>Ga0315552_1000232_pt1 | contig 35950 bp, 40 predicted proteins | sample SalMarSW160170MG_2_FD_203102 | JGI IMG/M metagenome (GOLD analysis project Ga0315552, IMG submission 203102) | Salt marsh sediment microbial communities from the Plum Island Ecosystem LTER, Massachusetts, United States - Salt Marsh Sediment SW1601-70 ...
TTTCTTTTGTTGTTACTTTATATCCTTCAAGACCGTCCAATCTATACAAACCACTGGATTATTACTCGCATATTGGAAAGTAGTCATCGAAGGAAATTTTTCAGCAAGGGGTCAATGGTGGTAAATCGTCCTATTTGCGGATTATAAAAAATTGCACCGTAATCATAACAGCTCAATACCCGATCGCATGATTTCATCGGTAAATGGATTCAAGGGTGAGAAATCCTTTTCTTTTATAGGGTGTGGTTCAATGCGCAAATCGATCTTCCTTCGTATGCGGAGCATCTGCATCTGTATATCAAAGATATCACTCATGCTCCCAATAATCACAGCCACATCGATATCACTATTATCCGATTGGTTGCCTTTTGCATAGGACCCAAATAAATAGGCTTTCTTTACAGCCATCTCACGAGGAAGGTGGGCGACATAGCTTTTTGCAATATTTATAGCTGATTCTGTAACCATTCTCTCAGGGTTTCAATTTTCTGCTTCCACTCTTCAGCAAATTCTCTTGTACAAAGCCGGTAAAAATCCTGTTTATAGGTGTCATACCGGACATTAATATTAAAGGTTGTAAGCCTGTCGAACCAGTCTTGCTGTTCTTCAGTTAGCTTTAAACCTGCATTTGAAGCCAGTCTCAGGAGATCGTGTCCGAGAATAGGGTGTGTCCGCTTATTTTTTACATATAAAGCTTTTAATAGCTTTTCAACAACCAGATGACCTAAAAACAATGCCCAATTGTAATCTTCAGATCTATACAGATTAAGCATGGTCTGGTAATCTTTCTCCGAAGAATCTTTCCAATGATCAATAATCTTTTGAATATCGAGCTCTTTGGCTGTCATATAAACAAAGATAGTACATTTTACTTATTATCGTAATGTAGCAGAGGATCATAAAATCGAGCTCCGTAATCATACAAGTCAAGATTTAATTCGCAAGGATATAGCCTTAATGCCTTAATTTTATGCATGTTCCAAAGAACGAATATCTAGTTTGACTTTCAAAAACATCCTTAATTTAATTCTTTTTTCAATTTAAATCACTGGTTTTGTGGTTGATTTTACTCTAAAATTAATCTGGGATATTAACTTTTTTGCTATTTCTCAATCAGGAATGCAATTTTCCTGACAAATTCTTCGACTTTTGGAATTAATGATGTCACGTCCCTCTCTTCAAAGTCAAAAAAGTCACCATAGTCACCTTTCTGTCTTAAATCAAACAAGTCACCATATAATAATCCAAACTCCTTATCCAGCTTGCCTGTCTTAACGAATTGATTTGATAAATGTGTTTTGACACCTGAATGAGTGTGGCTTGCTATCTCATGTTTTGAAAATAATGCAAGTACAGCATAGAAGCAGGAATAATAAAGACGATTCATTGATGAATTCCAGCTTTTAAGTTCAGCAAGCGATTTAGATCTTCAAGTGTCTTACGTGCTCTCTCTAATCTGTATTTTATATAATCTTCTTTAGTGTTTTTCATTTTTATATTCTAATGCCTTCCCGGGAGATGTTCTTATATAGAGGAGTCATCCAGTGCTTTGATTTCCATTCAGTTTTATTATGGACAGTAACTGAAAAAGCTTCGCCAGATTCTAGTTCAAGATCATAGAGCCTATGCCGAAAAATCCTTTCATACTCCAAATCAGTTTTTGAATCAACAAGTATTAGAATATCCCAATCAGAATCCGGATGATCATCTCCTCTGGCTCTTGAGCCATAAAGGATAACATCTGCAGAAGGATCAATCTCTTTAACAAGAGTTCTGATCTGGGTAAAAAGTAAAGATTTCTCTGGTTTCATAAAGCAAAGATAATGAATAAAGTAAATATCAAGCAGGAGTTCGATCAATAAACAGTCTCCACTTTTTTTGCCAGGAGATCTGAAAAAGCTCTCGGCAACTCTCGATACAACTATTGACTACCTTATGAACGTCAGTAATGATGAAGTGGTCTCAGCCCAGCTTACAGACAAAGAGCTGCTGTCGCAGTTCTGGGAAGTGGAAAAACTCGATCAACAGGATAAGCAACTGATCAAGACTTTTATTGATGCTTTCTTAACTAAAAGGAAGATTCAGCAGCTGGCATAATAAAATAAAACTCGGTTCATCGCCGGGTTTCTTGTTTTTACTCCTTTCGTTTTTATAATATTTTCCCCAATTTTACCTTAGAATAGCTCGACAGATAGCTGAAGGCTTACACATATTCAAATAGAAAACCCAACTTTCGACGATTTTGTATTAGATAGACCATTTAATCAAATTTAATATCGGATTTACCATCCCGATAATCGTAGTATATATCAATTCTATCCGTTTGATCACATCCCAAATAAACACATTTAATTAGCTTTGGATTGATAAAGAAAGTAGTGTCAGCATTTTCATTAACCTTGAAATGGATTCTTATCGAGTCTCCAAAATGGCAAAATCCTTTTACCAAGTATTTACCTGGTTTATAGGCATCAATAAAAAAATATTTGTTAAAAACATTCTGGTAAACAATTGAACCTAAAATCCGCAGGTCTACCCAAATTCAAATTTTAACACAATTTTAATATTTATTACGCAACATTTTCAGTTAAAATCCGTCATAGTATATTGACAAATAGAAAAAAATGTATTAACTTTGGAATTAAGATATAATATTATTAATTTTCAAAAATTAATATTACCTTTGCAAATTTTTTAAATTCTTTTAAGAATAAAATCCTTAACCATGACAATTGCATCAGTCAATATTGCTTCCCCAAGAGAGCAGAATATTGAAATCACTAAAATTTTAGAGTTCATCAAAATTTTTTTTGAATCCTTGCATTTAGAAACAAAATCGAGTGAGGACCTTGTAAAAATGGGAATTGAAACAAGTTTAACAAAAGTGATTCGTGCTACCATGGAAGATCCCATGGGACAATTATATGGTAACATTAAGAATTTACATCAGGTTTATTCTGAAATACAGGCTACCATTATTAATAATTTATTAAGCCTTGGGGCGTTTAAAAAAATATCAGATAAAATTTTTTTAGAAAAAGATACTGCTGAGAATTTAACTTATCATATTATTTTAAAAGACAATACTCTTGAGAATAGAGGTAAAATAAGAAAACTTCTGAATAGTTATAATGATTCAGAAGACTCACATACCTTCCCTGTTTTTTTACAATTTCTTGACGAGGAAACTTATTCTCAAAATAAAAAAGAATATTCCGACACGAAATGCTTTTTGCAAATTGAAAGTTAAAGGCCACATTGCTAAAGCATTTAACAACGAAAGGTTCTTACAATCAATGGATGATTCATTTCCTAATGATTTTTTTGATTGGAGATTAATAGCCACTTTTTATTCTGCCCTTCATTATATAAGTGCATTAATAGCCATGAATAACCTTCGTGTTCCAGATGATCATAAACAGAGACGTAGATTATTAGACCCCGAGGGTGAAAATCAACTCAACATGGAAATAATACCTTTCGAAGCATATATAGAACTTTATGATTATTCATTTAAAGCGCGTTACACGTCATATTCCATAGATATCTCCGACTTTAGATTAATTTTAATAAAAAAAGATTATACCCAAGCAATTGAAGACTTAAATATTATTAAAGAATTTGTTCATAAAAGGGGATTAAAACTGGATAATTAAGTAGAAATTCCTAATTACCACAAAACCTGATAATTTTTCTCAGTATATAATCTTAGTGTCTGTAGACTAGTCCATTCCGATCCTACAGTTATAAAGTGAAAAATAAAGTTTTTTAACCAGTAACTCCTTTTCACAAAATCGACCTTCTTACTGAAGGCGTTTATAATATATTGGTAAATTATATATGATATTGCACTAATTATAAGAAATACAGTGTTTTCATTAAGAAAACTAAATGGAAGTCGACTCCAGTTGAAATTGTTCTTCAGATCATCAAAGTTTCTCTCCATTGCCCCTCTTTTATTATAAAAATAATATACCTCTTTGCCCGGTAAGGTCTCATTGTTCGTTAAAATGGCCATATAGTTTTTAAGGTCAGGATCGTCAATTTTTCTTGTAACAATAAAACGCCTTAGTCGTCCATATAACTTATAATACACACAACCAATATATATTCCATATTTAGCTAGTTCCTCCCACTCCTTTACCATAGATGCAATTATTGGGGTGTTTCTATGTTTATGAAATTTAATATAATATTCAATATTTGGATGATTATCCAGATACTTAAATAATTTCCCAGTACATGCAGCAGAGTCGCTTCGGAATTTTTTAATGGGAATGCCCTTACATTCCAATAAGTTGAATCCCCTTTCTACTGTTTCCTTTATTTTATATTGAGCCGAACTGTTCCCATTTCGGTTTTCAATATAGACTGGCAATTTATTAATGAAACACACCCCGGGTTGATAGCCTTTTGTCTTTAAATATGTTGGTTTAGAATCATATTTTTCACAATCAATAATCGTGTTATCATAGTCTAATGTGTATTCTGTGTCTTTTTTCAGCATCCTGAGTTTTAAAATAAGATCGAACATAAGGTTATTTAAACCGCTATGAATATTAAACTGATGTTTTATACCCTCGGGGGAAGTAAAAATTTCAGTTTCGGTTACTAATGACCGAAGAATCTGACTAACCCTATCCGAAGAGGGTATTTTCAGGTTTGGAATATTAAATAAATCCCTGCTTTGGTGAATATCTTCTATGCGTTCTGCCCCGCATATGTTGGAATATATCCAGCCTAATATAACATCAGAATAAGAATAATTGGCCTGTTTAGGTCTTTTACCGAGCTGTTTGTCAATAAGTTCATTGATCTTTTTTTCTCTCATTGCCGAAATAATAAAATTTATTCCCCCAAATGGGTTTATTTTTCGATCAGAAATTTGTAAATTTGTAATGCCATTCATTTTGTTTGATTTTAGGTGATTGAACATTTGTTTTGGTTACCCCCTGTTACCGCAGGGGGTTTTTATTAATCTAATTTTCAGTACATTGTAACTTTATTTGCATTATTAAAAATTTTGTTATACCTTTGTATTACAAGTGGAGCGTGAGGGAATTGAACCCTATTAAAAGGTGCGAACCCTTTTTACATTGCCTAACCACGCCCCATTAAATTGAGCTGGTAGCGAGACTCGAACTCGCTAATCGTCCGTGACAAATGGCAATTACTAACCGTAGTACCAGCAAAAAACAAATAATAAAAGAGGAACCGTTGGCGCGGTTCTTCTTTTATTTTATGAAGTATTCATACCCTTCACTTTTAATCTTAGTTTTATTTGCTCCAATCTTCTCATTTTTTAATAACTTAGACAAATGATGCCGTACTGCGTGACTAATCGTATCTTCTGACATATCGGCATTAGCTTTAATAATAGCTTCTGTTACATCTACCGATTTAGCTTTGCCACCGATTTCTTTCAAAACATCTACAATGTAGTCTTCCCATGACCTTTTACCTTTAATATTCCCAGATACTTCAACGTTGGAAGGTTGCACATCTTGATTTGTACTAATAGAACTACCAATAATATTAGACTTTAGTATTCTTTGGATAGCCTCTAATTCATCCATGAGTTCTTTTTCTCTTATTTTCAATTCCTGTATTAGTTCTTGTCTTGGCATGGCACATAATATTTGATTATAAACACAAAGGTTATATTTTCTTGTCTTTGCAAAGATACGTAGAAAATATGAGAAAAGCAAATTTCTTGTAGTGTTTTTTGTGTTTGCATATATCTTTTTTATACAAGAGCCACTTACAAAACCACAAGACATTAAATATCAACGCAGAAACCATAAAGCTCTCTGTTGAAAACTTTTTAAATAAGCGGAAAATAATTTTTTACAAGTTTGTTGTAAAATGTATACTTTTGTATAAAAGAGGATTTATAAATATGCCAAACACAATTCCGGAGGATATATTGAATAAAATCCATTGTGATGATTGCATCCAGTTTATGAATAGAATGCCTGAAAAATCTATTGGTGTTATAGTTACATCACCCCCTTATAATCTTAAAAACTCAACCGGAAATGGTATGAAGGATGGCAGAGGCGGGAAATGGAGTAACGCCAAATTAATAAAAGGATATTCAGATCATGCAGATGATATGCCCCATGAGGAATATGTAAAATGGCAAAGAAATTGCTTGGCAGCTATGTTTAGAATAATTGCCGATGATGGCGTTATATTTTATAATCACAAGTGGAGAGTACAAAACGGACTATTACAAGACAGACAAGATATTGTAAACGGATTCCCCGTGAGGCAAATAATTATATGGAAGAGAAATGGGGGTATAAACTTCAATGCCGGTTATTTTCTTCCCACCTATGAAGTAATTTATATGATTACTAAATCTAAGTTCAAATTAACCCCCAAATCAAATCAGTTTACGGATATATGGGAAATATCTCAAGAAATGGAAAACGCTCATCCGGCACCATTTCCAGTTGAATTAGTCAGACGATGTATTGTTTCTTCGCCCACCGGAATAGTACTTGATCCATTTATAGGATCAGGAACAACAGCGGTCGCCGCCAAACTCCTGAATCGAGACTGGATAGGAATTGATATTTCAGAAGAATACTGTAAAATGGCAAATAATAGAATATCGAGTTATCTTTTCTGAAATGACAGCAGCAATTCCACGTTCATTCACAAATGCTTTTAATATTATTCAAGAAATTATATCATTAGGATGGGTGGAAATTCCCCCAAAATTTCAAGGAGCGGGTGCCCCGGGTAATACATTAGAATACTTAGTTGATGTTGAAGAAAACAATAGAGATTCCCCTGATTTAGAAGACTGGGAATTGAAATTCCATGGAGGTACATCATCGTTACTTACATTATTTCATAAAGATCCCGAACCAAGAGGAATCCTTAATGCAGTTGTTGACTTTTTTGGTTGGGATGATGGCAAGGGAAGAATAAGTTTCAGACACACAATTAGTGGAAGTTCAGAAAGAGGATTTAGGATTGTAAATGAAAATAATCGAATAAGTATAGTTAATGATGCTAATCCGACTATTATTCCTTATTGGGAGCATAACATTATATTGGGTCAAATGGCTGGTAAATTACGAAGATTAATAGTCGTTAATGGAAAATTAAATAAAAAAGAAAGAATGGTTAGATATAATAACGCTATTGCTTATTGGGATGTTGATTTGATTGGATTTTGTAGAGCAATTGAAAATGGCCTTGTATATGTTGATTTTGATGCAAGAACATCAAGGGAGAGGGGTACTGCATTAAGGAATCATGGAACAAAATTTCGTATTAAAATTGCGAATATTGATTTATTATATCAAAACAAGCAAGAAATTAATCCGTAGCTATGGAAGTATTAAAATTAGTTTGGGGAAAGTGTAATAAAAATTCACACTGGTGTAATTTCATAAATCTTAATATCAATTCTATAGAAACCGAAATTGGAGTATATTTAATTTGGTATGGAGGCAAGGAGCCAAAATACGTTCGAGTAGGTCAGGGAATTATAAAGGAACGGTTATCAATTCATAAAACCGAAGAAGAAATACTGGAATATGAAAATCTGGGCTTATTTGTAACCTGGGCTGATGTGCCTAAAAACAAGCTTGATGGCGTTGAAGCTTATTTGGGGGATGTTTGCAATCCATTAGTTGGTGAAAGATTCCCGGACAGAACATTAATAAAAGTCAACCTTCCTTCAGATTAAAATCATTAAGAATACTTATAAGTTTTTTATAATTGTTTCTCACATTGGGAGGATGAGATAAATCTTTTAATTCCAAAAGGGCGACCTCCAACGCCTTAATTAATCGTTTTTTTCTTATTTTTCTCATGTTGTTATATTTTTATATATACTACAAAGTTACTTATAATAATTTTATTGCTTTTTCAACTTACTTATTGGGGATTTATGTTGATATAACAGGATTAATAAATTTGCATAAATAATAGACCTGCGGATTTTAGGTTGAATCGTTGTTGTTCATCGAATTTAACCAGTATATCAATATCGCTATCAGGTGTATCCTCCTTTCTTGCAAAAGAACCAAAAATACCGATTCTCTCAGGCCCAAAAGGCCTCAGGTAATTAATGATACGGACATTTATTTCATTGCGATCCATGATAATACAAATATAAATTATTTACGCTTACTTAAAATCAACACAACTTTTTCTTTAATCCGATTTAATGTCTGATGATACCTGCATAACAGTGCAGAGAAAGCAAACAGGACTTACCCAGGCTCAGCTTGCTGCAAAAATAGAGATATCTCATACCCAGTTCACCAGGTGTGAAAGAGTACAAAGTGTTCCACCCGTCGTGGTAGTACATATACAACACCATTTGGAACCTGGATATCATCAATATCCAGTGCAACTCCTTCCGATCTGCGAAGTCCTAACCCATAGAACACTGAAAAAATTGCTCTGTTCATATCACCTGATGCTCCATTTCTGCAGGAAGAATAAAGAGATTCAGTTTCTTCGTTTGTCAGCCACATTCTTATATGCTCAATGTTTCCGTTAATCCTTGCGGAACAGTCCAGAATTATTCCGTGACAGTCTATTAAATACCTGCTGAATCTTTTCAAGCCATTCAAATACTCAATAAATTCTTTTGATTGAAGGTTAAGATGTCTGTTGGTACGTTTCTCTACACAGAGTTCTGTACTCGAATTGTGATGTTTTAAAATGTCTTTCATAGCAGGTCTCATTTAATTAATACTTGTTTATCACACTTAATTAAATCAAACCCAAATATGTACTGATATGAAGTTTTCCAAAATTCGATTTTTTTATAAACATTATCTTGCAGTATTTACAGATACAAATGAACGAAAGCAAGTTGCTTTTCAGAATTAAGGAGATATTGAATTATTTTAAATTGGCAGAAATCTTGATGATCCAGATATTGAGAATTTTGTTAAAACATTGAGGAAGCTTATCTTTGTAAAACCAGGAGAGCGAATACCTAATAATAAGAATGAATTAAAATGCAGGAGAATTTTGTAATCGATAAAAATGGCCGCAAGATAGCAGTACAGGTTCCAATTAAAACCTATGAGAAGCTTGTGGCTGATTCTGAAGAGCTAGATGAAATAAGAGAATACCGTAAGGCCAAAGCTCATAAAGGAGATCCTATACCCTTTGAAGAAGCTTTCAGGGAAATTGAAGAATCCAGTAAATGAAATATACTGTTTTTATTGAGCGTTATGCTCAAAAACAAATCCTTAAACTTGACAAAAAGTCTATTCCAGAAATTAAGACAGCAATTGCAGGCCTGACAAGTAATCCAAGACCTTACGGTTACAAAAAGCTAAAAGGAGAAGATGCCTACCGTATCCGGATTGGTGATTACCGGGTAATCTATGAAATTGATGACAGTAAAATCATCGTTACAGTAGTATCTGTAGGACACAGGAAAAATGTCTATTAATAACACTACCTCGGGTTTATTTGCGTGATTTTATTCACATTGATACAAAATTCTTTACACCACCCTACTTTTAATTCAAAAGACTATTGTTTTCCCTGTTTCGCTATTTTGACAACAGTTTTTAATTTCTTTATTTAATAAATTGTAGATTATTGCCTTTTCGTCTTCATAATTAATACTGTCTACAAGCCTTCCATCTGACAAGATGTACCCTTTATTCAGGATATCAATCTTATCGTATTTCTTTATTAGATCGTATCGTACCGAGGCCCCATGGATCAAGGTATCTACTGCGTCATTAATTTCAATATGGCTTTTCCTTTTTATTACTTTACTTATAAGATTTTTATAACCTTTTTCTGTTAAGTTGCCATTAAATAATTGATGCTTTAAGATTCGATACAAAGCAGTATTCGTTGTAACAACTGTATATATTTCATTTTTGTATTTAAGATCAACATAAATATAGCATCCTCCAGAGCTAAAGTCACTGGTATTATTATCCAAGATGTGGTTTTCTATTCTATGCGAACAGCTGTTACCCAGTAAGCATATAATTATTATGGTAGTAAATCTGGAAACAAGTATAATTCTCTTCATACTATTAATTTATTATTTATCACGCAATTTTGGATCATCCGTTAATCGATTATCTGGGATTTTAATACCAAACCAACTGTTCCTTTTTTCATCACCAGTCTTCTTCCTTACAGTATTCTCTACATTTATAGCTTTAATTTCACCTAAAGGAAGATACTTTTTGTCAACGCTAATTCCATATTCACTTGATACATACATTATTTTGATCGATATCAAAATCATGCGTTAATTCATGAATTAAGCCTACTCGTGGATCTCTTTTTTTTTCTGGATTCTCAGGATCTACTTTACTGAATGCATCAAAGTAAGTTAATGAACTATCTTTTGTTTCTATTTGATAATTCCCCCTCTTCCCGCCATACTTTTTATCAAAGTTTGTAATTGTATGTATTTTATCTGAAGATTCCAGCGTACCTACTATTTCTTTTGAATATAAATTATCTTCTTTTAAAAGATCCAGATGGGATTTTACTTCATTTAGATATGAATTATCTCCCTTATATTCATTACCTTTCTTATCATATAGATTCCCATTTTTGTACTGATAAGATTCAGTTCGTCGTTTGCCATTAGATTCATAAGACCAGGCTATCCAAATCTCTTTGCCATTAGGATCAATAAACTTAATAGGATTATTCAAAGTATATGCGTATGGTGAACTAAAAGAATATTTTTCTGCTTTATTGTCTATCACATGCCACCTTCCTATTTGCGGATCATAAAACCTTGCACCATAATCATACCAATCAAGATTTAATTCAGATTGAAACTTTTTGCAATCTTTGAGCTTTTTATTTATTCCAGTGCAATATTTCTGACCTTTAATCAGCTCCTTACGCATTTTTTACAGAAGATATTTTGTTTTAAGAACACTTCTTGCTCAAAATTACTTTCACATTTACAAATCAAAGTATTTTCAAATGAAAAAAGAATTATTTCGGTTTCCAGTCGCGTATAATGATCCGGTCCTGATAAAGCTTTACCTCCAGCTTTTGTCTTCCCCTCCATTTAAGTTTCCGGATGTACTCCATGGGTATGGTTACTGCATAACTTGTGCCACTTGATACCTTTGTCAGGCTTCGTATGTGCCTCTCTTCTATTTTTCTGCGTGTCATGGTCTTAAATTTATCAACGTATTAAGATACGGTTTTTAATACGTTGATACTACACCCGGCCTTAGAATAAAGTCGTGCACAAAGCAAAATCTATGAAATATGTGGCTTTTGATACTGCCTCAACTTTTTTGTATTTTTACTATCATGTTAACATATTCAAAAACCTCATACCTATACTTCTTTAAAACAATCTGTTATGAAAAATGACTTGATCTGCATCATTAGTCTCATATTCTTCCTCGTTACAACAGGATGCTCCAAACACAACAGGATTGAGATTAAATCACCTGACGGGAATATCAAAATGGTTTTTTCCACAGCACCCGGTGATCTGAAGAATACTATAATCACATTCTCTTTAACAGCATGGGGAAGACAGGTCCTTGAATCCTCTCCTGTTATTATCAATTCCGGGACTATCGATCTTACCGGAAAATTCAGTATCGTAAATAACGAATCCACATCGGTAGAAAGCACCTGGACAAACAATTTCGGAGAGAGGAAAAAGGTGCCGGATAATTACAACGAGTTGAAGCTTTATATGGAATCAAGGGATTCAAAAATCAACCTTATCTGCCGGGTATATGATGAAGGAGCTGCATTTGCCTGGGAACTGCCCGTACAATCCGGACTCGATTCAGTAGCTATTTCAAGCGAAAATATCCTGTTCAGGTTCCCTTCAGATTACTATGCATGGTCTGCCCCCCGGGCACAGGCACAATACTCGCAGGTTCCTCTGACCAGGATTGAAAAAGGATGCGAAAGACCTCTTGTTATTGAATATGATACTACCCTGACAGTAGCACTTACTGAAGCCAGACTGGTAGATTTTGCAAGGATGAAGTTTGATCCGGATACAACAGGTGCCATTGCCGTAAGGACACAGCTTGGAAGTGAGGTGCATAAGGCTTTGCCTTTCGGGAGTCCCTGGAGAGTAATCATGATCGGAAAAAATCCCGGAGATCTGCTGGAAAAAAACTACCTTATTCTTAACCTCAACGATCCCTGTGAAATAGCCGATATCTCATGGATCACTCCGGGAAAAGCCATAAGGGAAGTCACCCTCACCACTGCCGGAGCCAAAGCCTGCATCGACTTCACATCTTCACATAACATGCAGTATGTTGAATTTGATGCCGGCTGGTACGGACCGGAAAACAGGGAGGAATCCGATGCCACAACCGTAACTCTCGATCCTGCCCGCTCCAGAGGTCCTCTTGATCTCCGGGAAATAATCAGTTATGCAAACTCAAAAAACATAAAGATCTTACTTTATGTAAACCGGAGGGCTCTCGAAAAACAGCTTGATGAACTGCTGCCCATATATAAAGAGTGGGGAGTTGCAGGAATAAAATTCGGCTTTGTACAGGTAGGCACACAGGAAGTTACGCGCTGGCTTCACGAATCAATCATAAAGACTGCTTCATATCAGATGGTTGTTGATGTACATGATGAATACCGTCCGACAGGATTTTCAAGGACTTATCCTAATTTTCTTACCATGGAAGGTATACGTGGCGATGAGGAGAGTCCGCCCAACAGCCATACACTTATTACAATGTTCACAAGGATGCTTGCAGGACAGGGAGATAATACCATCTGTTATTTCAATGAGCGTGTTGATAAAAGGATGGGATCTCATGCCAGCCAGCTTGCCAAGGCAGTATGTATTTTCAGTCCTCTCCAGTTTTTATACTGGTACGACAAAGTGGCCGCTTCTCCCGATAAAAAGGATGGCCTGTGGGGCACTACCAACTATATCGGTGACGAACCCGAGCTCGAGTTTTTTGATAATGTGCCGATTTAAGCCCCCCTGCCCCCAAAGGGGGCTTTTTTTAACTACTGTTAACCACAAAGTCCCCGATGGGGTATTCAGGAATAAAAATAAAAGAAAGGATTTTTTCAACAGCACCGTTGGGGGCAAAAAACAAAGAGGTGCTTATGAGATAGCCCCTGTATGATTTACAAATAACTAATAAATAGTCTCAAAGATCAATCATTTACACATCACTAATGATGATTTAATCACATGAAGATTTACTTCGAGAGCGTCGAGGTAAACCAGCACCCATGAAAGGTAATTACCTGCGAATATCCCTTCAGACCATTGTATGTCGCTGTCGTCAAATTCCCTTATTTCGAAAAGCAGAGGCACCAGCTTTGCCAGATCTTCACATTCTGGCATTTTCTCCAGTTCACTGACAATACTTTTTAGATCTTCCCCAAGTCTGTCAGCCGGGGCAGGATCCTGGCTCTGCAACATTACAGCTCCGGCTGCTTCTCTTGAATCAAGATAACGTGACAGAATCGGATCAGTTGTCCACTCTGCTTCCGTTGTTCCTGTCTTCCTTAAAATGCTATTCTGACATTCATTGACAAATGCCAATGTTTCATCAATTTTATTAATAAGAGATGAGTGCTTTTCTGCTGACTTAAAGGGAGCATCTGCACCTGTCAACTTCGTGATGGATTTCTCAAAACTGTTATATTGATCTGCCAGAACAAGACTGTCATTAATCCTGTTCTTTGAAACATTTAAAGCCAGTAATGCTGAAAAAATCGAAATGCTGGCCAGAAGGAACAGGATAAATACTGTATTGTAAATGTTGTAATTTTCAATCTTTGAAGTAACGATAAGGTAAACGGGCAGAAATACAACGAACGGGAACGGAAGGGAAATCAGCAACAGAGTTCCGGCCCCGGGCCAGTGCATTATCTTGAAGAGCATTGCTGTGAACATAACCAGACATGTGATCCAGGTTATCACATACAATAATGCATTCCTTTTGTTCCCTTCAGCTCTGTAATTGTTGATCAGAGCGACCGGCAGAAAGACTATAACCAGGGTGAAGATGCCTATGGATAGCATTTTCCCCGCCCCCGGAAGATGATTAACTTTAAACATAGTACCGGCAAATATCAGAAGTACTGTAACTATACCCAGTATATAAATTTTTTGTTTCATTTTTTTATGTATAACTTTTTATTTTAATTACTTGTAAACATCCTCAGGAATGCAGCTTCCGCTGTAAGAACACCATTTTTCAGGAGTATCATTGCATGCAGCGCCGGCATTAAGGCAAGCTCACCTCTTCCCTGTGATTCAACCGGAAGGTATGTTGAAGAGCTAAGCAAAGATTCAAAATCTGCCACTTGGCCAGCTCCATGCTGATCCGACAGATATTCTTTGTACTCTGTAAGTGCGGCATCGAGCTCCTGCCTGGATCCGCTGCCCGGAATTAATACTACCTTTGCCGGACCCGGGTGAAATGGTCTGGAAAGCAACCTGTAATTTATACGAGGACCGTATTCAGTTTTGATAATCTGTTCCGGATCAGGGACAGGCAGATCAGGTTTCCCCTCAGCTATCTGAACCATATTTGTTTCCATTCCGTCAATGAGGTTAATGAGGCCGGTGGTTTTTGAATGTAATTCTTCAATCCCCTGATATTGCGAGGAATCGCGGTAAAGTTCCACAAACGATTCATTGCTCTTTAACCTGAAGTCAAACAGGTCTGCCTGTTGCTCCTGCTGAATGAAGAATCCCTCTTCATATGAACGTTCAATGTTCAGACCAACAAGGGCTGCCGGGATTATAAAAAGCAGGGAAGCCACAACTATAAATATAAACTTTACAGTTATATGGCTCTCCTCTTTCCATGTAAGCCAGGCGTACCATGGAAACACTAATAAGAAGATCAAAGCTGATCCAATTGTCATCATTGACCCGGCTAAAGGCCAGTGCATAATTTTGAGCCAAAAGCCTGCCACATAAATTCCCAGAGCTAACACCCCGATAACATATACAGGTAGTTTTGCCGGATTTTCAGGATTTCTGATCTTCATTAACAGAAGAGATGGTAAGAACAAAATTAGTCCGGTCACAACTGACAGACTTATCATTAATCCTGCGCCTGGCCAGTGTTGTACTTTAAACAGCATACCAAGAATATAGGATGCACCTGCCAGAAATGCAGTGATGAAAAGGAATAGTCTCTTGCCACTATGAGTCTCTTTCCATAGTACGGTAAGGGCTGAAGGCATAAACAGAAGAGCCAGAATCAGAGCTCCCAGTGTAAGAAGCGGACCTGCACCTGGAAGGTGCATAATCTTGAGCATTGCGGAAAAGCCGAGCATAACTGCACCAGCTATGCCGGAGATTTTCATTGTGTTTTTCATTTTACGATATTTATTGTCAACTGCATAAAGTGTTTCTTCCTGTATTTCCTTCAGTCGGCGGGAGCCCATTTTCTGCCTCACCCTTCGGTAAGCGTCCATAAAGTTCAGTCCCTGTTGCATCTCGTATTCAACATCACAGCATATATGGTCAACCAGGTCCTCAAGGAGGTGAGAAAAGGTAATTTCCTGTCTTCTGATGTCGCGGCTGATCTGGTCAATATTTTCCAGACTCAGTTCAGGCATAGCTTATGCCTGGTTTTGGTTCAATAATACTCTGGAGCGATTCTATGAATTCTTTCAGCTCTTTAATCTTTTCAGCCACAAGAGAATCTCCTTTTGGTGTCAGAGCATAGTAAATTCTGATACGGTTATTGTGTATCTCCTTTGCTGTTACCAGTACTTTTTCGTTTTCAAGCTTATGAAGTATTGGATAGAGAGCTCCGTAAGTCAGTCTTATTTTACTGGCAGTAAGCTCTTCTACTTTCCTGGTTATTGCATAGCCATGCATTGGGCCTTCCTCTTTCAATAGTTTCAGTACTATTGTTTTTAATGAGCCTTTGATTAAATCGCTTGATATCATAGTAATTTATATATTAAAGTATCTTATATATTGCAAATATAAAATATTTTATTTTTAAAATACAAATTTTTAAAAAAAAATTTACTGATGAAGGATTTTTTTAGATTATAGCGGGAATTAATTAATTATCCCAGCCACTTACGGATCCATCGAGAACCACAATACCATTGGCTTCAATTTCATGAATTATTCCATTGTGCTTTGCATGGCAAGAAATTAGAATCACATACCTAAAACGTCTGAGCAGTTCAAGAATGGCTGTATGTGGTTGGTGTGCAGGTTTGGATAAATAATTTTTTTTAATTGAACTGTTCCGAAAAAGTCGTACTAAATATCTGCATTAAATGTATCCCCTTGCTCAAAGTCGCCTGTTTCCCATCCCTTACGGTACCATGCCTTACGTTGTGCCGATGTTCCATGGGTGAAGGCATCAAGTATGATCCTGCCCTGGTATTTCATCTGAAGGTTATCATCTCCCACTGCCGCAGCTGCATTGAGGGCTTCTTCTATATCTCCGGCTTCAAGAATATCCATCATCTCCTGTGCATGGTGTGCCCACATACCTGATAGAAAATCGGCCTGCAATTCGAGCCTGACAGTAAGTTGATTGTCTGCCCTTCCATTTCACTTTTTTACACTTTCTTCTTTATCTTTTGAATTATTTTGCCTGTCTTCTTATTTTTCAGGATAAGTTTCACACTGCCATCAGGCATCCTCTCCTCTTTTACGAAAATGTGGTCTTTATCATAATCACGTATCTCCGAGATTGGGTCTGCCTTTTCTTTGCCCCTCCATACTTTCAGCTTTACCGGTTCCCATTTTTTCGATTTGGCCGACTGGTAACAGGCATCCATTATTTCATTTACAATATAACCGTCATAGAAAGTCTCCATTGGAGATGTCTTTTTCTCAAGAGCCTCAAACATATCGGTAAACATATTGTAATAGCCCAGTTCAGCGACCTCATCACCGACAGGGAATATCCATCCTTTTTCAGTTTCAGCTTTCTCGGCCACATATCCGCTTTTACCTCCTGCAGTAAACATATCGAATCCGGTACGCAGAAAATTATTTATCCATATAGTGCCTTCAGTACCCATCACTTCATCACGCAGATCCATCCCGCCACGGAATATCCAGCTGGTCTCAAACTGACCAATAGCCCCGTTTTCATATCTCACCCATCCAAGTGCATTATCCTCAGCTTCAATAGGTTTAACCAGTGTGTCGGCAATCCCGATGACCTCAACCGGACGTATATCCTTACCTATATAGTTTCGTGCTATCTCAATACAATGACAGCCCATATCGAGTAATACACCACCACCGGATATTTCTTTAGTCCAGAACCAGTCACTGTGGGGTCCTGGATGTGTCTCTCTTGAGCGCACCCATGTTACATGACCCAGGGCTCCTGCCCTGACAGACTCAATGGCCTTGAGAGTTTTTGGTGTATAGACAAGATCTTCAAGATAACCATGTAAGATCCCTGCTTTTTCAACCGCTTCAAGCATCTCAAAGGCTTCAGTCGCATTGCGACCGAGTGGTTTGGTACATAAAACCGCTTTCCCTGCTGCTGCAGCAAGCTTAACAGCTTCAATGTGAAGATTATTAGGCAGACCGATAACCACCACTTCAACCTCAGGATCATTAACTGCATCCTTCATAGAGGTTGTCCATTTAGGTATTCCATGCTTTTTCGCAAAAGCCTTCCCTCTTGACTCATCCCGTGAATAAATGACTTGTACCTGGTCACGGCTCCGCAGTCCGTGAAGTCCATAAGTGTAAAAACCGCCGATAAATCCGGCACCGAGCATTGCTACTTTTGCCATAAAAAAATATTTAATGGTTAATTAATCATGTTTCAGGATCTGAAATGAATTATAACTGCCAACACAAACTGTGAATAAAAACTACCATCCGGTTGTAACAGATTGTATTTACTAAATTACATTTTTCCCTTTAAATAAAAATCAATTCCTGAAAATTTTTTTTACCTTTTCGAAAGAACTGGTTGTGCCTATTGTTCGCTTACATAAAAAAAATGTGAATGCCCATCAGGTCAGGTATGTTTTGTATTCATGTATCTGATGAACCAGCAAATATAGAACCAGAGAATTTTTATCAGGAAGAAAATTGGCAAAATGGCCAAACGTTTAGTTGAATAGATTTAGAAATTTCCTTCTGAAAAGTTGCAGAATTAAAAATTATATTTTACTTTTGACTTATTGGTTAAACTTTATGGTTAATCTTTTTGGTTAAACCTAATGGTTAAAAGCTATGACAGAAAATGACAAACAGACAGAGGAGAAAATCTTTGAAGCGGCAACAGAGGTATTTATTGAAAAAGGAATGGATGGCGCCCGTATGAAGGATATTGCCAGTCATGCAGGAATAAACAAAGCCCTTTTACACTACTATTTCCGTACAAAAGATCATCTTTTTAATGCCGTTTTCGAAAAAATAGCCGGTCACATGTTCAGAAAATTTGCTCCGGTATTCGATGAAAACATGTCAATTGAAGATAAAATAAGATTCTTCTTTAAGGAACATATTACATTTCTGCAGGAGAATCCCAGACTGCCAGGCTTCTTAATTAATGAAATCAACCGGAATCCGGCAAGAATAAAAAAAATCCTGAATAATATCGATATCAAAAACCTGTGGTTGATGCTTTATGAACAACACAAAGATGAGCTCAAAAAATACAGTATTACTGAAAATATGTTACCACAAATAATGGTGTCAGTGGCTGCAATGAGTGTTTTCCCGTTCGCTGCAAGAAGTATTCTGGAGGGAATCTTCGGGAAGCTGGATATTGATTTTAACCAGTATGTTGAACAGAGGAAAGAGTTTGCAGCAGATTTTGTAATCAAAGCAATAACGAAATAACAAAAAAAGTACTTAAAGTGACTAAAGTCGGGAGTGAACTAAAGTGATTAATGTTGAAATTAATAAAACTGATTTAAATGAATAGGAAAGTACTTACCTCAATTATTCTGGTATTTTACTGGTTGTCAGCACTTAATGGACAGAAAGTGCTGACCCTGAAAGAATGTTATGACCGGGCAATGACTGCAACTGTACTGGCCGGGGAAAAAGCAGCTTACTCCGATATATGGAAGCTCAAGGATAATAACCTGTCGAAGGGATGGTTGCCCACACTCGATGCAAATGCAAATGTTGTTTACAATTCTGAAGTAGTTGATATAAGCGGTGTATTAGCTGCAGCTCCCATTCCGGGTCTTGCTGATGCAATAAAACCTCTCCCCCACGAACAGTACAGGATAACTGTGGATATAAACCAGATAATATATGACGGTGGTTCTATAAAAAGTGCAAGAGAACTGGAAAAAGCTGAACTTAAAGTCAACAGCCAGCAGACTGAGGTCGATCTTTATAAAGTGAAAGCACAAATAAACACTGTCTATTTTAATCTCCTGTTACTTGTCCGTCAGAAAGAGTTGTTAATTAGTTTTTTGGAAGTAATAAACAAACGGCTGGCATCCATGCAATCTGCCCTTAAGTATGGAGTTATCACCATATCTGATATAAATGTCATCACTTCGGAAAAGATACGTACTGAACAGCAGCTAGGTGAAACTGAAATCAAAAAAAATGCACTTCTGAAAATCTTATCCGACCTCACCGGTTCTGATATTGATCAGGAAACAGAATTTGTGGTTCCGGAACCTGCCGGCGAACTGTCAGATGAAATAACACGTCCGGAACTGACATTATTCGATCTGAGAAAGGAGCAGCTTGATGCAGGACTGAGGCTTATTCAAAACAACCGATTGCCGAAAGCAGCCGGTTTTGCAACTCTGGGATACGGGAATCCTCCAGGTAATAATTTTTTCAAGGACGAATTTGCACCATATTATATACTCGGAGCCGGCTTGAAATGGAATATCTTCGACTGGAACAAGGCTAAAAGTGAGAAACAGGTAATTACCCTTCAAAAAGGAATAATTGAAACCAGAAAAAATGATCTGACTGACAACTTCAGAAGAATGCTTGATTCAAAAGAAGCCGAGATCGCCAGCCTGAAATCACTCATTGAGAAAGACTCCGAATTGATCAGTCTCAGAAAAAGTATAACATTAGCAGCTGAATCACAGTATGAAAACGGAACGATTACAGCTACAGACCTTCTTAATGAGATGAACTCTGAGCGACAGGCAGTTATAAACCATGAAATTCATAAAATCAAACTTGCGATGGCAAAAATCGAATACCTTAACATAAGCGGAAATGAAATTAATTAGCCCCCCTTTAGAGCCTGTTCCGCGAAGCGTGAGGGATTGGGAGGCCAAACTCGCAGAACAGGGGTTGGGGGCTAGGGATGAAATAATAGAAACCTGAATAAACATTACAATATGAAAACCAGATCATTGATATTCATCACAGTCATCCTTCTGGGAGGATGTAAAAACAAAAACGACCAGGCGGACGCTTACGGTAATTTTGAGGCAACTGAGGTTATTGTATCTGCTGAAACCAGTGGCCGTATCCTTATTTTCGAAGTAACTGAAGGATCAGCTATTGAAAAGGGTTCCGTAATTGCTCTTGTCGATACAACACTGTTTCATCTTCAGAAAGCAGAGATAGATGCAGGTATAAAGAGCGTGAAAACACGTATCAGTTCAATAAATGCCCAGAATGAAATACTGAATCAGCAGATTGACAACTTAAGGGTCAATATTTCAAGGATTGAGAATATGCTGAAGGATGACGCAGCTACCCGGAAACAGTATGACGACCTTAAAGGACAGGAGGCTGTCTTTCTTAAGCAGATAGCTGCCAACAACACCCAGAAATCATCAATTACTGCAGAAATTGCAGTGCTTGAATCGAAAAAAGCCCTTTTAAATGAACAGATCAGCAGGAGTTATGTGAAAAGTCCGCTCAACGGGACACTGATTGAGAAATATGCTGAGCGGGGAGAAATGACTTCCGCAGGCAAACCACTTGCAAAAATAGCCGACCTGTCAGTTATCAGGCTTAAAGTTTATATAAGTGGTGCTCAACTTGGAAATATAAAAATCGGACAGGAATGCACTGTCCGGACTGATAAAGGAGAAAAAGGATATGTTACTTTTTCCGGGACTGTAAGTTATATTTCTGAAAAAGCTGAATTCACACCGAAAATAATTCAGACAAAAGAAGAAAGGGTTACCCTGGTTTATGCAGTAAACATCGATGTCATAAATGACGGCACACTGAAATCCGGTATGCCGGGGGAAGCTCTGTTCTCAGTTAAATAATGATCCGATGGAGAATGTCATTGAATCATCAGGAATAGGTAAAAACTTCGGAGAAACACGAGCTCTGAAGGATATCTCATTCTCAGTTGAAGAGTCTGAGATCTTTGGATTCATTGGTCCCGATGGCGCAGGGAAAACAACCCTGTTCAGGATAATTACTACGCTTCTGCTTCCCGACAAGGGTGAGATTAAAGTTATTGGTATGGATTGTGCCTTAAAATTCAAAGAGATAAGAAAGAATATCGGGTACATGCCCGGTCGCTTCAGTCTTTACCAGGACCTCTCTGTGGAGGAGAATCTTAATTTTTATGCAACGGTTTTCGGAACCACTGTCACCGAAAACTATGATCTCATCTCAGATATTTATTCCCATATAGAACCATTCAAAAAAAGACTTGCCGGTAATCTTTCAGGTGGCATGAAACAAAAGCTCGCATTGTCGTGTGCCCTCATCCACAAACCCCGACTGCTTGTTCTTGACGAACCTACAACCGGTGTTGATGCAGTATCCCGGTCAGAGTTCTGGGAGATGCTGGCCAAACTGAAGCAACACAAAATAACTATAATTGTTTCAACACCTTACATGGACGAAGCCATGAAATGCAACAGGGTTGCCTTAATTCAGGATGGTACTATTCTCTCTATTGATAAACCTCAACAAATCAGGGATGGATTCAGCAGGAAGTTGTTTATGGTAACAGCCGGCGAAAAATACAGACTGATAAATGCCCTGAGAAAATATCATAATACAATTTCAGCCTATTTCTTTGGCGATTCAGTCCATGTAACATTCAAAAATGACAGTTACGATGATTCGTTGTATGATCATCTGACCTCTGAGGGTGTGGAAAACGCTGAGATCATAGAAACAAAAGCGGGGATTGAAGACAGGTTCCTCGAATTAATGGAAAAATGAATAATACAGTAATATCTGTTCATAATCTGGTAAAGAAATTCGGAAACTTTACAGCCAATGATAATCTGACCTTTGAAGTATATGAAGGTGAGATATTTGGCTTTTTAGGTGCCAACGGTGCAGGAAAAACAACTGCCATCCGAATACTCTCAGGTCTTTCAAAACCTACTTCTGGAAATGTAGAGGTTGCCGGATATGATGCATACAGACAGCCGGAACAAATAAAAAGAAACATAGGCTATATGTGCCAGAAATTTTCATTATATGAAGACCTGACAGTCAAAGAAAATATAACTCTTTATGGCGGTATTTACGGAATGAGTAAAAAAAAGATAAGTGAAAGAGCCGATGATCTGCTCGAAAAGCTCCATTTTGAGGAATATAAAAACAGGATAATTTCTGATCTCCCACTTGGTTTTCGGCAAAAGCTCGCTTTTTCGATTGCTGTTCTCCACAACCCTAAGATTGTATTTCTGGATGAACCGACAGGAGGCGTCGATCCGATAACCCGGCGTCAGTTCTGGGAGATGATTTATGAAACAGCCGGCAGGAGAATTACTGTTTTTGTGACAACACATTACATGGATGAAGCTGAATATTGTGACCGCGTTTCGATAATGAGTGAGGGGAGAATTGTTGCTCTCGACACACCTGCCGCGCTAAAGAAACAGTATAATGCTGAATCGGTAGAGGAGGTGTTTATAAAAATAGCGAGACCAATCCCCCCTGCCTCCCTAAAGGGAGGTTAATTAAAAAACTCCAACAGCCCCCCTTCATAGCCTGTCCCGCGAAGCGGGAGGGGTTGGGGGGCCAAAGGGTCGGGGAGCCAAAGGGTTGGGGGGCCAAAGGGTTGGGGGGCAAAAGGGTTGGGGGGCAAAAGGGTTGGGGGGCAAAACTCGCAGAATGAGGTTGGGGTGAGGTGAAAAAAGAAAAGTAACTAATACATTATGAAACGTTTCCTGGGTTTTGTAAAAAAAGAGTTCCTGCATATTTTCAGGGATTACAGGACTCTTATTATCCTGTTCGGGATTCCGGCAGTCCAGATTCTTATTTTCGGATTTGTAGTCAGCACCGACATCAAAAATGCCGGTGTAGCTATCCTCGATTTGTCAAAAGATGAAGTAACCCGGGAACTGTCTGATAAAATAATCTCATCCGGCTTCTTTAAGAAAACAGAGACTCTGCTGAGTTACAATGATATTGATTTAGTATTTAAAAAAGGGCAAACAAAAGCTGTTTTTATTTTCGGAGAGAATTTCGGCAGGAACCTGATGAAGGAGGGAAAGGCATCAATAAGTATTATTGCTGACGGATCTGAACCTAATGTAGCTACACTGATTACTAATTATACACTCGCGATAATAAGCAATTTTAACAGAGAGTTAAACGGATCACCTGCCTCTGGTTCTGTGCTGATACAGCCTGAAGTAAAGATGTTTTATAATCCAAATCTTAAAAGTCATTTTATGTTTGTCCCGGGTGTCATTACATTAATTCTGATTCTTATTTGTGCACTTATGACCTCTGTAACCATTACCCGGGAGAAGGAATTCGGGACAATGGAAGTTCTTCTTGTTTCCCCGCTGAAACCGATACAGATAATACTTGGTAAAGTAACTCCGTATTTCCTGCTTTCATTTATCAATGTTAATCTTATACTGATTATGTCGTGGCTGGTTTTTGAATTGCCGGTAAAAGGCAGCATTGCTCTGCTCCTTCTTGAATGCATGCTTTATATACTCATGAGTTTATCGCTTGGAATACTGATTTCAACTGTTTCAAAAACAATGCAGCAGGCAATCTTTATCTCTTTCATAGGATTAATGTTACCGACCATCCTTCTCTCCGGTTTCATTTTCCCTATTGAGAATATGCCGAAGATTTATGATTATGTAAGCATGATCATGCCTCCCAGATATTTCATAATCATAATAAAAAGTATAATGATAAAGGGAACCGGATTCTTCTTCGTCTGGAAAGAGACAATGATCATTTCACTAATGACCTTATTATTTATTGGTCTCAGTGTGAAGAAATTTAAAGTCAGGCTCAGGTGATTTCATGGTAAAATACAGATTATGCGAACAATACTATACCTTATAAGAAAAGAATTCATCCAGATCTTCCGGAATAAATTTATTTCAAAAGCAATTTTCGGAGTTCCGATTGTTCAGATGCTTATACTTGTTCCGGCTATAACGTTTGAAATAAAAAATGTCAGTCTCTGTATAATTGACAATGACTATTCTTCTGAGTCAAGAGGACTTATAAACAAACTTGAAGGATCGACCTTTTTTAAGCTACGGTATTCAACATGGTCTGAGCAAGAAGCCAATAATCTGTTGCACAGGAATAAATGTAATCTCATCCTGAATATTCCTTCAGGTTTCGGAAAAGATATCAGTTCCGGAAAACCTTCTAAAATCCTTGCAACAGTCGATGCCATCAATGCCTCCTCAGCTCAGCTCACATGGGCATATTTGAATGGGGTGATAACTGATTATAACCTGAATATCATAACTGAAAATATCAGCCTCAATCCGGTTATCTCTTTTCCAAGGATTATGGCAACTAACAGGTTCTGGTACAATGAAACGCTCAATTATAAGTATTATATGCTGCCGGGTATTCTGGTAATTCTCGTTACAGCTATAGGATTTTTGCTTGCCGGCCTGAATATGGTGCGTGAAAAAGAGATCGGTACAATTGAACAGATAAACGTAACACCTGTCAGAAAACATCAGTTCATCATAGCAAAAATGATCCCATTCCTTGTTATCGGGCTTATTGATCTTGCACTTGGGCTTGCTATCGGCAAGATCACTTTTGATATCCCGTTTGAAGGCAGCCTGTTGTTGCTTTTTCTTGGATCAGCAATATTCCTGATTGCAGTTCTGGGCCTTGCCCTGTTTATATCCACTCTTTCAGGGACACAACAACAATATATGTTTGTGGCATTTTTCTTCATGATAATCTTTATTCTGATGAGCGGTATCTTTACTCCTTTTGAGAGCATGCCTGTGTGGGCCCAGATATTTGACGTGGCCAATCCTGTTGCCTACCTTATCCGTATTAACAGGATGGTGATGCTGAAAGGATCAACTATTCTGGATATTCGCGGGGAGTTAGTTGCCCTGGCCATTATTGCAGCTTGCTTTACTACGTTTGCAGTAAGACGTTACAGGAAAACCGCATAACCAACTGATTTATTCAATACAAACAACTGCTTCCACAGGCCAGTGGTCTGAGATATAAATTCCGCGTACTTTTTTTGTGGTTGTTTTGTGGCTCAACACCCTCATTCCGTTCCTTACAAAAATATAATCAATCCGTCCACGACCTGGTTTATCGGAAAATCCGTTATAAGTAAATGAGGAACCTTCCGGTTTATCTTCCGAAATGACAAAGGAATCGTTCATCAGAGGCACACTCTCAGCCGGACCGGTTAATATAGAATAACCGGTGCTGGAGGGAAGCATATTAAAATCTCCCGTTATAATAAATGGAAAATCCGTAGCAATCTTACCTGCTTCTTCAAGCAGTATTTTTGAGCTCATTATTCTGGCTGAATCGGAATCGTGAGCAAAATGGGTATTAAAAAAGAATAAATGAGAATGATCATTCCTGTCAACCAGTTCCATCCAGGTGACGATGCGGGGAAGAGAGGCTCCCCAACCCATTGAACCAGGTATTTCAGGAGTTTCTGATAACCAAAATGTTATGGTCCTTACAAGATCGAATCTTTCTTTCTTGTAGAATACAGGGTTCATTTCTCCCTCTTTGGCACCGTCGCTGCGACCCACTCCTGCCGATGAATAATCATTAAGAGCTGAATCAAGTACCTCATACTGATGCCATAAAACCTCTTGCATCCCGAGAAGATCCGGGCTTTCTTCCCGAATGAATTTGCACACTATCTCAGCCCTGTTAGGCCACGCATTTAAGCTGTCCCTGGGATTATCATACCTGACATTCAAAGTCATAACCTTTATCGCATTTTTATCTGATCTGCCTTCACAGCCTGCAAGAACGAGCAGGAAAAAGACTATAAAATAAGTAAACAATTTTTTCATTATTCTGAAATTTTATGTAAAGATAAACATATGAGTAATAAACGCCATAATCTTAATAAGAGGTTTTAGCAAATAGTCTTAAAAAGGTCATGATGCAAATATTTATATATTTGTAAAATTAATCCGATTTGCTGTTTATAATTGATTTAATTAATGCCTGATGTTATTAGACTTTTACCCGATTCAGTAGCCAACCAGATTGCTGCAGGAGAAGTAATTCAACGACCGGCATCTGTTGTAAAGGAACTGATGGAAAACTCTGTTGATGCCGGAGCAGGTAATATAAAGGTAATAATAAAAGATGCGGGCAAAACACTTATTCAGGTCACAGATGACGGGAGCGGAATGTCGGAAACCGACGGCAGGTTATCCTTCGAGAGACATGCCACTTCAAAAATCAGCACAGCAAGTGATCTGTTTGCAATAAACACCAAAGGATTCAGGGGAGAGGCTCTCGCTTCAATTGCTGCTGTGGCAATGGTTGAACTTAAAACAAAAAGGAAAGAAGATGATGCCGGAACATTTATTGTTATTAACGGATCAAAGGTTGAAACACAGGAACCATGCAGTTGCCCCGACGGATCATGTTTCTCAGTAAAAAACCTGTTTTTCAATATCCCTGCCAGAAGAAAATTTCTGAAATCGGATAACACGGAAATCAGACACATAATTAATGAATTCCAGAAGATCGCTATTGCCCATCCTGATATTCGTTTTTCCCTTTATCATAACAACAGTGAAATTTATAATCTTGTTACAGGGAATTACCGGCAAAGAATAATCGGTATTTTTGGAAAACAGATCAATCCGGACCTTATCACTCTAGAGACTGCTACAAGTCTGATAAGAATAAAGGGATTTATCGGAAAACCTGAGAATGCGAGGCGGACGTATGGTGAACAATTCTTTTTTGTTAACAATCGTTTTATTAAACATCCTTATTTTCATAAAGCTGTTGTTGAAAGTTATCACAATATCATTCCATCTGAAGCTATACCTTCATACTTTATTTTTATTGATGCAGATCCGTCAACAATAGATATTAATATTCATCCTACAAAAACCGAGGTGAAGTTTGAAGATGAACGATCTATCTGGCAAATTTTAATGGCATCGGTACGTGAGGCGCTCGGCAGGTTCAATATTGCCCCTTCGCTTGATTTTGAAAATGAGGGCCTCATTGACATCCCTGTAAGAGCATCAACATCCGGGATTCCGGATTCCCCTGAGATAAAAATAAATAAACAGTACAATCCCTTTGCATCGGATGAAAATATCTCCAGTAAATCTGACATAATTGAAAGATTTGAGAGGCAGAATGTTGCCCGATGGGAAAAACTATACTCTGACCTGGGAAAAGAAAATAATGAACCGATAGAAAGTGAAGCAATTTCAGAATCAGCCAGGAAGTTTTTCCAGATCAAAAACAAATATGTTGTTTGTCCTGTTAAATCCGGACTAATGCTGATAGACCAGAAAAGAGCACATGAAAGGATACTCTACGAAAAATTCTTTGAATGTCTGAACAATAACCTGAGTACAAGTCAGACCAGCCTGTTCCCGATAACGATCGAAATGAACCCGGCTGACATCTTTGTATTGAAAGAGATTGATGACGAGCTCAGGATGCTTGGATTTAACATAAGTTATCCGGATCAGAATATGGTTTCGATTACAGGACAACCTGCCGGAATCGACAATGAGAATCCGTCAGATCTGCTGGAAATAATGCTGGAAGAGTATAAAAGTACACAATCAGATCCCGAAAAAGGAGTAAAGGAAAAAGTGGCCGCAGCAATGGCCGGAGCCGGCGCTATACCCTACGGAAAGCCACTTGCGCAGAACGAGATGGAAGAACTTTTTGATACTTTATTCGCTTGTTCTGCACCTAATTATTCTCCAAAAGGGAAACCGGTCATCAATATTCTGACTATTGAAGAAATTGACAAAAGATATAAATAAAGATAAGGTGACATAATGTCGGACAACGGTGTTGATATGGCTTTGGTCTGACAATTGAGGATAGTATAATACTAAAAAAACTGAGTAATGAACGGATACGGCAGAGGATTTTTCGGATTACCACCGGTAGTAAAAAACATTATTCTGATAAATGTTTTAATGTTGCTTGCAGATTATGCAGTAAGGAGTGTCTTTGGTGTTGATCTGACGAGGGTCCTCGGACTTTATTTTCCTAAATCGGATCACTTTATGCCATTGCAGATAATTACTCATATGTTTATGCATGGTGGTATTGCTCATCTTTTCTTTAATATGTTTGCCCTTTATATGTTCGGCCAGGTACTCGAGAATGTCTGGGGACCAAAACGTTTTTTCATTTATTATATGATCTGCGGTCTTGGAGCTGCACTCGTTCATGAATCAGTTATTGCTTTCCAGTATAAAAAAATCGTGAATGTAATTGGTCCGGAACAGCTTCAACTGGTCATTAATGAAGGATCTGAATTGTTCAGTCAGGGTAAGGTATTTACCAATGAAACCATGAAAAACCTCCAGATATTACTTAATGTACCTACAGTTGGTGCTTCCGGTGCAGTTTTCGGGATCCTGCTTGCGTTCGGGGTACTGTTTCCGAATACCAGACTCATGCTTCTGATCCCGCCAATACCTATTAAAGCTAAATATTTTGTTCTGTTTTACGGAGCACTTGAACTTTATCTGGCCTTTACTCAGCCCGGAAGCAATATTGCCCATGCTGCGCATCTTGGAGGTATGCTTTTCGGCTATATTCTGATACGATATTGGAGGAAAACGACAAAAACCCTTTATTAATGGGAATCTGGGACAACATAAAGAAAACTTTCAGAAACGGGAGCAGCCTTACGAGGCTGATTTTTCTCAACATCGCAATATTTATATTCCTCACTATCGCAGGCATCATCGGCTTTCTTCTTAATAATCCGGAAATCTCAGCAAAAACCCTCAACCTGTTTTCGGTTCCCTCCTCTCTCAGATCATTTCTCACAAGGCCATGGACAATAATAACTTACATGTTCACGCATAAAGATATCTGGCATATCTTGTTTAATATGTTATGGCTTTACTGGTTTGGCAAGATCTTCCTTGAGTACCTTGATCAGAAAAAACTTGTAGCAGTATATCTCCTGGGAGGTATCATTGGTGCAATTGTTTATATCTTATCGTTTAATATTTTCCCGGCATTTGCAGACTTTGTTGATATCTCAGTAGCTATTGGGGCTTCTGCTTCAGTCATGGCTGTTGTTGTTGCTATAGCTGCTTACGTGCCTGATTATACTGTCAGTCTTTTCCTTCTCGGAAGGATTAAGATAAAATACATGGCCCTGGGAATTTTTATTCTTACTTCAATAATGGATTTTTCGGTTAATTCCGGCGGTAAACTGGCTCATATTGGAGGAGCGCTCCTTGGATATCTTTATACAGTGAATCTTCGTCGTGGTCATGATATGGGAAGAGGGATCAACAAAATAATTGATTTCTTTTCAACACTTTTTAAACCAAGAAAAAAAGTGAGAGTAACATACAAAAAGCCAACAGATGACTATGAATACAACAAAATAAAAGCAGAGCATCAGGCCAAAATAAACAGCATACTTGATAAAATATCCAAAGGCGGTTATGACAGCCTTACAAAAGAAGAGAAAGATCTGCTATTTAAAGAGAGTCAAAAAAAGTAATTCACCAACATTAACCGGAATATTTGAAAAAAATTCTTTATAAAATACTCCTGGCAATAAATATAGCATTTGCCCTTGCTCTTTTGTTGTCTTATCTGGCTGTACATATTGATCCCGATGATTTCGCCCTTCCGGCCTTTTTCGGTCTTTCATATCCATATCTTCTTTTAATCAATACTATTATTATTATCATATGGGCTGTAAATCTAAAACTGGAAGCACTTATATCAGTCATAATTATAGGTGCAGGTTTAACCCATTTCACTAACTATCTGAAGATACGCAGACCTCAAACAGACAAAACAGGTACATTCGAAGTACTTAGTTATAACCTGAGATTGTTTAATTATTTTGAGGATCAAAAAAATCCCAATTCAGAAAGAGTAATTCTCGAATTTCTTCGGAACCAGCAACCCGATATAATTTGTCTTCAGGAGTTTTATTTCGCAGGCAGCCCCGATGAGAAAGAGCAGAGTGTCATAAAAGCGCTGGGAGGAAACTATTATTCCCATCTAAAGGTTATCAGAAGAGGCCTTAATCACTATTTCGGAATTGTTACTCTCAGTCACTTTCCAATAACAGGAAGAGGCGAGATAATACATCCCGGCTCACCCAGTCTTTCTATCTTTACCGATATCCTGATTGACCAGGATACTTTCAGAGTTTTTAATAATCATCTCCAGTCATTCAGGTTGAGAAGTATGGAGCGATCATTTATAAATGAACTGACTGAATCATCTGATAACAAAGAAACTATCGATGAGATCAAAAACATCTCTCATAATCTTAAAGATGGTTTTGTGCGTCGCTCTTCCCAGGCAAAACTGGTTAAGGATTATATTAACAGCTCTCCATTCCCTGTAATTGTTACCGGCGATTTTAACGACACACCGGTTTCATATTCCTACAGAAAAATACGAAAAGGATTGAACGATTCATTCGTTAAATCGGGTTATGGCGCCGGATTCACATACAAAGGCAATTACCCTCCAAACAGGATAGATTATATCCTTTATGATCATACTCTGGAAAGCCGGTCATTTGATATAATAAAAGTAAGATACTCTGATCATTATCCTATTATTGCATACCTCAGAAAACAAAATTAAAAAGGTAGTTTCCTGAAATCCACGTTACCACCGGATATTATCAGACCAATTTTTTTCTCCCGGAAATACCCGGGATTCTCTTTTATTACTGCCAGCACTATGGCTGATGACGGTTCAATTATTATTTTCATTCTCTCCCATACAAGTAGCATACTATCAATAATTGACTCTTCCTTAGCCGTAAAAATATCATCAGTATTTTTCATAATAACCGAAAATGTTAGCTGACTGAGAGATGTCAGTAATCCGTCGGCTATTGTTAAAGGATTAACAGAGGGTATTAGCTTTCCGGATTTAAATGACCGGAACGCATCATCTGCATTTAAAGGTTCAGCTCCAATAGCTTTAATTTTATTATTAATGCCTTTAACACATGTTGAAGTTCCGCTCATGAGCCCTCCGCCACCTATTGGCGCAATTACAATATCAATGTCAGGTTTCTCATCAAGAAGTTCCAGTGCGGCTGTTCCCTGACCACAGATTATATTAAAATTATCATAAGGATGTATAAGAGTGGAGCCATTTCTTTCCATTATTATCCTGCATGTTTCCTCACGTGCCTCGAGAGTGGGCTTGCAGAAAGTGATTTTCGCTCCGTAACCCTCTACTGCATTCTTTTTTACTACAGGAGCTGTTTCGGGCATCACAATATAAGCTTTAATACCGCTTATGGCTGCAGCAAGCGAAAGTGCAGCAGCATGGTTACCTGATGAATGAGTGATAACTCCCCGTTTTTTCTGATCAGCTGTTAATAGCTGTATTGCATTAGTCGCACCTCTGAACTTAAAAGCACCTACTTTCTGAAAATTCTCACATTTAAAGAACATTTGGCAATCGAATAGCCTGTTGAGTTGCCGTGAGCTCAAGACAGGAGTGCGATGAATGAATGGCTTAATTCTTTTGTGAGCTTCCTGTATATCGGAGAATGAGGGTAAATCCATTTAATTGAAAACTCAACAGGTTTTTAGAAAATGCTGTAAGCAACTGTAATACCTGCCATAACAACAGATACCATCGACATAAGTTTAATAAGAATATTAAGTGAAGGTCCGGATGTATCTTTAAAAGGATCACCAACTGTATCTCCTACAATAGAAGCTTTATGCGGATCGCTATTCTTACCTCCAAGGTGACCTCTTTCAATATATTTCTTTGCATTATCCCAGGCACCACCGGTATTATTCAGCATACTTGCGAGGGTGAAACCGGTAGTCAGGCCTCCTGCAAGAAGACCAACCACACCAGCAACCCCGAAAAGAATACCGACAACCAGAGGAACTGCTATTGCCAGTAACGATGGCACCATCATTTCCTGCTGTGCTCCACGTGTTGAGATCTCCACACATTTTGCATACTCCGGCTTACCGGTACCCTGCATGATTCCGGGAATCTCGCGAAACTGACGTCTTACTTCCTCAACCATTTTACCAGCAGCTCTCCCGACTGCTTTCATACTCATTGCACAGAAAACAAATGCCATCATTGCTCCAATAAATATACCGCCCAGAAGGATAGGATTAAATAAGGAAATATCGTACGCAGCCACAAAATCCGTTATTCCCGCAGTTGTCACACTAACTGCTGTTTGTCCCTCCTGAACGGATGGAAGTGTATTATTATAAAATAAAATATCCCCAATTTGTTTAAATCCCTCAGGTGCTCTGTCGGCCACCCTGCCCAGCCATAATTTAACCTCTTCCATATATGCAGCCATAAGTGCCATAGCAGTGAGAGCTGCCGAACCAATGGCAAAACCTTTACCGGTTGCGGCAGTAGTGTTTCCAAGGCCATCAAGGGCATCTGTTCTTTCCCTTACTTCTTTCGGTAATTCGGCCATCTCGGCATTTCCTCCCGCATTATCGGCAATAGGACCGAATGCATCTGTAGCCAGAGTAATTCCAAGAGTTGAAAGCATACCAACAGCAGCAAATCCTATCCCATAAACACCATAAGCAAAGTCGTGAAATCCACCCGCAAAGCCAAAAGCTGCAATAATACCTCCAACAATCGTCACAACCGGTACCCAGGTTGAAAACATACCAACAGCAATTCCTTCAATAATAACTGTTGCCGGACCTTGCAGAGCTTGTCTGGCTATTCCCTGTGTTGGTTTATAACCGTCTGATGTGAAGTATTCTGTTGATTGTCCGATTATTACACCTGCCAGTAGCCCGGCGACAACTGATCCGAAAATACCCCAGGTTATCCAGCCGGCAAAAACCATAATTGCAAGCGCAACAAGAATGAAAGCTGAACTGCCTCCTGTTCCAAGCAACAAAGCATTAAGAAGATTTTTCGGAGTAGCCGATTCTTTGGTCCTTACAAGATAAACACCAACTATTGAAAGCAAAATACCAATAGCTGAAACAATCATTGGAGCCAGAATCGCTCTTAACTGAAGCTCACCGGTTACTGCAGGCAGTGCTGCACCAAGAGCCGCTGTGGCCAGTATTGACCCTGCATAGGACTCATAAAGGTCGGCACCCATGCCTGCCACATCACCAACATTATCACCTACATTATCTGCAATTGTGGCAGGATTACGCGGATCGTCTTCCGGAATCCCTGCCTCGACCTTGCCAACAAGATCAGCACCTACGTCAGCAGCTTTTGTAAAAATCCCTCCCCCAACACGTGCAAATAATGCCTGTGTTGAAGCACCCATACCAAAAGTAAGCATGGTTGCTGTTATTTCAATAAATTTCTGATGATCAGTAGTCCCTGCATGAACAAAAGTCAATCCAATAAACTTAAGCCCGGATTCCATATGTTCGGGAGTAAAAATTAAGCCATTAAGTAAAATAAACCATATGGCTATATCCAGCAAACCGAAGCCTACAACAACAAGTCCCATCACGGCTCCACTTCTGAGGGCAACTTGTAATCCTTTATTAAGTGATTGGGATGCGGCCCAGGCAGTTCTGTTTGAAGCAAATGTTGCTGTTCTCATACCAAGATACCCGCAGAGACCGGAAAAGAAACCTCCGGTAAGAAATGCCACCGGGACAAACGGATTCTGTACACCAATATAAGCCAGTATTGTTAATAAAACCACAAGAATAATAAAAACCTTAGTCACAACAGCATACTGGCGCTTCAGATAAGCCATAGCACCCTCCCTGACGTAAGCAGCTATCTCTTTCATCCTGTCCGTACCTTCTTCCTTGGCAATCATACTTTTGTAAAAAATCCAGGCAAACAGTAATGCCAGAAGAGCTGAAATTGGAACGATCCAAAAAATACTACTAATCATATTATCTGTTTTTAAATTATAAATTTGTTGTTGGTTCCCCAAAGGGGAAAAATTGACGGTACAAAACTATACTAGTTTTTCATTAATACAAATGAAGACTGAATGTCAGTTAACATTTTATAAAGATTGTTTAAATCGCTCTGAAAAACTCGTAGTTAATATCTTCAAGCTCCTTCATACTAGGATACGGATAGAAAATAATCTCATCTTTGGCGCCGATATAGAAACCTGATTTTATTGTCCTGTAAAGGAGAAGTCCCGAGAAAATGCGCTGCACGGTTTTCATACGCTTTTCATACTCACCCTTCAGTATTTCGAGGCAATCTCTCAGGTGTCCCAGGTTAGAGTATGGCAGATCTTCAGCTGATCCTCCCAAAGGATCAGTAGCTAATTCGCCAAGCTTCAAATCGACAAAGAAAAGTTTGGGAAGCACTATAGGCGTTGATCCGTCAGTCAGTCGTTTCAAAAATACTGAAGGAGGCAACCCGCTTGCTACCATAGGTGTAACAGGACATAATTCCTGATACAGATAAAGAGCATCATGGATTTCCCTGTTCTTGTCATAGGGCGCTTTTTTCAATTCAAAAACACAACCGTTATCAGTAGTCAAATATAGGCTTTTCAGTGCATCAAAGGATATGGTTTCCAGCACTTTGTATACTGAAAGATAAACTGAGCTTTTTGGACTGCCGTCTTCCTTGGCAACACAACGTTTATTCAGACTGTCCATATCAATGAGGTATTCAATTTTGCCGAGGTCAACCTCAAAAAAAATAGCCTGCCCTTTATTGCGCTTTTTCGTTCCGGTTGACAGGTACATTCCGAAACCTTCCGGAGGAAGCATCGAGGCAACAAGTGCTTCGGGAATGCAGGTTAAATAAATGTATTTACTCATAACTTTGTTTATTTAAAGAAAAACATTTTCGGCATAACAATTATGACAAAGAACTGAAACTACAATCTATTTCAAATTTAAGCTACTTTTTCCAACAATAAAAGGGAAGACAACATCATTTAGAGTTTTATTCTCTATTCTTAACATATTCATTCATCCAGTTAAGAACTTCCCAGTGTTTATGCAAAATTGATTCTCGTGCAGCATATCCGTGACTCTCATTTGGAAGCATAACAAGTCTGACTATTGCTCCGAATCCCTTCAGTGCTGCATAATATCTTTCGCTTTGAATCGGAAAAGTACCACTGTTATTATCAGCCATGCCATGTATCAGCATAATCGGATCTTTAACTTTATCTGTATGCATAAATGGAGACATCCTGTTATAAATTTCCGGTGCTTCCCAATAGTTCCTTCTCTCATTCTGGAATCCAAAAGGGGTAAGAGTCCTGTTATATGCGCCGCTTTCAGCTATGCCGGCTGCAAACAATCTGGTATGAGCCAGGAGGTTAGCAGTCATAAATGCCCCATATGAATGTCCGGTTACAGCGACTTTTTCACGATCTGTTACGCCCAATTCAACAGCTCTGTTTATCGCAGCTTCAGCATTTGCTACCAGTTGTTCAATGAATGTATCGTTAGGCTCTTTTCCCTCTACACCTACTATGGGGAAGGCAGCATTCATTAATATTGCGTATCCCTGAGTGACATAGACAAGTGCCGAAGCAGGACTTATCCTTGTAAATGCATAAGGTGAGCCACTCACCTGCCCGGCGGCTGAAGGATCATTGTACTCACGCGGATAAGCCCAGAGAAGAGTTGGCAGTGGTCCGTCTTTTTCTTTGTT
>Ga0315552_1000235_pt1 | contig 35731 bp, 46 predicted proteins | sample SalMarSW160170MG_2_FD_203102 | JGI IMG/M metagenome (GOLD analysis project Ga0315552, IMG submission 203102) | Salt marsh sediment microbial communities from the Plum Island Ecosystem LTER, Massachusetts, United States - Salt Marsh Sediment SW1601-70 ...
TTTTACAAATCTACATAAATCTATCAAATTTTCTTTATCCACTTTTATCCATATCCTCTGTTTCCTCTGTATTTTCCCTTCAACTTCAAACTTTGCACTAATTTTATCCAGAACATCTTTTTCCATTTACTCCATCTCCTCAACATGCTTGAATATCTTTCCACACGCTTCAAATATCGCTTCAGGTCTCGGTGGACATCCAGGAATATATATGGTAACTGGTAAATAATCTTCTAATCTCTTTATTGTATTATAAGAATCCCAGTACATGCCTCCAGTCATGGTGCATGATCCCATAGCGATTACTACCTTTGGCTCAGGCATCTGTTCGTATATTTTCTGAGCTCTTTTCATTGATTTCAAAGTTTGATACCCCGCAATAAACAAAACATCTGCATGCCTTGGTGTTCCTACAACAATCATTCCAAATCTTTCCATATCCCATCTGGATCCAACTACGGGGACCAATTCAGTAAATCCGCATGAATTGAACCAATTCATAATCCATATAGCCTTTATGAATTTTTTCATCTTCTTTTTTTGAGCCGATTCTTTTGTCATCTTATCACCTTTCCATAGACTCGGTATGTCCCAAATAAAAACTTTTTCTTTATAAACCCTTCCTGATCTTGGGCAAAAACATGATTAAAATGCGTTATCCTCTCATTTCTTCAAACTCTCCATGAATTCTTTACCAAGTAATTCCTCACCTACAAATATTGTGGGATCCCCTCCCGTATGCCAGAATATTATATTGTCATCCTTTGATATCTCTCCCCGATCTATCAATCCTATCAATCCTGCCATCGCCTTTCCCGTATACACAGGATCCAGGATAATTGCTTCTGTTCTCGCCATCAATTTTATGGCATCGTTCGCTTCTCTTGTTGGGATATCGTACCCTTCTCCTATAAAATCAGAGTATGTTATCACATCTTTCTCAGAGAAAGATTTTTTTATCCCTAAAAGTTCACCTGTTTTTCCAGCCATCTCGGCTATCATCTTTGGAAATGGTTCAAACATCCTTCCGACTCTGATACCCATTATATTCACATCTGAATTAACAATTCTTTTTCCGACTAAAAGACCAGCCTGTGTTCCTCCAGAACCAGTGGCAGATATAAGATGATCTACTGTAATGCCAAGGTCATTTATCTGCGAGTTTATCTCCAAAAAAGCGTTTGCAAACCCGATGCATCCAATAGGTGTCGCTCCACCTACAGGCATGATATAACACCTATGTCCTTCCGCTTCCAATTTTTCAGATAAAGATCTCATGAGTTTTCCTGCCTTCTCTGCGCCTTCATCTAAATTTTTCGCCGAGACAAAATGAATCTCAGCACCCATGAGCTTTTCCAGCAGAAGGTTTCCGCGATACTCTTCAGGATCATTACCGATCAGGACAAGAAATGTTTTTAACCCGAGCTTCGTTGCGCATGCCGTGGTCTCTCTCGTAAAGTTTGACTGCACACCTCCAGTTGTAATTATACTATCCGCTCCCTTTGATAATGCATCTGCCAGAAGATACTCCAATTTTCTAATTTTATTTCCGCCGTATCCAATACCTGTCATGTCATCTCTTTTTATATACACTTCAGGAACACCAATAGCTTTTGATAAATTTTGTAACTTTTCCAGAGGTGTCGGCAGTCTCCCTATTCTTATTCTCGGTATCTCTTCGATTTTCATGGATTAATTAAAGGATTATTAAATATATATGTTGTCTTCAGTCATAACGCAAACGTGTCGCTTCGTCTGTAATTGTTGGCTCGATCCTCTTTTTCCACTCTGGAGATTCCCATGTTCTCAGATTTTTATGCGTTAGATAATATTTTTGAGGAATCGGGTGTGTTCCGATAACTACCTTCATATGATACTTTTCTTTTATAAAATCGCAGAAATGATCGATATAAGGACAGGGAGGGTACCCTACCACAAATCCTGTTGCGAGATGTATCGCCTCTGCACCATTCTTCTTCATCTCTTCTGGACAGTACTCTACATTTCCGCCGGGACAGCCGCCGCATGTGGTATATCCTACCAATTCTACTTCTTTATCCTTATAAATACTGAATGCGCCTTCTCTATTATGAAGAGATCTCAAGCATTTACCGCCTGCACAAGTATTCCAGCGATCGCATATGATTATACCGATCTTTATTTTTTCTGTCATGCTATCTCTCCCTTTCTCCTTTTATGAACTCTTCGACCATCTGTTTTGCCACTGAGTCCGGATACTGGATCGGTGGATGCTTGAAACTGTATGCAGATATGGATATCAACTGTCCACTTACCCCTCTATCCAATGCAATTTTAGTTGCCCTGATCGCGTCTATCATCACGCCTCCGGAGTTTGGCGAATCCTCCACGCTGAGCTTAAGATCTATTGTTAATGGTATGTCTCCAAATTTCTTTCCCACCATATAGATATAGCAGACTTTGTTATCATTTAAGAATTCTACATAATCTGAAGGCCCTATTCTCAGAGGAATTTTATATGGAACTAAGCTTTGTACTGCCTCTGTCTTACTTATTCTTTTAGATTTCAGCCTTTCCGGTTCTAGCATATTATAAAAATCAGTATTCCCGCCAATGTTCAACTGATAACTCTTCTCAATTTTAACTCCTCTGTCCAAAAGCAATTGTGCAAGAACTCTGTGAATTATCGTAGCTCCTACCTGACTTTTTATATCGTCTCCTGCACACGGAAGTCCTGCATCTTCAAACTTTTTCGGCCAGCCGTCTCCAGAAACAATGAATGCTGGCATTGCATTTATGAAGGCAACTCCTGCCTTTAAGCACTGTTCAGCATAGTACCTGGACGCTTTTTCACTTCCTACCGGCATATAATTTATGAGTACATCTGCATTACTCTCCTCCAAAATCTCTGCTACATTTACTGGCTTCTGATTTCTATCTACAGGTATCTTTTCACTCAAATATTTACCGATGCCATCCAAAACTTCCCCCTTTTGGACTATAACATCACTTTTTGGCGGATCTGAAAATTTTATTGTACAGTTTTCGCCTGAAAATATTGCTTCTCCTAAGGGCTTACCCACCTTCCTTGAATCTACATCGAAGGCAGCTACAGGAACTATATCTTTTATCTTATAACTCCCAAAGACGTTGTGCATTAATCCCGGGACTAATTCATCTTTTTCATCCACGTTTTTATAGTATTCTAGACCTTGGATCAATGATGATGCACAGTTTCCTATTCCTGCTACAGCTAGTCTTATCTTGCTCATTAAAATCACCTTTCTATTATATACCGTAAGCTTTAAATATTTTATGCTTGTGAAACATTTAAATTCTATAAAATCTAATATAAATTGGTGATAAAATGCCACTTGAGAGACTGAAAAGAAAAATGACAAAGGAAGTTATGTGGATATATGTATTGAAACTCCTTAAAGACAGGCCTATGTATGCCTATGAACTTAAAAATGAGATTAAAAAACGATTTGATTGGGTTCCAGCCACTATCACGTCTTATGTAGTTTTATACAGGCTTCAAAGTGAAGGATATGTTACTGCAAAGTGGGGAGATGAAAGTACCAATTCAAGAAGAAAGTATTATTATATAACAGAAAAGGGAGAGAAACTTCTGAAAGATGGGGAGAAATTCCTTAGAGATATAATCCAAGTGCTGTTTGAATCTTAAATCTTCAATACTTCAAACTCCTCTACCACGTCTGAATCTTTCAGATGCTTCTTAATATCCTCTACAGTTAACTTGCTTTTTGATATATCCACAAGTCTAACATTTGTAGATTTATTATCATCTATCATTTCTCCTTCATTATAAAGTATGTTTATAAGATTTTCTCCAAGAAAAAGATCTACTTTAGCGCTAGCACCTGGTATGTTTTTTACTATTGAATTTATTTCCACTAAGTCACTTCCCTTTGCTGCCAGGGGAGATATTACGGCTTCTTTATCATCCGGATCTGTTTCTATCAGAACATACTCACATTTTTCCAGTTCTAGGGCTTTAAAGACTTCTTCAGGGAACTCGATCTTATTTCCCTTTAATCTCACTATACTGTATTCTTTCATTGTAGTCACCATTGTTCTAAGACGAAGGAAAAATAATATCTCTATAAATTTAAAGGTTTCGGTTAAAGGTTTTCCCAAACAAATAAAAGTTTAAGATACATAGCATAAGCATGGATAAAAATCTAATTATTTTTGAAAAGAGTTTAGTTTTATCTCTTGCATTCCTTATTTTTCTCTCAGGATGCATTACTGAAGCACCTCAGACAACAACACCCCCCGCCACCACAGCACCCCCGACCACATCCACCCCAACGCAACCTTCTGCACAGTTTGAGGTCACTGATTTACGAGTGGCTCCTGAGAGTCCTAAAGTAGGAGATACACTGACTATTCTTGTAGATGTCCAGAATAGAGGAGATTCTTCGGGAAGTTACACACTCATAGTGAGTATCGGGATGAAATTAAAGAATCAAGATATAGAATTGGAAGGAAAAAGTTGCAGAACAGTTGAATTTCAGGAAATAGTAGACAAAGAAGGAGAAATAGAGATAAGAACAGGTGATTTGGCAAAAACAATAAATGTTTCATCTTTAGAGACGCAGACCACAACACCCCCCGCCACCACAGCCCCAACTACACCCGCCCCAACATCTCCTCCAGTGCAGAATTCATTTTTCTACATGCTGCAAGGAAAATTTATCCAGACAACAGAGTATGAATATGAAATATATTTGGAGAGTAGAGATGTAAAACCTGTGGATGTGAACACTGTTCTTATTCCTTCAGTTTCGAGTTACCATTTCTCACAGCAAATTTTTAAACAGAGTATTGGGTATAGTGAAAACCCAGATAAAATAACTAGGAAAAAAGATGAGTTTGGAGTAAGATACGAGAGGGCAGAGTGGAATGATCCTCCTTCGGAAATAACTGTAAAAAGAACTGCAACATGTAAAAATATTATAAGTTATTCTCCATTTATCACACAATCTAAATATCCTTTAGATGCAAAATCTTTGTCTTCCAATATCAAGAAATATCTCGGTCCTGAATTCTTTGTGCAGTGTGACGATCCCGAAATAATACAAAAAGCAGAAGAGATTGTGGAAGGAGCAGAATCAGAGATGGATGCAATAGTGAGGATACTGAACTGGGTAAGGTACAATGTACAGTATACATGCTCGAAGGATCTTAAAATATGCGAGGGAGTCTCATTTGTCGATGCAAAGAGAACACTGAAATACAGAAAAGGAAACTGCGTAAACTTTGCAAATTTATCGATCGCATTATTGAGAGCGGCAGGGATCCCGGCAAAAATGTCAGGAGGGTACGTTGCCGATTCCGAGCATGAATCTCTAGCATGTCACGCCTGGATAGCTGTATACATTCCGGAAGAAGGATTTGTCGAGTTTGAGTCTTCATACTGGATGCCAAGATCTGGATTAGTACCGGAAACAATGCTCACGTCTCAGCACATATGCTATGGAGGTGTTGGAGTATCGAATGCAAATTTTAGTGAACTGCACAGATCAACACAAGAAATTACATCTCTCCCAGAAAAAAAGGCGTACGTATCGGAAACTATCAACAAAAACGACATCGTATCGTTTTTTGCTTATATAGAAAAGAGTTCCAAAAATCGCACCGTATCTTTCACAGCCGATGCACCACCGGGATGGAAAGTATTTTTTTCCAACGATATCCTCACTATAGATTCAGAGAATTATATTTCCAAGGAACTCCTCATCACCATCATACCGCCTCCAGATGTCAAATCTGGAGATGAAGTTGAAGTAAAGATCATTGCAGATGATGGGTCTCAACAGGAAGAGATAATATTGTCCGTATCTGTTTACTAATGAAAAACTATTTTAAAACATCGTCAAAAACTATATACATGGAAGATTTTTTAAATAAAAAGAATAAGATTGCAGTTATAGGTGTTTCAAATAATCACGAAAAATGGGGATACAGAGTATATAAAACTTTAAAATCTTCTGGATTCAGTGTCTATGCAGTAAATCCAAAACATACAAAAATTGATTCAGATAGATGTTATCCTGATTTGAGATCGATACCAGAAAAACTGGATGAGGTAATAACGATTGTTCCGCCAAAAGTAACTGAGAGTATAGTCAAAGTATGTAAAGAGCTAAACATAAAGAAGGTATGGATGCAGCCGGGCTCAGAATCAGAAGATGCTATTAGATTTTGTAAAGAAAACGGTATTGATGTAATGTATAATGCATGTTTTGTTGTCGATGGTTTAGAGGAAACTATTTAAATTTCAATGCATAAGAAACTTTATGAAATTAGTTTTGAAGTTCGGAGGCTCTGTTCTTCTTAGAGATGGAGAGATAGATACTAAAATGATAAAACGTTATGTTCTTATAATCGATCAGATAAGTCAGAAACATAAAATAAATATAATCGTGGGTGGAGGAAATCTAGCAAGAAAATATATAAAGGCTCTGGAGAATTTAGGAGCTCCCGAGTCCTTTAAAGACCTTGCAGGCATAGAGATCTCGAGAATAAATGCACAGATATTTATTACAGCATTAAAAGATCGTGCTTACCCTGTACCGCCAAAAAGTTTTGATGAGGTAATAATGGCATTAAGCTCAGGGAAAATTGTAGTCTGCGGGGGAATGTTCCCGGGGCAGTCAACAAACGCTGTTGCAAGCTTTATAGCTGAAGAAATGAAAGCTGATCAACTTATTAATATAACAGATGTTGATTATGTATACACAGATGATCCAAAGCTAAATCCAGACGCAGAACCTATAGAAGAGATAAAAATTGATGATTTTATAAAACTCATAATGAAAAATCCTGGAGGTGCAGGAACGTATAAACTTTTTGATATTACGGCCGCTCAGATCATAAAAAGATCAAGAATTCTATTAAAATTCGTTTCTGGACGTGACCCCGAGAACATACTAAAAGCAGTGAATAATGAGAGGGTAGGAACAGTTGTCATGAGCGAGATTGGACGTTGATATTCATAAACAGCATCTGTCGACACAGGTACATGTCGTTTCGACTCCTTCTGTATTTCTTATTTCACTAACTTTTTCGTCTATTTCATTCATGTCTTTCGCGTTTAGTATTACAAGAATATCATACTCCCCAAAAAGTAAGTGAGCCTCTCCAGATTTTTTTAACGACTTGAATATAATGTTTTCCATTCCCGAAATCACTTTTGTCAATATGTATGCTCTTACCATAAAATCACCAACAAAATTCTGAGTATTGTTACCTCATATATCTTCATTTTTATACTTAAATATTTTACTAACGAGGCTTGAAAATGAAAATAAAAATACTCACTCAAAACTCTGCAACCATTTGAAATACTCATAATACTCTTTACATGTCATGTATCTGACGTTGTATTTGTTTTCAATAAATGCAAAATAGTTTTTTATCTCCTCAATTTTTTTCTGTATTTAGGGTAAGATCGTCATTTACAATGTTCCAGTTGTGAAAATATATAACAAGGGCATCATACCCCTCTTCTGTCTTTCTCATTGTAAGTTCCTCCATATTACCCTTATAGAAGTTCAGATATCGTCCTTCAGTGGAGGTCAATGGCAGTATAAGTAAATTATCTTCAAAATAGATGGTATCTTCGGTGTCCCAGTCTAAAAATCCAGTTTCTTTCAATAGCTTTTTGAGATCGTCGTCATCACAAAGCATCCTGCTCTGAAAGATACTATATCTGATCATACTTTTTTGCTTTCTCTTCCCTACTGAGTATCCATGTTTTCAGTTCATTGTAGTCATACCAGTCGTGCCACGAAAATGGAGTCCTATCTCATGCCCATCATCTATCATTCTTTTGAGTGGTTCTTCAAACTGAAACATATCTGCCATGGAATCATACTCCACTAGAAAGGTAGCTTTGATGTCATGTTTTTAAATATATCTAGAATTATAAGTGTTGTTTCTTCTATACTTTCGTAAATATCGCTGCCCCCTATCTCAGGCTTCTCTTTTTCCCAATCTATCGTCACAATGAAATTTGCCGGGGTTATCATCGTTAATCTCACCCATGCTGAATAAAAGGAAAACTTATAAGAACTACCTCTTTTTGCATAGAGATACTTTATATCCGAAAATAAAAAGTTTATCACATATTTTCAGAAAGATTTTTATATGAACATCATCTTTTCCTGATCATGAACAGCCAGAAAATAGCTCATGTTGGGATTTTCGCGGCTTTGTACACTGTTATAGGCATGATCCCCGCATTTCCTTTAGTCGGATCTTCAGCTACAATGAGTTTTAGCGAAGTTTTAAAACCTTTTAACGGTATTCTTTTAAATCCATACTATGGATTTTTGGCTACAGGAATAGGGGCTTTTGTTCTTTCTCTAATAAATCCTTCTCTACCCTTTGGATTTGCTTATTTTATTGTACCTGCTGTTGGAAGTTTACAAGCTGGTTTTCTAGCTTACAAAAAATGGAAAGAAGGGACTGTTCTTCTGGGGGTATTGATCTTTTTATGGTATCTTTTTGATACTGGAAGAATAGTCTGGTATTATCCTTTTCTTCACTTTGTAGCCTTATTTTTTATTATTTTTACAGGGAAAAAACTTCCCGCACTTTTAAAATCGAAACATATTGCAGTTTCTCTTTTCATCATTTCTTTTTGCGCAACTCTGACAACTCATTTGACAGGAAGTATATTTTTCTTGAACATGTATTCACCATCCCCGGAAGTCTTCGAAAAAGTTGTTTTCATATACCCCATAGAAAGATTAATTTTCACGATATTATCTACAGTTTTATGTTATGCAATACTGAAAGGTGGATTTATTGATAGAAATAGATGGAAGCTACTGTGAAGGAGGAGGACAGATTTTAAGGACAGCTGTAGCTCTTGCGGGTGTTACAGGAAAAGAAACTAGAATATTCAACATTCGAGCAAGTAGAGACCCCCCAGGACTCAAGAGACAACATTTGGCGGGTATACTCGCCGCCGTAAAAATATGCAATGCTTTGGTAGAGGGGGCAGAGATCGGATCGAAAGAAGTTGTTTTCAGGCCGGACACTATAAACTCGGGAAAATATAAAATAGATATAGGTACTGCGGGATCAGTAACATTACTTCTGCAAACTTTAATTCCAATAACCATTTTTTCAGATAAAAAAACAGTTTTAAATATTACAGGAGGCACAAATGTGCAATGGTCTCCTTCAATTGATTATTACTCAGAAATATTCCTCTATTTTCTAAAAAAAATAGGAATAGAGACAAAAATGGAAATTTTAAGATATGGTTTTTATCCTAAGGGAGGAGGAAAAATCAGATTCGAAGTTTTATCATGGGAAAATAAAAATAGGATAGATCTTACAGAAAGAGGAGAAAAGAAAAATATCAGGACAATAAGTGTAGCCACACATCATTTAAAGAATGCCGAGGTGGCAGAAAGGCAGATAAGAGGTTTCAGAAGAGTTTTACCGTGCGAAAAAGAGACAAAGTATGTGGATTCTTATTCCATTGGCTCGTCTATTACAGGCACAGCACATTTTGAAAACTCGAGAATGGGTAGTTCTGTTCTTGGCGAAAGAGGAAAAAAAGCTGAAATCGTTGGAAGAGAAGCAGCAGAGGAGTTAAAAAAAGAGATAGAATCCAATGCAGTTCTTGATAAACACATGGGAGATCAAATAATCCCATACTTGGGATTAGTGGGAGGAAAGATCAAGGTCTCGGAGATTACAGATCATTTAAAAAGTAATATCTGGGCAGTTGAGAAGTTTCTTCCCGTTAAATTCAAGATAGAAGGGAATATAGTTGAAACAAAATTTTAAAAACAATGAAATTATAGTTTTAAGTAGGAGATAACCATGAAGATGCAAAACAAAATAGCCTTAGTTACGGGAGCTGCGCTAGGCTATAAAAATGGTGGTCCTTCAATAGAAAGTGCTATCGCATTTAAACTTGCTTCTGAAGGAGCAAAAGTCGTAGTTATTGATATTTTAGAAAAGATGGGACAAAGAACTGTCGATAAGATTAAGGAAAATGGAGGAGAAGGCTTATTTATAAGAACAGATGTATCAAAAACAGATGAAGTTAAAAGGGCTATAGAGATAACCAAGCAGAAATTTGGGAAATTACATTGTCTTGTAAATTGTGCTGCTTCTTATGAAGGCAATATCTTTAAAAATGTTGTAGAAACTCCGGAGGAAGACTGGAATCACATTATTGATGTGAATTTAAACGGATATTTCAGGTTTGCTAAATATGCAATTCCTTTGATGTTGGAAAGTGGTGGGGGAACAATTGTAAACATTTCATCATGTGCCGCTTTCAATGTTTTAAAAAGTTTTAGCATCTATCCTGTGACAAAGGCTGCAATCAATGCTTTAACGAGAACATTAGCCATAGATTTTGCTCCGCAAATTCGCACAAATGCGATTTGCCCCGGATTTGTAAGAATAGCGAATTCAGAGAACGATAGAACCCCAGAGGAAATCAAGCAATGGATTGAAGGAATAGCTAAAGGCTATCCTCTTAAAAGAACTTGTTCAGTTGAGGAAATCGCCAATGTTGCTTTGTTTTTAGCCAGTGATGACTCATCGTATATCAATGGTGAGTGTATAATAGTTGATGGTGGAAGATTCGTATCCGATACGCATGAATTTTAACGATGAAAAGTTCTTGCCAACATCACAACTTATCTGTTTTGTGCCAAAAATTTAAAAGTTTGAATTGTACATTATATATAATGGTGATGAAAATATGACGAGTTTGAAAGAATTGAAGGAAAAGATACTACCAATACTTAAAAAATGGGAAATTAAAAGAGCATCTATATTTGGGTCCTATGTTAGGGGGGAGGCTAGAGGTGACAGTGATATAGATATTTTAGTAGAACTTGATGAGAAATTAAGCCTATTAGACTTCATAGGCCTTAAACTTGAGATTGAAGATGCTATTGACAAGAGGGTTGATCTGGTAGAATTCTCTACGATCAAACCAGCATTCAGAGATAGAATTTTGAAAGAACAGGTGGCACTCATATGAAAAGAGAATATAAAGCCTATTTAGAAGACATTTTAGAGTGCATTGAAAGAATTGAAGAATATGTTGACAGAATGAATGAAGTTGATTTTTATGAAAATTATCAAGTACAGGATGCTGTGTTAAGACGTTTAGAGATTATTGGTGAGGCTGTCAAAAGAATACCCCAAAATATTAAGGATAAATATCCTAATATCCCTTGGAGGAAAGTTGCAGGACTAAGAGATGTACTAATTCATGGATACTCAGGTGTAAATTTGAAAAGAGTATGGAAAATAATTATAGAAAATCTACCAGAACTGAAATCTCAAATCATTGATATAATTGATTCAATAAAAAAAGATGAAATAAAATGATGAAGGGGGATTACTCTGTGGTGGCGAATTTCAAATACGCTCAGAACACTATATTTTTGTTTTATGTCCCAAATTTAAAAACAATGGAATGTATTATTAGTAGTTTGGATATGAAGGAGTTAGGCGAAATATGTCTAAGAGATGAGAAAATGGAAAAATATGACTTAGTTGCACCATGCGGTGATTATTGCGGTGGCTGTGGACAGTATAATGAATTAATTGTTAAAACAGCCAAGCAGATGAGGGAATTTGCAGATCTTTACGGGTTCGAATTTCGTTCCGAGGAAGCATTCGATTTCAAGCAATTTGTGAAGGGATTAAAATGGTTCATCGATAATGCGAAGTGTCCAGAGTGCCACTATGGTGAGGGACCACCATGGTGTGAGGTAAGGAAATGCTGTTCTGAAAAAGAATTGCGTATATGTTTTGAATGCGAAGAGTTTCCATGCTCCAAATTCAAGAAGTATGCAGATCTCGACACGATGGATAGGTATAAGAGATTTGAGGAAGTAGGATTCGAGAAATGGGTCGAGGAACAAATGCAGAAAGCCAAGGAGGGCTATGAAATACATTTGCAGAAAGTAGCATCTTTAAAACCATAGCAGCCAAACGACAAGATTCATTTTCCACATTTTTAGGTAAACGAAAAAATAACGTACCCAGCAATTTTGAAAAAAGTATTTAAAAGTAACAGTAGAGATCATTTATGGATAAAGAAGAGATACCCTTGGACTGGAAGGACTATGTGGCTTTTACATTAGCCTTTCTTCAAACAGTCCTTTTGCCGTTTATACTTTTCATTGTAGCAGTATTAATTTTAGTGTTTTTAATATCAATTATGTGGTGAGTATGGAAATAACGAGGTATAGTTTTATATATCTTCTTTTAATGATCTCTATAGTTTTATTAAATATAAATTATTTTCCGCAAATTGATGAAAATCTGGAAGAGAACTACGAGCCTTCTAACATTTTGCTCGATACAATTCACGGAAACGCTAAGAGTGATAATCTGATACTGAAAAATAATTTTTCCTGTGAAGAAACACCTTTTTTCCCAATAACTTCAAAAGTGTTATCAAATTATGATCTTTTGATAATCTCAGAGCCAGGGCACTCTTTTTTCAATTCTGAGATAGAAGCTATAGCAAAATTTGTAACAGACGGAGGCTATTTAATATTTATGGGAGGAGAAGTTCTAAATCCACTTCTTTCAGCATTCGATGTGAGTGTAACGGATATAGAATATATGGGCAAAAGTTACATGCCTCAAGAGGCAGGCGAAGAGAGCTATAACTTCAAATTTATAGATCTAGAAAAAAATGAACTGACAAAAAATGTCGACTGTCTTTATTTTAAGAGAACGAAGTTGGTTTCCGGAGATTTTGATCTCACAGCATCTAAATCACATAAATTTTCTTTTGATTTTGAAGATTTTCGTTATGAGGTCTCTAAACCTGTTACACTGATAGGTGTAAAAAATTATGGAAGCGGAAAACTGCTCGTAATAGGGAGTTTTTTAGATCCAAGCCATGACACTAACAAGATTCTTATTCAAAACTTTATACCACCAAATAAATTCAAAAATAGAGAAGAATATGATGCATTATATTCTTATCAAAAAATGATGAAAAATATCAGAGGAAATGGGCATCTCGATCTCGCTTTAAACCTCGAGGCTGCCTGGAAAGCATATTTTGAAGGAGAAGATCCAAGACCGATTCTTGCCCAAAAACAGGGTATACCCCCTTATTCAAAGTTTTTCTTCCTTTACTATGGGACGTTAGTTCTTTTTCCATTTTTTGTATTTTTTATAATAGATAAAAAAAGGAGTTTCATCTTTCTACTTTTTCTTTTAATTCTTTCTTCTCAGGTACATTATCACGAGAGAGAAACGAATCCGAATCTTTTGATACGGCCAGATAGTATCGGTGTCTCTTTAATTTCTCAAGAAATAGAAGAGAAAGATCTTGATGATTTTATATTCCTTAGAATGGAAACAGTTACAGAAGTATACAATAATTATCCTTCTCCAATGGAAATTCTCTCATCCATGAGAGACGATTGCGATGGACAGGCAATTTTAGCAGCTTCTATTTTAGAAAAGATGGGATATAAACCAAAAGTGGTCTTTGGGATAGGGCATGCGTGGGTGGAGTATGAAGGAGGAGATATTCTTAGTCCCTTGGGGGGATATTATATCAAATTCAATTCTAAGGGCATTAAAGATATAGATGTCTTAAATTTAATTGCTTATTCATTCTGTTATTCCTATACTTACAAAACTATCTCTTTTTTACTTTTCGGAATATTATTGGCTAACTGGAGGAAAAAGATAGATTTTTCATATTTAATGAACTCTTTTATTTTGACAACTTTCTTATTTGTATCTTTCTATTTCCTTATCCTCATATCTAGAGAAATAGGGTTTTTATCTATTTTTCTTTTCATAATCTTCCTCTATATGACAAAACATGGTATAGAGTGGACCGACAGATATAGGAGTAGAATACTCTCTTTTTCACTGGCTGCAGGGATCACAGTCTTCTTATTTCCGTATATATCACTATTACCCTCCAAGATTCTGACATTTTTATTAACTTCTGTCATCCTTGTTATTTTTTACATAATGTTTGTATTGAATTTTGAAGAAAAGATTTTCTGAAAAGGAATATTTTTTAAATTTAGAAACATATTTAACAATATGGAAAAGATATTTACTCAGGCTATAGATACTATATTTAAAAAACCAATTCTTTTAGTTCCAATGGCTATCCCCGCGGTCTTTGCCATGGTATTTGCCGGGAAGATCTTTATAGATTTCTGGAGATCAGGCTTTGATATATATTATTTTGCAAATTTTGATATTTCTCACCTGGTATACGCTGTAATAATTCTTTTTTTAATTTATATCTTCTTTTTGCTCATGGAGGGTATAATGATCTATGATTTTACATTAAGAGGAAATATTGAGATTAAAGAGATTATTCTGAAATCTATCAAAGTATTTCCTATATTTTTGGCAACATTTTTACTTTTTTTGATATTTTATATCATTGCGGTACTTCCTTTCTCCCTCCTAGCTGCTCTTGGAACTTGTGGGATCATTCTAATGTTTGTAGGCATCTTTTTTGTAGTGCTCTTCATATCTCCCATAATGTTTTATATTTTGCCTTCAACTGCAGACGGTAAATATTTCCACAATGCACTGATTAAAGGAGTTAATTTCCTTAGAAGAGACTTAAAAAGAGGATTTTATTTAGGTTTATTCTTTTTGCTCGTATCTCTTGGAGTTTCATTGATACCGATAGTCGGGACATTTTTGCAGTATATTTTCCTGCTTCCGTTCTTTATCGTTGTAATAACAATATATTACCTCAAGGAAGAAAAAGGCATTGAATACAGTATAGAGGTAGAGGTAAAGTACTGATGAAAAACGTAGTAAAGAAATATGATAGGACTGCTTCATTTTATAATCAAAGATACAGGAAGATACAGGAAAATAAATATAAAAAGATGATAAATTTTCCTGTAAAAGGAAAAATACTGGATATTGGATGCGGTACAGGACTTTTATATGATTTTTTGGAATATGATAACTATATAGGTACAGATTTATCTCTTGAGATGTTAAAAAAAGGAGGTTTCGCCAACAAAATACTTACAGATTGTGAGTTTTTACCTTTTAAAGATTGCGTTTTTGATTTTATTTTTTCCTTTACAGTTCTACAGAACTTACTTTCTTATAGAATGATCTCCGAAGCTTACAGAGTTTTAAAGAGAGAGGGAATCTTTGTCCTGACAACTCTTAAAAAAACGTATAAAAAAGATTTAATTGAGACTTTTAAATCATTTGAGTTGATCGATAGGAGAGAATGTGATGAGGACGTGGGATTTGTATTAAAAAAAGCTTTCTAAGGTTTCTTGATTCAGAATTACACTTTTTCTTTTCCAGAGATCAAAATCTGTTGATAGTCTGGATTTTATATAATCCAACGCTTCTTTCATGGTGTCAAAAAAGTTCATTTCAGCGTTTCTTACATTTTCCCTGCATTCCCAGACCCCTACGGGTAGAAAGTAATCGGGAGTGACCTCTCTAAAAACCAATGCACAAGCCTGTCTTTTCAACTCTTTAAGCCTCTCCAAGACTCCGAATCTTATCGCATAGTAACCTCCCCCCTGTTTAATCGCATACGTTTTTCTTCCAAAATAAGTTTCATACTCGGATGTTATGTTTATCTTCTCCGCACCCATGGTCCAGAATGTATCAGGTATCCACGCTTCCAATGTCTCAAACTCCCATTTTTTCGGAATGAGAAGAATCTCAAAATGATTTCCTAAATATGAGTTGCTCAGAACAATGTATCTATCTATGATCTGGAAATCTTTTATCTCCGAGATCAGTTTTTTTCCGATAATGTCATCGACTGCTGTAATGCTCCATCTCGTGGGCACTATCTTTTTTTCTATTCCCAGTGCCCCGGAGCTGAGAAACCTTGTGAGAGAGTATACGTCATATCCCTCTTTGTAAAGAATGTCGAGAGCATTTTCCGCTTTTATGTCGTCATTAACAACTTTATCTACCTCTTTTGATATCTTCGGATTTTCAGTAATCTTTAATTCCTCTATTCTACCCAGAGGCCCCATAGGCTGCGATATTGCAGAGAACAGTATATTGAATTTCGGCTTTTTCTTGAGTTTTACCTCTATGTCTACAGGTTTTTCTGAAAGAACTATCTCCTGAACATCTTCCACGATCTTGCTTTCTTTATCCACTCGTACCTTCTCCATCGATCTTATGAGAGAAGATCTGTAGTTAATTATCTCGTTAAAACCATCTCCATACCATAGTTTAGGATTATCATAAATCTCAGCGTCATCGTCAAAAGGGAGGGAAAGAGGTCCGTAATAAACATGAGGATAGTTTTTCCAGCCTACAAATAATGAAGGTGAAGGCCCGAAAAACTCGCGATCCAGAGTCACCATTTTCTGTACCCTTATCTGTGCCAAGATAGGACATTTTGAAAGCCCACAGAAGAGCCTCCCTTTGCATACAATGCATTTCTCCTTATTTATGTCCGTAGATTTATATATATCTACAAATATTTTACACCGGGGTGTCAGGAAAGATTGATGTTTCATTAATTCATGTTCTCTTCTGAGAATATATAATTTTCTGGTTTGAGAAGATAAAAGCATTTTTAAATACATATTTTCTATATATTTTTGGGAGTAATCCTCCTCTCAGGTGATAATTACGGAAGGTAAAATAATAACTGACATATGTGTACTCGTCTTTTTCATGATATTGATAGCGTTGAGAAAGTATCTTTTCACGGAAAGATTTTCGAAATTTTTAAAAGAAAATTGGTTTGTGTTTGGTCTTGCTATCGTAGGTTTCCTTATGATAGTTATTCCAGAAGAACCATCACCTTATCAAAATTTTATTGTTATTATAGGTGCATTTCTTATCGTTTATTTTTTTGTTTATAGTTACTTTTCAGTACATATTTTGTCATTACGGAACAGAAGGGGGATATGGAAAAAATGGCAAATATTATATGTTTCCATCGCTCCAATACTTCCCATCTATAGAGCGTATGAGTATTTTACAACCAAACCATACCACTCTCTTGACATTGTTATTTTTGTGTTTTTCTTAGGTACTGTTGTTTTTGTGAGCCGATTTTTACTGAAAGAAATGTTTTTTTCTAAAGGAAAAGGTGAATAACAATGATACCATTACATCTACTTTCTATTTTGAAAATAATTCTTTTATTCGCCTATATTATATTATTTTTCTTATTTTTCATTTCCATTTTAATAAGTCGTAAAATAATAAAAGTAACGTATCGAAAAGAAAAATGTCTCTCGGCTTATAGGAATCTGGAAGAATCTCCCTTCCTTAAGATCTCTCCGTATATTCTTGTAATATATATCCTTTCCATGGCTTTTCTCTCAAGGTATGCAGATAAATTCACAAGAGATATATTATTCATGGGAATTTTTGCCCTTCTGTATGGTATTCTAGGGTTTTATTTATTGAAAAAAATATTTAAGCTATTGGGGGAAGCACAATGAACTGGCTCTACCTGGTACCCGCGGTGTTTTGTTTTTTTGTAGGATTCATAATACTTTTTTACGCATTTATGATTGGAAAGAGAGTTGTAGGGTTTTTTGTTTTTGCTGCGTTTATTATATTTTTTTTATATAATTATTTTTCAGAGAATTTTCTCTTGAAAGAGCTGGAGCCCATACTATTTTTTTAGGTGTCATAATAGGGCTCATGGTAATTTTCTGCTTATGTTTCACAGAGATGGAAGGGGTAGGGTTTTTTATTTCGGGAGCGTCCATTGTGCTTTCTTCTTATTATTTCTTTAGAGGATTCTTTTTAGAAGAACAGTACGATACACTCACCTTATTAAGGCCTGCGGTACTCTTTGTAGCATTATCTTCAGTAAGTTTTTTATGGGGTATCATGGAACAAAAATTTGGGAGGAAGAAGAAAAAGATAAGAATACACTATTATGGATAGAATTATTCGAACTCTGACATTTCCATAATCCCATGATCGTTAAATTTAAATAACAGTTAATAGATATTTTATCATGATAAAAGTAGGAGTCGTGGGTTATGGAACGATAGGAAAAAGAGTCGTAGATGCTTCCATAGATTCTGGTTTTAACGTTGCAATTGCAGTCAGGAGATATACTCCGAAACTGGATATAGCCATTGAGAAAAAATATCCATTATACTCCATGACGGGAGATATAGGGATAGATGTTTGCGGAGATTTTGATGATTTTATAAAAGATTGTGATGCCATAGTTGACTGCACCTCGAAAAATGTTCCTGTTGAAAATTTTCCACGGTATAAAAATGTCAAAGTCATTTTAGAAGGAGGGGAAAAGCATTCTCTAACGAATTTCTCGTTTTCTTCTCTCGGAAATTATGAAGAGGGAGTTAATAAGGCTAAGGCAAGGGTAGTTTCATGCAACACTACTTCTCTGGTGAGAACGCTCTCACCTTTAAAAAATTATATTGGCAATGTTTTTGTAACTCTGATAAGGAGATCGGTAGATCCCTGGGATATAAAAGGAGGCCCGATAAATGCAATAGTCCCCGTTCTCAAGGTTCCCTCGCATCACGGCCCTGATCTCAATACTGTTTTACCAGATATTAATATCCAAACGATGGCTGTTAAAGTACCAACAACATTAGCGCATTTACATATAGTGCGAGCAAAACTAAAAACAGAGATGAAAAAGGAAGACGTAAGAGATATATTTGAAAATACTCCTAGGATAAAAGTTTTATCAGGGTATAAATCTACTGCAGACGTAATAGAACATTTCAGAGACCTTGGAAGAAAGAGATGTGACATGCAAGAGGCAGTGATCTTTGAAGAGTCTATAAATGTGGAGTCAGGAAAAGCATACTGGATACATGTAGTTCACCAGGAATCTATAGTAGTTCCAGAGAATATAGACTGTATAAAGGCGATGTTCGGTGAAAAAGACAAATGGAAAGCTATCTACGAGACGGATAAAACTCTTGGAATAGAAAAGAAGAGAGAGTGTTATAAATAAACATCCTCTTTAGAGCACAAGCTTTAAAATATTAAAAACAAATATACTACCATGTCAAAACGAAAAAAACGACCCATAACAGCGGAAGATTTATACAAGGTTAACATAATTTCTGATTGTCGAATTTCGTCAGATGGGCACCATGTGATCTTTTCTGTACAGAGAGTAGATAAAAAAACAGAGAAAAAATATTCCAATCTCTGGATTGTTCCCACTAACGGAAAAGCTGCGAGACAATTTACTTATGGTGACCACTCAGATACTCATCCCAGATGGTCGCCTGATGGTACCGAGATCGCCTTCATCTCCAACAGAGGTGATGAAAAACAGCCACAAATCTACATCATTCCTTTTCACGGTGGAGAAGCTCGTAAATTAACTGATTTGAAAGGTACCATTAAAACTTTTGAGTGGGCGCCTGATGGTAAAAAGCTTGTCTGCACCTTCTGTAAAAAGGATAAAGAGGTCATTGAACGGGAAAAAGACGAACGAAAAAAGAAACTGGGAGTAGTCTCTCGTCACATTACTCGCGTCTTTTTCAAAGAGGACGGTATAGGATTTTTACCAAAAGAACGCCAGCATATCTGGACTATCAACATCCGAACTGGCAAGGCAAAACAGTTAACTGACAGCGAAGTCTACGATGAGATGGAACCCAGTTGGTCGCCCGACGGTAAGGAAATCGTTTTCTGCTCAAATCGCAGTAAAGATCCCGATTTAGATCCAGATGCCATAGATATATTTGTTATACCAGCAAAAGGTGGAGATTTCAGTAAAATCGAAACACCTGTAGGACCCAAGATGACGCCTCGATTTTCTCCAGATGGAAAATGGATGGCATACTTCGGACATGAAGGAAAGGAGATACCATGGAAGCAGATACGCGTATGGGTAGTACCTACAGATAATTCTGAAAAAGCAAGAAATCTCACAGAGAAATATGATTTTAATGTATCCAGCTGGACCATTAATGATCTTCCGGGCATGCCATCTATGATGCCTCCCACATGGTCTAATGATTCTAAAGTAATTTACTTCCAAGTGGCGCATCACGGTAACACTGTTCTCAAATCGGTATCACTGGATGCGTCTGTAGAAACTGTGATCGGTGATAAAGGAGTTGTGGGGACCTTCACTTTTGATAAGGAACAATCAAAACTAGCATATTTCCATGCAGGTATGAAGGATCTAGGACAGATCTGGGCATGTGAAATGTCTACTGGATACTCGCGTCAACTAACGAATGTTAACAAAAAATTGCTTCAATCTCTAGATCTGGGCGAAATCGAAGAAGTGTGGTTCAAAGGCGCTTCTGATAACGATCTTCAGGGATGGATTCTTAAGCCTCCTGAATTTGATGAGTCCAAGAAGTATCCTTCCATTCTAGAAATTCATGGTGGGCCTCGGGTGCAGTATGGCAATTTCTTCATGCACGAATTCTATTATCTAGCTGCTCAAGGATACATGGTCTACTTCTGTAATCCGCGCGGCGGATGGGGATACGGTGAAGAACACGCCAAATCCATCTGGAACAACTGGGGGACGGCAGATTATGATGATTTAATGGCTTGGACGGATTATATTGAGAAAAAACCGTATATTGACAAAGAGAGAATGGGCGTCACAGGCGGTAGTTATGGTGGATACATGACCGACTGGATCATTGGACATACAGATCGATTCAAAGCAGCAGTTACCCAGCGGAGTGTGAGTAATCTCATCAGCATGTACGGCTCCAGCGATTTTAACTGGGCCTTCGAAAGTGAATTTGGAAAGGAGTCTCCTTGGGAGAACATGGAAAACTATTGGCGGCAATCCCCTATAAAATACATCGGCAATACTACAACACCCACGCTTGTCATTCATAGTGAAAATGATCTGCGCTGTGCTATAGAGCAGGACGAGCAAGTTTTCATAGCGTTAAAAAAACTTGGTATCGATACAGAGATGGTGAGATTCCCAGAAGAGCCCCACGGCCTCTCACGCGGAGGGCGAACAGACAGGCGCATTGAAAGATTGCAACATATTAAACGTTGGTTTGATCGATATTTGAGGGATGGAAGATAGACGATAATTCTTATTTTTTCATTTTATCTTTTATAAATCCAATGCTCGCAACGAGAATACCAAATACTGCAATATACAGACTTCTTTTAATGCAGTCATTCACGTCTCCTTTATGAGCTACGGAATACTCAAAATGCGAATCGTTTTCAGATGTATTTTTGATAACAAAAGTGTAGAATCCAGTTTTTTCAGTGTTAAATTTTATCATCCCCTCATTTTCCAGCTCTAATTTCTTTATGTGGTCGATCTCATCTGTCTGTAAAAGATGCTCGGTCTGCTCTCTATTTAATACAAAGAGTTCTCCTTCATATCCTTCTTCTGCACTGTAATAAAACTTATTCTCACCAGAAAAGAGATAATGTGTCTCCGCATAGATAGTCCCTGCATCTGACGGGAATCCCGGGCTTAAATTCGTAGACCAAACTCCCCGTGCCCCAAAATTTATGAAAAGTGTCAATCCAATGAGAAAAATAATGAATCCGATTCTCTTCATTATTTCACCTCAAAGTATTTTGTGTAGTAGATAAAGCTTATAAGAAACAGCACTATGGAAATAATCACAGGGAAATATATAGTTTTCAGTACGTCTATATACGGTATATGATACATTATCTCTCCGTTTCGAACACTCGTTGTCCCTGTAAAGAATACCTCCCATGTTTCTCGTAAGAACGTGGAGGGAGCAATTTTCATCTTTGCGGCTGAGGAATCGAACATGTGCAGAACAAAGAAACTTCCTATGAATGATAATGCAGTATTTTTTGAGAAGACAGCAATTATAGTTGCCACAGAAGACGCAAAGAATATGAGCAAAGCCAAAGCTAATGCGTAAGCCAGGATAAATGGAGATAATATAGTGACACTGGCGTACGCAGGATCTAAAAAGACAGTGAATCCTATCCCCACAAATAAAAATGTTAAAAAGATCACGGCAAAGCAGCCAACAAACTTTGACACAAAGTAATCTCTTCTCTTCACAGGATAGGACATATATATCTTTGTGAGATTGGTGTCCAGCTCATAGGCAAAGGATATTGTAAAGAGCAATGATGCCAAGAGATATATTATTGTTCTTGAGTCCACAAAATTATTTGTAACGATGCGGTACGCAAACTGTCCTATCTGGCTGTGAAAAGAAGATATGGTGAGCATTCCATCGTGAATCGTGCAGAAAGAACCGAACACGATCCGTATAAACCCTATCTGAAAAACTGCAAACACGATTATTATCTCTAAGATAGGAAATCTCAAAAGATTCTTCAGCTCCCACTTCATGATCTCCTTCATTCCGACACCTCTATAATTCTTTTAAAAAGATACTCAAGATCAGGCTTTATTTCTTCCAAACTATAAAGAGTAACTCCTTCCTTTACACATTCCATAAGATCGTAGAGAAAGTATTTATTGTATACATAAATATAGTCATTCTTTAATTCTCCTGCGATTCTTTCTACAATTCTATTATTATCTGAAGATTTTACTCTATAGTAAGTTCTGCAGTACTTCTCCATCATACCTTCTATTTTTCCGCAGTCCAGAACTTTTCCATTATTAATAACAATTATAGAATCGCAGACTCTCTCTAACTCTGATAAAATGTGCGTGCATATGAGAAAATTTGTTCCGTTCTCTCTGTTAAATTTTTTTATAATTTCCAAAAACTCCATTCTTCCCAAGGGATCGAGATTGCTCGTAGGCTCGTCTAGGATAACTAATTCTGGATCACCTAAAAGACTCTGTGCTAATCCAATACGCTGCATCATTCCAGCAGAGTATTCTTCTATTTTCCTGTCTAATGCGTATCCTATGCCAACAGCTTCAGCTTTCCTTTCTATATCGTCTAAATCTATATCTTTCAATTTTCCTACATACTCCAGGAACTCTCTTCCCGTTACTCTTCCTGGAAATCGTGAATTTTCATGAAGAACTCCTATTCTTTTCTTTATCTCAAAACTATCTTCCTGGCAGTCCATCCCGAATATATAAGCTTCTCCGTATGACGGTTTTATCAAATCTAGAAGAATTTTTATAGTGGTGGATTTACCAGCACCGTTGGGACCTATCAATCCATATATTCCTTTATCCACCGTGAAATCTATGCCCTTCAAAGCTTCAACATTCCTGAAAAATTTCACTAAATTTCCCACTTCTATGAGCATGGAAGTATTTACCCATGAAATAATAAAAAGTTTTCGGTTATACGAATCTTTTATCGTTCGAATTTTTTCGAACGATTTCGAAAACTTTAAATAATACGTCCCTAAAGCAGAAATGGTGATAAGAATGAGGATAAAAATAGCAGTTTTGATAGGTACGGTTGTTATGATAGTAAGCTTCTTAATGGTAAGTGTACCTGCTGAGGAAGAAAAAAGATCTGTCGAGATCGCAAAAGATCCAGACTTACCAGAAATAGACGAATCTTTGGCCGAAGATGCTATAAAAACAATAGAGAAACAAAATTTTGATCGGTACCTCTCTGAGAAGCATACAACATACATCTGCTGGTCTTATCCCTACAACAGCAAGACCCTCCACCTTGACATTGTACTCAATCCTCAGGATACTACTGGAAAGTTACACGGCGTTTTAAGTGTAGATGTAGATATGGGGGAGCATAAGGTGAGAAATATGAAATATATAGACTGGAAGAAAAAATGGTGATCTAATGAAAGCAATCATTGTGTCAGCCAGAAAGATCTGTGCCTCTTTAGCCATACTGGTACTGTTGTCCACTGCCCCGTATCTCTATGGAATCTCTGAACCGACACATAAAGAAAGCTTTGAGCCATTGTATATCCCTGGCCCCGTTGCCTTAGCCACCAGTCCTACAGATCAAGGCGATGCAATTTCAGTCACGCAAAGAATAATGAATTACTGGTTTTCTTCGGGCATAAAAAGTTATAGTCTTACTAGATCCAGCTCTACAAAAAGTAACGTCTTGCAGTATCTAAACGAAGAGTTTACGCCACCAGATGATGAACTCATATACTGGAATAACATTGGACATGGTGACAAATACGGATTATATTTCTATGATGGAAAAATGTACTACTATGAATTTGAAAATAAATCAGGAATAACGAATTCAATAATCTTCATTAACTCGTGCTATAGCTTTGAGAACCCATTGAAAAACTCTATGGTTAGTAACCACCCCGATGTTTATATTGGTGCAACTACGGCTCTACCTCAGTATACCTCTGAAAATGCTTGTGGTAATTTCTGGAAATACTATATTAAAGATGGCATGTCTCCATCACAAGCTCTTGAACAGGCGATGGAAGACTATGGATTAGAAGGATATTTTGGGCTATATGAAGAGAACTAAGGAAATAATAACATTAAATCTCCTTTTTTTTATTATAATTTTTGCTTATTATAATTCTACATCTTCTGAAGACTCTATTGTCATTACTGAAAGAGAGATTTATAGAAGTATATACGATTCTCAATCACTAACTAATAACATAGTAGTATACCATGAAACCTTAATACTGAATAATCAAAAGAACAAATGTGTATTGTCTATTAAGAATTATATCCCCAAAGATAAATATGTAGTTTCAGAATTTTTTCCTGCCTTTGGTAACTCCGCTATAATGAATCCTCCAATAAAATCAGAGAAGGATAGAATAATTGAGAGTATTTCTGTTATTCCAATAAAAAGAATATGTGAGGAGAGAAATAAAATGATATTTGACTGGGGGGAAATAGAAATTAAACCAAGAAGAGGGATTATTGCATCTTTTGTAAATTTTTTTAGTTACGGAAGCAGTTTCTGGACTGAAGGAGATCTTGATATTTCAAAAATCAATATTTTTAGAGAAGCCACTATTAATAAAGAAAACGAAAAGATACGATTAGATTATATAATACAAAACAATTCATCTAAAAAAATCTCTAATTTTTTATTTTCTGTGTTTATACCGTTAGCAAACTCCAAAGGCGAAAAGATTTTAGATATAATGGAAATAAAGACGTCACCCCATGCAAAATATTATGGAGAGGACTATAAGTATAGTTTTACAGATGGACAGGGAAATCTTGTAAAAGGGATTACTTTTTATATAGACTTAGAAAATTTATCTCCTAAAGACCTAACAAGCCTAAATATTTCACTAAAATGTCAATTTTTAAAATCTTACAACATATTCCCTTCTTATAAAGTAAAGTTTTCTCTCAATGGGAGCGAAAAAGGGGACATGTTCAGCCCTAGCTCCACAGAATTTCTTCAAGAAAAGAAAATAGAGTATATATCAATTGTTGAGTATGACCTCTTTTTACAGGAACACTCTCCGCTACAAATACAGACTATGGGGGACTCTTCTTAATTTTTCAATTGATAGAACAATCACAATTAAGGTAGCAAAAAGTACAAAAAGCTCAACAGTGATCTCAGGTCTTTCCCAGTACTCTGCCTGTGTTTTCTCTATAATTTTGTATAAAGTGTAAATCGCAGAACCTGTTGCAAAAAAAGTTATTGACAAAATGATTCTAAATTTATTCTTCATATTAAGTAAATTTTTACCATTTTCAGATAGAGCGTAATAGATCCACTTGCTGTATTCCTCTTTTTTTATAAGTCCAGTAGTGTACAATTGGGAAGTATGATAAAGTGCTGTAGATTTACTGATTTTCATATCTCTTGCAATTTCAGAAACTGTCATTCTTCTCTCTTTCAATTCCTTCAGTATTTTAATTCTTTTTTCATTTGACAAAACCCAGATTGTTTTTTTGTCAATATCCATAAATTTCCACTGATCTTTCTTAATCCATGTTCTATTTATAGTTAACGGATTTTCAATTTGTAGGGGCATTTTCTTTGATAAAAAATTATGGTATTGTTCGAAAAAAATCGAACGATTGCGAAAAACATTTATACCTGTAAGAAAGGGAATAGTTAGCTAGCAAAAAAACATTGACACGTGGATGAAATGAAAAATAAAAAATTCATGGAGGTGATAACGTGAACAGAAAAATAATGGCATTGGCGTTGGCTGGAATGATAGTGGCGACAGTAGCTGTAGTGTTTGCTTGGGACATGACTGACTCTGATACACAAACTGGTACATGGGGTATAGCAATAACTGTTGTCAGAGCAAATTTTGATGAGAATCTGAGGGTAACTGCTTTTGACAGAGATCATGATGGTGGCTGGAAACCTGGCGCTTCGCATCCCAGTGGGTGGTACTATACATGCTCAGAATCCCATGGGGGAGGGATAGGAAGTACCTTCGTATCTCAATCGCACACCACTCGTATTAAAGATAGTGAAGGGCATACAAAAGAAACTGTGTACGCTAGTGCACGGGTGCCTTAAATATCTTTCCTCTTTTCTTTTTTGAGAATAAAGAAAAATATTTAAGCATAAGAATCATATATAAAGAGGTGAAATCATGAGAAAAATACTCACACTAATGACAATAGCAACAATCTTTGTAATGATAGTACCCCATGCTTACTCTTTCGAGCCTGAAAAGGGATTCTACGCAGAGTATAGGGTGTATGGATATCCTGAAGATCCTTATCCCTCTAGTGCATTCGCTCTTTTGAAAGAGCATAAGGAGTGGGAAGTAAAATATTTTTTCATAAGGGATCCTGTATACAAATACCAGATTCTGGATATAAAAAGTAACATTGCATCCATACGAATCTGTTTCGAAGGAACAGCTCTCGGTGAGGGACATAATATAACAGGACAGAGAGCGGTACCTTTCAAACGCATCTTTGATATAAAACTCAATCTTAAGACCTTAGAAATGATAGACGATAATGGAAACCCATGGGGCAAATGGCTTTTCTGGATAAATCTTGGATCGTATGATCGGAGAGAGTGCACAGTGATGAAAAACTGGAACGATCATGGGGGAGTGAGGGGATGGATAGAGGGTCCTTACGAAAATGAAGCCCTTTATTCTATTTTGCATTCCCCATATATAAATAATACCACTAATGTTTTTAGAATAGCTACACTTAAAATAGAAAACTATACAGCCATATATCCCTCATTCGAGGAATACGGTATTATTACCTCTTACAAGGATTATAAAACACCAGAGGGAACGATACGTTCAGGGGGGTATGGAGGATACTATCTTGATGAGATTGTGATAGGATTTAGTAATTGGGAAGAAAAAACATACGATCCCGGGCTGGACACGGACATATACTACACTGAAGATGGACTGTTTATTGAAACACTTGGCAGTTACTGGATAGATGATTTCATTGATCGATTGGGTATAGTTGTGCTACAAACAGGAAATCCTTTGTTCCTCACGGATTACGGCGTTTCAGAGGAAATCCTCATCGAAGAGCCAACACCGGAAAGTCAGAGAACGTCATTCGAAAAAGAAGTAGAAATGATGGTGGGGGAGAATGAATCCGAAGAGACACCCCCAAAAACTGAAAATCCTCCAGAAACTACAGGATCTTCACAGGAAAAATCAGAAACACCAGCACCAACGACAACACAACCCAATGACGCAGAGAAAAACAATACGCTTTTTTATGTTACTCCTCTCTTGGTATTAGCATTCATAGCTGTGTTCTTAGTACTCAAAGAAAAACGATAAAAAAATAAATGAAAGGAATTATATAATTCAAAAATATTTAAAATCCTCAATAGGTTGTGTAATAAAGTATATGTAATTTGCTCTCTCTTACAATATTGGATTGAAAAGTAATATTTATAAACTGAAGAAACTATCTTAGATAATGCTAGGGGCATGGGAAGTTATCCTTTATACGTTCATAGGTGTGGGATTAGGCACAGTAACAGGGTTAATCCCGGGTATCCATGTCAATACACTGATCCCTTTCTTTTATATTGTAAACCCTTCTTTTGAAACGTGCATCGTAATTGTAGCTTTAATGATAACGCACACATTTCTGGATTTCATCCCTTCTACTCTTTTGGGTATTCCTGACGAAACTACGGCTCTTACAGTATTACCTGCCCACAGAATGCTTCTTGAGGGGAGGGGATTGGAAGCTATAAAACTCACAGCTGTGGGAAGTTTAGGGTCGATGTTAGTTTCTTTCCTTATATTTTATCCCGTTTACATAGTTATGCCCCAGATCTATAGTTTTTTGTCTCCGAGAATGGGATACTTTTTGATCTTGATAAGCGTAGCTCTGTTTCTCACAGAAAAAGGAATTAAGATAATATATTCTTTATTTGTTTATTTTCTCTCGGGAATACTTGGGTACATAATTCTTAATTCTCACATTTTGCCGGAGGATCAAAAATTATTTCCTATTTTTACAGGACTATTCGGACTCAGTGTTCTTTTCTTCAGTTTAAAGAATAAAAGCAGTTTTCCAGTTCAGCCTTTAGATTTCAAGCTTCTTATTCCGAAAATGGAGATATTAAAGAGTGTAATAAAAGGATCACTGGCAGGGATGTTCGTTGCATTTTTTCCAGGGCTTGGGAATGCGCAAGCAACTGTCCTTGTCCAGATAATTAAGCTAAAGAAAAGAATGCACGATAATAGAGCGTTCATAATAGCATGTTCAGGGGTAAATACGAGCAACGCTATTTTTTCCTTACTTGCTCTATACACAATCAAAAAACCGAGATCAGGTGCTATCATCGCCATCCAGAAAATTATAGAGATAGACAGAGGTACTCTTCTTATATTCTTATCTGTAATATTGATAAGTTCTGGAATTGCAGTATTTTTAAACTTATACTTCGGAAAATTGGGAATTTATCTAATTCAAAAACTTCCATACAGAAAACTCTGTTTCCTTATCTTCTTTCTCTTGATAATCTTGATTTTCCTGTTTACAGGTTTTATTGGACTGATCGTTCTTTTTACGTCTCTCATGATAGGTATTCTTCCCCACATTTTGGGAATAAAAAAATCTCACTGCATGGGAGTTCTTCTATTTCCCATAATTTTATACTACCTATGATAACTTCAAGAATAATTGAAGTATATGCAAAAATTTATATACAATATAAACCATAAAATAATCAGGTGAAATAATGAAAAATGGAATATTTTTGATGGCTGGAATCATAGGGATAATCGTGATATCTGCCTGCGTTATGGGAAATGCAGAAAAAAGCACGGAAGTTACGATATATAACCAGAACTTTGGAGTAGTGAAAGAAACAAGAGAGATAGATCTTGAAAAAGGAATGAACACTGTTAAGATACAAGACGTCGCAAAGCTTATAGATCCTACATCTGTAAGCATAAAGGATCTTACCGCGAATACTCATGTTCTGGAGCAGAATTATCTCTATGATCTCGTCAGCAAGGAAAAGATCTATGAGAAATACATAGGAAAAGAGATTACAATAGTCGATAAAAATGGAAAAACGATAAAGGGAACTCTGTTGAGTTTTTCAGGTGACGAATTGATAATCCAGAACGACGAAGGTGTGCATATTCTAAAATCGGAACAGGTTTCGCTTCCGAAACTTCCCGAAGAATTAATTACAAAACCAACATTGAAATGGCTTCTCGATACGGATGAAAAAGGAAGTCATGATATACAGCTTTCATACATGACATCAGGACTGAACTGGAGTGCTGATTACGTTGCGGTAGTGAATAACGACGATTCAAAAGTTGATCTGACGAGCTGGGTAACCATAGACAATACAAGCGGTGCATCCTATAAGAATGCAAAATTAAAGCTCATTGCCGGAGAAGTACACAGAGTCAGCGAAGTGGGAAGAGATTATATGGTGGAAGAAACGAAAGCCGTGCCAGCACCCGAACAGTTTGTAGAAGAAGCTTTTTTCGAGTATCACATGTATACTCTCCAGAGAACTACAGATGTTTTGGACAATCAGCAGAAACAGGTGACTCTTTTCGAGGCGGATAACGTTTCTGTAAAAAAAGAATACGTTTTTGATACCGGCTGGTACTACTATTATGGATACGGTGGAGAGAACAAGATAAAAACGATGCTGAGCCTGGAAAATACTGAAAAGAACAACATGGGCATGCCTCTTCCAAAAGGTAAGATGAGAGTATACAAAAAAGATTCCGAAGGACAGTTACAATTTATAGGAGAAGATATGATCGACCATACACCAAAGGACGAGAAAATAAGGATCTATCTTGGAGATGCCTTCGATCTCGTGGGAGAAAAAAAGCAAACAGAGTACGATAGGATAGGAGATGACGTTATCGAGATAAGTTACGAGGTCTCTTTAAGAAATCATAAGGACGAAGATGTCACTATCGTTGTCATAGAGCGAGTCTGGGGAGACTGGAAAATGATAAAATCTTCACACGACTGGGAAAAAGAAGATGCACATACTATCGTATGGTACATAAAAGTTCCGAAAAATGATGAGGCTACACTTACGTACACTGTAAGGATAGAATGGTAAATTTTTCTTTTTTTATTTTTTTAATATCTCCTTTAAAACTTTGAGGATTTCGGTCAGTATCTCTTCCTCAGTTCTCGTTTTCTTTGAGACTTTAGATTTTTTTGCTCTGATAGCGATCTCATTTTTGATCTCGTCCATATTTTTTATCCCGAGAACTACAGCCTCTGCTTTTGCTGCCTGCGGACCTCCTGCCCCAGCAGTTTGCGCATGAATCTTTCCTATGCCGTATCTTCTTTCAAAAGGATTCTGCGTCTTATCAATGTTCGTTATCATCTCCATAGGTACCATAGTTTCTTTTTTCCACCAGACCCCTATATTGACTATAACATGCTCATCTGTGACTGTATACCTCAAGGATTTATAAAACAGTGAGATCCAGTAAAAAGTGAAGAGAGTGACGATGATAACGGGTGTTAAATAGATGATTCCAGCAGCAGGATAAAAAGGTAGTACTATGATACCGGGAACAAAAAATATCAAATAAATAATCCCTGCAATTAATCTGTAATAATCTTTTATCTTTTCGTCGGGAAAGAATACAAGTTTTTCCATAATCAATTTTCGATGATAAGTTTATATATTTTATCCTTCTATTTTTAAATAGTGAAATAGTGTAAGCCGGGGTAGCCGAGCCAGGTAAGGCGATAGACTCGAGATCTATTGTTCTCTGAACGCATGGGTTCGAATCCCATCCCCGGCGTCACCCCTTTCTTTTTAAAAAAAAGAAAGTAGTTTATCCCAAAGAAAAATTAAATTATTTAAAAAGGAAGAGGGAACTTTATCTATTTCGAAATCTATTGTTCGGGCAATTTTTAGACATAAAATACCTTATTCTATTTTCTATATTACTTATCCTCGATGGAATCAATACCAAAATAAAAATTTTGTTTCTTGCCAATTCCACTCATTTTCCTTATCTTCTCATAATATATGTATAGAACTGAAAAAAAGAGACAGATAAGAATTAAAGCAAAAATTAGAAAATAATATATACTAAACTTATCCGATCCAAGAAAATATCCAGCAAAAAAGAGCAAATAGGGATTATTCCAGCAAGAAGTATCTCAAAGAGTTTTAGATAAAATTCATATTGCATTTCTTTTTGACTTTTAGACATATAACACCCTTTTTTCTTCATAGAGATCGCATTTAAGCTTCAATTCCTCTATGATATTGTATGTCGTTTCCAATATCAAAGTTCTTCCAATTCTTTTTTTATTGAAAGATATTCTTCTCTTGTAATCTCTCCTTTGGCGTATCTGGCTTTTAATATTCTTAGAGGATCTTCACTAACACTTGAAACCTGAGGTTGAGGTAAAACTGAAACCACGTTAGTTCTCGCAATTCTCTCTTGAATAGTTCTAAAAATTTTAGCTGCACTTTTTTTGGGTATGCCCTCCAATTTACAATCTTCTGATAGGAATCTCATCTTTATTATAATCGTAGAGTTTATTAATCCTTTCTTCATTCTAGTATTTGCCATATCCGTATATTTGTAATCGGTGACATTTCTCCTCAATCCTAGTGTTATTGGTCTCCGAATTATTATTCTGTGCGTAGTTACAAAAATGGAATCTGGCGTTACAGCTTGTTTTAACCTAGCTTGTCTTACTGAATGTAGAACTTTTTCACCAGGCACTAACAATTCCATTACATCCTCGGGAACATCTATTTCAAGACCTGTGAAAACTCCTCCTCCTAAAGATTTTTCTCTCCTCATTTACTCACCTCTAAAATATCATCTCTATTATATTAATACTTTATGCCAGTCTTCTAAAAAAAAGCTGAGAGAGCATGAAGATGGAATAGATATTTTTAGGACATGAAGTAAATCAAAAAATATACCCCCACCCCTCCACCATCCCTCTCTACTCCTTTCAAATTTTCAACTCCTATTACGATATTATGTTTAAAAAAACCAATAAAGTTATTAACTGGAAAGTTAGAAATAGTCTTTTACTCAGTTTTTCTGTTAAAAAAAGTTTAAATATACCTTCTTCCTATTTCTATTGGTGATAGATGTGAATGGAGATAAAAAGATATATGTGCTGTTGGCCTCGCTGGTAACAACTGCAATCATACTAAGTGCGGCAACGTTTGTAGTTGCGGGATAGGCATTTTAGAGAGTTACAGTTTGATACGCCTATCCAATTTCTATCTAATTTTGGTAATACCATAAAGCTTATATTAGTATTTTTCTTCTCTGTATAAAGGAGATGATTTTTCATGGAAGACAGATACAGAAATGTGTATTATACTCCTCTTACGCCTCTATCTTTTTTAAAGAGATCCGCGCATGTATATCGAAAAGAAACGGCAGTTGCGTACAACGATAAACGTTATACGTTTCAGCAGTTTTACGAGAGAGTAAACCGCTCTGCAAACGCGCTGCATACGATAGGAATAGAAAAAGGTGATAAGGTATCCTTTATCTCGCCAAACATACCGCCTTTGTTAGAGGCACACTTTGGTGTTCCACTCTCAGGAGGAGTGCTTGTTCCTATTAATATTAGATTGAATCCAGGAGAGATGGCTTACATAATAGATAACTCTGATTCTAAAGCATTGTTTGTTGATGCAGCTTTCAGAGACAATATAGAACAGATAAAAGACAAAATTCCAAAAATAAAGGAGATTATTACAATCAATGATACCATGGAATGCGAAGGTCTGGAATACGAGGAATTTCTCAAAATGGGGAGTAAAAAAGAGGTAGAGATACCAGTAAAAGACGAATACGAAACAATCACGATCAATTACACGAGCGGTACAACAGGATTTCCAAAAGGATGTATGTATCATCATAGAGGTGCTTATCTAAATTCTCTCGCAGAGATAATTGAGATGAGCCTGAACCAGTACTCGTCCTATCTATGGACAGTGCCTATGTTCCACTGCAATGGATGGTGCTTTACGTGGGCTGCTCCTGCTGCAGGTGCCAAATCTGTATGCCTCAGAAAGATCGATCCAGCGAAGATACTTGAACTTATAGAGAGTGAAAATATTACTCACATGGCTGGTGCACCGACACTCTGGATAATGCTTACCAATTATGCTCAAAAAATGGGAATTAAAAAGTTCCCTCATAAGATCATAATAACAGTTGCAGGAGCACCTCCTCCCCCCTCTCTTTTACGTGCTCTAGAAAAAATGGGAGCAGAGGTAAGGCAGGTATACGGTCTTACAGAAACGTACGGCCCCCATACAATATGTGAATGGCATCCCTCATGGAATGCACTGTCTTTTGAAGAACGGGCAAAGAGAAAATCGTGGCAGGGAGTATCGTACATAAATGCTGAAGTAAGGATAGTTGATGAGGAAATGAAGGATATCCCCGAAGATGGCGAAACACGTGGAGAAATAGTGATGAAAGGAAATAATGTGATAAAAGGATATTACAAAAAACCAGAAAAAACTGAAGAAGCATTCAGAAATGGAGTATTCCACAGCGGCGATATTGCCGTTGTTCATGAAAACGGCTACATAGAAGTCATGGACAGAGCAAAAGATATTATAATAAGTGGAGGAGAAAATATAGCTTCTGTAGAAGTAGAAAAAACTATATACGAGCATCCTGATGTTTTAGAAGTATGTGTCGTCCCCACTCCAGATGAAAAATGGGGAGAAGTTCCCAAAGCGTTTATAATCGCTAAATCAAGAACTCATCTTACTGAAAAAGAGATTATATCATTTTGCAGGGAACGAATGGCACATTTCAAATGTCCAAAAAAGGTAGAGTTTATCAAAGAACTGCCAAAAACATCTACAGGGAAGATACAGAAATACATCCTCCGTGAAAGAGAGTTCGCAGGAAGAGAAAAGAGGGTTTCATGAGGTGATCTCAAATGAATAAAGCAAAATTAAATTATATGGTAGATTTTTTTATGTTCATTTCTTTTTTGATAACTGCAATAACGGGTCTCGTCCTAAAGTTTGCTCTATCAAAAGGAAGAAGATCAGGGCAGAGCGAGTTTTTAAGCATTATAAAAAGCAACTGGGAGTTAGTTCATGACTGGATTGGCATACTTATGATCTTTCTGATCATAATCCATATTGTACTGCATTGGGACTGGATCGTTGCAATGACAAAAGGATTGTTTGGAAGATCGTGATATGGCGATTTGTGTGAGAAGATCGTAAGATCTACCCCGCACTATAGCACAGGTAAAGGATTCTTAGTATGTAAATCAGAAAACCTACCATAAATCCAAAAGTACCATGTGAAAATAGGTAGTATTTTAAGAATGGTTTATTTATCGAATATACAGATAGAGCCACGATTATTGTTCCCGGAAGAGCCCAATATTGTAATAAAGTAGATAAACTTTCAACAATGATTGTGGGAATAAGCATAAATAGCTAAAATAGAGATATCAAAGGAAGAATAGGGCTTTTAAAATCTATCCCAAACTTGATTTTTATTATATTTTCTATATCCCCTTCATTTTTGTCTTTCTTTTTAGGTTTTATTTTTTCATAGTATTCTAGAGGAATATGTGTATGCAAATAATTTTCATCAAAATAGTCCATCTTTTTTCTATTATACTCTTCAGTGAGTTCTTCATCTTTAAAATCAAATTCAATATCTTTAATTACAAGTCCATCAGGAGGTCTAAATCTGTAATGTGCAGAATTACCATAAATCGGTATTCCCCAAAGGAAACTAATATGTCTCAAAAACAGGAAGTTCGATATACTAACATTAATGTTGTATTCATGTATTCTATCTATTTTTTCACATAGTGTTATATAAGGATTTTTTTCATGATTTAAAGCGAATACTAAGGTTGATAGGCTTTTTCCTTGTATATCGCTGCGAGAGTTAATAGAATATCTGTATTTTGTTCTTTCTTTTTCAAGTTTTCAATGAGCTTAAGAACTTTCTATATTTCTTTATCATCAGGGGAAGAACCAAATATCTTATTATAGCTAATATTATAATCACTCAAATATTCTTGGAAAAATGATGTATAAATTTCTTCAGTTTTTTCACTCGGTAACAAAACTATTTTATTTCCTTTATTATCTCGAACTTCTTGATTTATTTGTATTTTTCTTCTTCTCGGATCTAAAGACAATAATAAAAATTTATCTTGAGGCACACGAAGAGTGTATACTGTTCTTTCAATCACTCTGTTCTCGCTTATTAGCTCTAGTTCTTTGGAGATTCTGATTACTTTATCGTTGTAATTCTTCTTGAATAATCCCAATATGTTCAATGTCACATTTTTTACCCCCACTTTAAAATCATCTTTCAAAACAAATTATTATTCCTTACTTTTTTCATATTCTGATAGAATTTCATCTCTAGAGAGAGTTACCATTCGGTATAC
>Ga0315552_1000242_pt1 | contig 34904 bp, 27 predicted proteins | sample SalMarSW160170MG_2_FD_203102 | JGI IMG/M metagenome (GOLD analysis project Ga0315552, IMG submission 203102) | Salt marsh sediment microbial communities from the Plum Island Ecosystem LTER, Massachusetts, United States - Salt Marsh Sediment SW1601-70 ...
TATGAACGAAAGTTTTATGGAGAAATTCTCTGATAATCCCGCAAACCAGGAACCTGGAGATTGGAACAAGTCAAGATTTTGGGGGCATCCTTACAGCAATGATACCATAGAACCCATGTCGCTTGCAGCTATGGCTGAAATGGCAGACCGGATTCAGGCAGACCAATGGTCTCCAGACCTGGAAGAGGTCTTATTTGATTATTGATAATATAATGTGAAATAAAAGGGGATTATAGGTTAATTAGTACAGAACCCGGCTTACAGGCTAACTCCAACTATTTTTCATACTATAAGCCGCATAAATAGGATATATTTCTTAGGTTATATTTACAGTTTTTACACTATAAAAGCTTAAATTTTATATATTTAATTATACAGGTGATACACATTATTTCAATTTATTTTTTCTATTTAGTACAAGAATTACTTATATCTAAATATTTATATATCGATTAATGTTTTATTTAGATATAATAAATTTTATAGAATAAGAAAAAGTAGCTAGAAATATAAATATTATTCGGAATTATATTGGTTTAATTGGTTATGAGATATAATTATTGAATTTGTTTACCTCTATGAAAATTTATAATATCAAAAATTTCTTTTATATGGCCTAATCGCTTTATTATTTTTGGTCGTATGAATTCATAAGAAAAACCAATTTCTTTTAGTAAATGAAATTCAATTATATTTTTTAAATGGATACATGCTAAATTTAATTCTTCTCCACTTAATGCTTTATCTTTGAGACTTTCATCGTAATGAGTTAAATAGTTACGTGTAATTTTTACATCTGTTAAAAATTTTTTTCTCTCATTATTACCACTAAAAAAAATCCAATAATCATCATTTTCATGTGTAAGCTCATCTATTCTGTCTTTCAGGTTCGGTTCGTTTGCTCTATAAAGCTTATCATTAAGCCAAACTTTATGTTCAGGAAATGCTTCCATTATAGATTTTACCCTCTTTTTATGTTCTGCTTCTTCCAAGACAAAATTTTTCTTTCTCCTCCTATGGTATGACTCAAGAGCTTGGACTAGGTTTAGAAAATACAGTTCAGTTGATAAATGGTAATTACCTAATGTATTTAAATATAGGTCAACAACGGGTCTTAAAAGAACAATTTTTTTGAACCAGTTGTCTAAATATGTTTTAATGTTATCCCCTAAATCATGGAGGTTTAGTAAAAAATTCAAGGGATCTGATTTTGGATAATCTTCATCAATCTGCCCAATAATATAAATAGGTATCGAGTGATACAACTTGTTTTTCATTTTTTCTATATCTTTTGCTACATACTCATCAAAATGATTTGGATTATATCCTATTATTTCTATGTAGCTAATCTTCTCAGAAGTACAGAAACTTATAAAGTCCATCAATGCTTGTATAACATTTATACTTTCCTCGAGTGTCTTTGGCTTCTTATGCCTTACTGAGATATAGACTTTCTGGATTATTTTATTTTCTTTGTCAACAATTGATCCATATGAGGTATCTAAACTAGAAAATATGCTTATTACTGTTTCATTAGAAACCTTATATTCTATTTCTCTAGGCCTTTTATATTTTAAGGAATAATCAAAACCTTTGACTGGCTTAAAATCAAAAACCTTGAAAAACGCCCATTCGTCCAAATAGCTAAACCTAGTAGTTATCTCATGAAAAACGACTTCATCGGCAGATCTAAAATGAATTCCAGAAAAACAATAATCAGCGCGAATTGTTGTATTATATTCCCTTTTTTCCCCTATTATTATTGATTCTGTGGAAACGAAACATTTATAAAGCGTTGCTTTCGAGCCATTTAAAGATTCACCAGTAATAATATCAAATTCCTTATACATACCTATTGGCTTATCAGTATATGCCACCAGCTGAATTATATTATTTTTAGGATCCAAATATAGGTCTCCACTAAATTCGATAAAATTCGTACCAGTTATAGTCCATTTACCTGATATTTTAATATCTTGCATCTATTTAATTAAAGAAAATAATTATAATAATTCTTTTTAAAAAATTATAACATAAATTTTATAAGGGTAGAAATTTAGAACCAACTATTAAAATAATTAAATTTTAAAATATTCTTTGAATTTTAGTATATCATAAAATAGTTTTTTCGTTATTTCATTATAATAGTCAATCTCTTAAATAAATTATAAATAGACAATTTTTATTATGAGTAATCTTCTATATTCAATATACTGTTTCGTAATAATGTAGCTTTCTAACCATTTGCTAAAAAATTACTAAGGAATTAAGATTGTAAGAAAAGATTTTGACTCAAACTATGCAAGATACTTTTAGAAATTATATACAATTCGTCTCCTCAAAGTTCTCACATGAGGAAACTACTGAAATGGGGTACCGCACTGACTTTGAGAATTTACTAAAAGCAATCTTTAATTCTATAAATGTTAGAAGAATAGCCCATGATGCAAAAGCTGAACAGGGCAACAAACCAGATTTTGTTGTTTTAAATTATGATATTCCAATACTTTATATAGAGACAAAAGATATCGGTATCTCCTTAGACAAAGTTGAAAAATCCGACCAGATGGCTCGATACTACGGATATACAAATTTAGTTTTAACAGATTATCTGGAGTTTCGCTTTTATAGAAATGGTCTTTATTATGTAGAGCCAATAAAAATAGCTGAATATGAACTAAAAACAAGAAAAATTACTCCGATAGAGGATAACTATGAATACCTGGCAAGAACCTTAATTGATTTTTCAGAGTCTCAAAAAGAGCCAATAAAATCTGGTGAGCACCTTGCAAAAATAATGGGAGGTAAAGCACAAAGAATTAGGGATAATGTTAAACAATTTCTTTCTACGAAATCAGAAAAAAATGAAGAGCTACTTAAGGTATATGAAACTATTAAAAAATTACTAGTTCACGATTTAACTTCAGATTCTTTTGCAGATATGTATGCTCAAACTTTAGTTTACGGACTCTTTGCTGCTCGCTATCATGACGAAAGCTCTGCTGATTTTACTCGCCAGGAAGCAAGAGACCTTATTCCAAAATCTAATCCGCTATTAAGGCATTTCTTTGACCATATTGTTGGGCCTAATTTTGATAAAAGGCTTGAATATATTGTAAATGAGTTGTGTGAGGTATTTTCTCATGCTGATGTACAGGGACTAATGAGAGAGTATTACAATATCGATTTATTTGGGGAGGAACATAAAGAACAAGATCCGGTAATTCATTTTTATGAAGATTTCTTAAAAGAATATGATCCTGTTTTACGTAAAAAAATGGGTGCATATTATACACCTGTACCAGTTGTACAATTTATAGTTAGGTCTGTAGATTACCTTCTAAAAAAAGAATTCAGTCTTGCAGATGGTTTAGCTGATACCTCAAAGACAGCAAACGGTTTTCACAGAGTACAAATTCTTGATCCAGCAGTGGGTACAGGGACATTTATTAGTGCTGTAATTAATATAATCTATCAAAGTCTCTTGAAGAGGGGTCAAAAAGGACGTTGGCCAACATATGTTCATAATGATTTACTCCCTCGACTTCATGGTTTCGAGCTAATGATGGCACCATATACAATAGCGCACTTAAAATTAGCTATGGCATTTGGGCAAACTGGTTTTAAATATTTTAACCGTCGTCTTGGTATTTACCTTACAAATTCTTTAGAAAAAGCTATAGGACAGGGAGAATTATTTACGGCTTTTGGTCTTGCTGAAAGTATTGCAGAAGAATCGAAAGAAGCAGCAGTAATAAAGAATGAAACACCAATAATGGTTGTTATCGGCAATCCACCATATAGTGTAAGTTCTTCAAACAAAGGAAAGTGGATTCAAGATCTTATTAAGGAATACAAAAAAAACTTGGGTGAGAAGAAGATTAATATAGATGATGATTATATTAAGTTTATTCGACTTGCAGAGAATTTTATTGAAAAAAACAAAATTGGTATTGTAGCTATGATTACCAATAATTCTTTTATTGATGGAATTACTCATAGGCAGATGAGGAAAAATTTGTTAGAGACATTTGATGATGTCTACATATTAAATATTCATGGTGATTCAAAGAAAAAAGAAAAAGCACCAGATGGTGGTAAAGATGAAAACGTATTTGATATTCAACAGGGTGTATCTATTAATATTTTTTTACGGAAAGAAGAAAATAAAAGTAATTTAGGTAAGGTTTATCATGCTGATATTTATGGTAAACGAGATTATAAATTTGGAGTATTAAATAAGAGTGACATAGGAAACATAAACTGGCAAAAATTAAATTACTCGGAGCCATATTATTTTTTTGTGCCAAAGGATTTTAAATTAGAGGATGAATATAAAAAGGGCTTTAAACTTGATGAATTAATTCCGATTTCAAATTCTGGCATACAAACAGACAGAGATGATTTATTTATTGGTATGGACAAAGTCATACTTGAAAATAGAATAAAAAAACTATTATCTGGAGATTATAATCTAAAATTCAAGAATAAGTTTCGTGTTGTTGACTCAAGTAGTTATAAATTGACTGAAAAAATTAAAGGAAAAATTTTTGACCAGAAATATTTACAAGTAATTCAATACAGACCTTTTGATTATCAATGGATTTATTATGACCCATCTTTAATTAGCCGGCCCGGGCAGAAAGTATTTTCTCATATTGTTTCAAAAAACAATTTAGGATTTATCGCAAAAAGAGGCCTTGATGAGAACCAAGCAGCGGTCTGCTTTGTTTCAAAATCTATAATTGATAGGAGAGCTTGGTCAAGGCCTGGTATGCAAGGAGCTGAAAAGTTATTTCCCCTCTATCTCTATACTGATGATGGTTCGAGAATCACAAACATGAAAAAAGAAATTGTTGATAAAATAGAGGATATTATTGGTAAAGTGATGCCGGAAGAAATTTTTGATTATATTTATGCAGTACTGCATTCGCCAAGTTATCTTGAAAAATATAAGGAGTTTTTAAAGATTGATTTTCCACGAGTGCCTTATCCTAAAGACATTAAAAGTTTCAAGAAACTGGTTGCTTTTGGTGATGAATTACGCTCAATTCATCTGTTAGAATCACAAAGGGTAAATAAATTTATAACAAATTATCCAATAGTTGATTCAGATACAGTTGAAAAAATATCTTATAAAAAAGGAAAGGTATTTATCAACACTGAACAATATTTTGGCAATGTTCCTGAAATAGCTTGGAATTTCTATATTGGAGGCTATCAACCTGCACAGAAGTGGTTAAAGGATCGCAAGGGTCGTACCCTTACAAATAGTGATATTGAGCATTATCAAAAAATAATAGTGGCTCTAATTGAAACTAATAGAATAATGGATGAAATAGATAAATATTTATTTTAACTTACATAGGTTTTTAAATAATCTTTTTAAAGTTAATTTGAGGTTTCATCATTTAGATTAGGCAAGTTTTTTAGCGAGAATGTAATTTGCAGTATTTAAGAATAATGGCTATTCTGATACTTAGTATTCCAAACTGATTTTTCAAAATTCGAATAACTTAAAGATATTTTAAGTTATAAGATAATCAATTGATAAATATATATTGTAATTTATATCAATTGATAATATAATAATCACCAAATAATATTTATTATCAAAGAGGTTTGTTATTGGGCGATGATGAATATATAGAAGAAATTGAAAAATTAAAATTCTTCTTAAAAAAGCTTCAGTATCTTTTGAATAGTAATTGTCAGATTGATATTCAGAAATTAAGAATGGGAGAAGATGCTTTAAATCCCAATAATACAAATAATACAATGATTGACCTGGATTATGATAGTGAAGATATAAGGGAAGAATTATTAACATTAAAAGTTGGAGATTATATTAAAACTGTTAAAGATAGAAGATACCCAAACACAGCAAATTATTGGATTTTCTCAAAAAATATTAATGGTAGAGATGTGTATATTAAATTTAAAATACTAAGTGTAAATAAAATCCATTTGATGTCATTTCATTACGCGATTAGACAAATTGAAGAAAAACCGTACAAATATTAAGAATCTTTAGGAGAGGAGACACGAATGAATTTAGCTAAAGAAATTAGCTATTACTGTCCTATATGCGAAAAGGAACATAAAGTAAAAATATTTGAAGAAAAGACTATGGCTCTTATAAAAAATAAATCTGTGGAGTATAAAGAAATTTTCTATTTATGCCCGGAGACCAATGAAGAATTTTATCCTGAAAAAGTCATGGATGAAAACTTAATCCGGGCAAGGGATGCTTATAAAAGCTTGAATGGTCTTTTAACTTCAATTGAGATTAAAGAGATTAGAGATTATTATGGCTTAAATCAAAGAGAGCTTTCTAATATATTTGGTTGGGGGGCCATAACAGTTCAGAGATATGAAAGTAAACAAATACAAGATGAAACTTATGATAAAGTCTTGAGGAGAGCAAAAATAGACCCATTGTTTGTTTATAATGAGTTAGAAAAACATAAAGATAAGTTTACTAATGATAGATTTAGATATTTAGAGGGTTTTTTAAAAGGTGAAATTAAGAACAAACAAACAATCCTTTGCAATATAGAAGCTTTAAAAGCTTTATACTTAGATTACTATGAACCAAGTGAATTTAATGGTAACAAACAGCTAAGTTTTAGCAACATTGACCAAATGTTAAGATATTTTTCTCAAAATAATGACAAACTTTATAAAGTAAAGTTAATGAAGTTACTATGGTATTCGGATGTACTTCACTTTAAAGAAAATAATAAATCTATATCTGGATTAGTATATTCTCATATGCCGCTTGGTGCTTTGCCGTTGGGGTATGATCTGCTATTCCAAGCTTTTAGTAATGTTATATCTATCCAAGAGGAAAGTCTTAATTACCCTGATGATGAAGATATAATTGGCTATAGAATCTATAATTTAGAAAAAGTTGATCTAAACAAATTGCAACCTTCTGAAATTGCCATTATGAACAAAGTAGATATATTTTTTAAGGAAATGGGGAGTAAGAAAATTAGTAAATATATGCATGAAGAAACTGCTTATAAAAATACTAATCTAGGCGACTTAATTTCTTTTAAACTTGCTGCAATGTTAAAGGATTTAAAATGATTTTAGTTACCAAAACTTTTGAGTAGATTTACAGTCACATTAATCTGATTTATTAGTGTTCTTTAATTATACATTCTGATGTATCTGGAAATATGAAAAGCTGCAAGGTGCATGTCGCTTTTATCTATTCTTTTTGGTTCTTCATTAATAAAATATAGTAACATTTTTGGATTTAATATCCATATTCGTTTTTTTAAGTTTTCAGGCATTTGTTTAATAAACCAGTCCGGGAATACAATAACAGGCATAACGGGATAATTTTTTCCTGTGCTCTCTTTTAATACCGATTTTAGCCATTTTGACTGAGACTCTGCCTGTATAATTATTTTATTACCTAAATTTATGTTGCCTGCGATTATATTATCGTCTTTAAATGTAATCTCATCTTTTGGATTTTTGCTCCGTGTTTTTGTTTCAACAGTAAATATACCATGAGGAGTAAGAATGACGTGATCTATATTAAAATTGTTAGCTACTATATCATGGAACACAACAAAACCCTGTGCCCGTAAATTATCAAATATTTCTCCAACTATCCTCTCGCCATCTCTTCCTAATTTAGAGGATTTTATTCTTTTTACGATAATAATTAATCTGCATATGCAATAAATAATACCTATTAAAGATAATAATAAAATTGTTATTGTTATCGGGGTTATTTGGGGCGGAAAAGTCTGATTTAACCATTTAATAATTATTGGAGGAAAAGCTAGATATAGTAATTCAAATAATAAAAAAAGAAATAATAATATCAGTATAAAAAATATCGCCAAACCATCAAATGCAAGATAGTGAATTGATTCATCTAATGATTGGCCTGCTGTATGTAGGGGTGAGTCCTTTAAAGGTGATTTTTTATTCTTTTTCATTTTTACCTCACTAACTCTTGATATAGTATTTATTACTATTATACTGGTAATAGCAAGTAATTCCTCGTGCGTGGGCTTCCGGATGGTTGCTCGAAAATCGTATGGGGTTTTGCATTTTTAGGTAATAGGGTATAGCAAAATTTTCTTTCTCTAAAGTACCGCCATTTTAAAATCATCTTTATTTACATGTAGATATATATCAGTAGTGTCAAGCCTTGAGTGTCCTAAAAGCTTGCTTATAGTAGGCAGGTCTACTCCTTTCCTTCTTAATCTCTCTGCATAGGTATGCCTTAAGCTATGTAGGGTAAGATTTTTTCTATATGTTTTTGACTCCCTGTAAATCTTAGATATTATATTCTGAAGCGCACACTTTGTTATTCTTCTGCCATGAGCACCCCTTATTAGCGCACTTATATATTTACCATTCAATGTCCTGTATGAATACAAAAGCTTACCTAAATCGCTATTAAAATATACGACTCTGTTTTTACCACCCTTAGAGTTTTTTATGTTAATAGAATTTTCCTTAAAGTTAATATCCTCCCAGTTTAAGTTAATAAACTCCTGCCTTCTTAGGCCACAATCGATACCCAGGTTAAATACAATTAGATCTCTTAAATTTTCATTCTTATAATTTTCTTTCCTTTTTTTAAGGTAGTTTTTAATCTTTGTTATATCAAGTTCTGAGAGTTCTTCTTTGACTGGATTTATTTTTTTAGGTACTTTTATAAAAGAGGATAAGTTTTTTGCTATATAATTTCTGCTGTATAAAAAATTTAGAAATGACCTAATGGAGTTTACAACTTTTGCGTAAGTGTTATTTGAAATATTCCTTGATTTGGCAATAGATAGGTAGATGTCAATATCACTCATAGACATATACTCAATCTTAACCTTATTTTTAACCAAATAATTAGTAAGCTTACCGGCTTCAGCTAGGTATCCTTTAATGGTTGATTCTGCCTTGTTCTCTGACTTAAGGTGAGTTAAGTATTCCTTTTTTATATCTAATGTATTTTTACTTACTTTTTCTTTTAAATCTATATTACCCTCAACCTTTATACCGCTTAAGCTTTTATAGAGTTCTAAGAGCTTATCCGGAGGAAGGCCCTTAACAATACCAATTAAATCTTTTTCAATTATATCCCTTAAAAAGTATCTTTCTTTCATTTTAGCTTACCTTTAAGAAATTAATATTTAAAACTAATAATATAAAAGGAAAATAATATGCTTCCTTCTAAAGGTAAGAAGAACTGGGGTTCTGCCGTACAGTCAAGGTGGAGATTTCCCGGTCTATGCGTAGCATGGATTGGGAAGGATAAATAGCGTAGCGGTTTATGTTCACAAAGGGAAATACTACCTTTACTGTAGGCAGGTTCTAAGTAAAATAACTTAGGAAGGAAGCATATAATATATATAAAAAAAAGGTTTATATATTACTATAAGATGTTTAAAAGAAAATACAAAAAAGGGGATTGGGGCTTTTCCTCCAATTAAATAAAAATAATATGCTAGAAATCTTATACAATATTATAAAAAAAATATGTATGGCAAGATATGCAAACGTAACACATAGCTACATTTGCGGTTATTGGGGAGAATCCCCAAACCCTTTAAGTAGAAAGGATTAGATATGCTAAATATTTCAGTATGTGCAGGTTATCTGAAGTTGTAAAGCAAATGAAATAGTTTGTGATAATGGTAAACCCAGGTTTACCATTTTTTAATAGATGGATAATAAATATGGGCTATAAGGAACATAAAGAAAAGGTAAACCCGGGTTTACCTTTTGTACTAGATGGATAATAAAATTATGTGTTGAGAATACCTAAAGAACCAACATTAAACCCTGTAGGTTTTTGTTATTAACTATCTGAAGCTCTACCTGAGGAATAAAGCTGAATAACTTCTTTTTCTCTGCCATCTCTCCCCCTTAAACTAAAATAATATTTGACTTCCTGGGGGCAGCAGAAAGAGAAGGTTCTGGTTTTCAGTCAATGTGGAGATTTTACGATTCTCCTGAAAGGAGAATTGAGAGGGATAAATAGCTTTAGCGGTTTATGCTCACAAAGTAAAATACTACATTTACAAAAGACAGGTTCTTCTATGTATCTATTAGAAAGTTAAATATGGTAAGCAGTGAAGCGTTTATAACTTTGTATTTTTATATCTAATAAAAAATATACTAAAAATACTGTATATAAAATTATCTGAGCAATAATAAAAAGGTAAACCTGGGTTTACCTTTATTGTGTCCTTATTTTAAAATCAGCTCGCTATTGTAATATCTATAATTTTTTCATTTTCCTTTTTTTATTCCAAAACTAAATTAAGATATCTTAGGAAGCTTTAAGTTTATATAGTTTTTGGAAAATATAAAAGCATACTTACTCTTTGTCTTCATAAAGATTATGATTTATTTATTGAAATATTTTGGTTTTATATAGAATATGCTTTTGTCAGTTGAGTTTGTTCTTAATACAGGTTTAAATGCTAGTGGCCCGTCACAATCAATTGGATTTTCATAATCAGGATATTTTGTATCAAAAATACAAATTTTCCTACCCCTAATTTCATCAACCTTTTTTATGGCTCCAACACCATTACCTATATCCTGCAATTCTTTTATTGTCACAATTCCATCGTTTGAATAATCTATTGCTTGCTGTAGATTTGGTGTGTTTGACATTCCAGTTGAAGCAGATAATAATCCATATTCTAGATTCTTTAAATTATCTTTATTATCTTCAAACTTTTTTTCTAGATCTTCTTCAAACAAATCATAACAATGCCCTCCAATTAATTTAAAATTTATCTTCTTTTGCAATACAGATAACTTACTGTAGATATCATCTACTTCCATTTTTTCGTGTCCTTGTGATGAAAAACAGCTAAGGGTATAACCGGCATGAGTTGAAATAAAAAAATAAACTGTATCGTAGTCCTTCAAAATATTTTCTAAATAACCTAAAACTTCATCTTTTGTCTTATCTATCTTTATATTTTCTAAATTACCTTCTTTAGTCGCTTTTTCTATTTGCTCTAAATACGGTTTAATTGGAGTTATAAATGCTAAAGAAGGATCTACTCCTGTATCATGAGTCCAATCTTCCTCAAGCGAATCCAATGTAAAGCCGAGTTCAGAAGTTACAGAATCTCCGTCTTTGTAATGAACAATAAAGTAAGGCAGATTAAAAGAACTAGCGATATATGCAGTAAATGCTGATGTAAAATTAGTTGAATTGCTTGTCCATATAAAAGCAATAGCATTATCATTTCTCAGGTCAGTAACATTTTTAATATAATCATCAATCATTTCTTTATCTTCATCTTTTAAGATATCATATAGGTGTGTTATTCCAAATTCATGCAAAGCAACCCTCTTTTCTAGTAAGATATCTACATGACCATAACTATCAAAAAAGTCAATAGCTTGAATTACATTATCATCTGCAAGGATTGCTTCTTTATACGCTTGGTCTTGAATGGCTTCTATTTTACTCATTGCTTCTGGATACTGCTCTGTTAATGAGTTTATTCTTGCTTTTTCAGTTTCCTCCTCACAACCCCATTCCAATAGCAGGCTGGCAGTAGCCTCCCCCATAGAATTCTCTGCTGTTGCCTCCAGGAGGTACGGCTCTTGTGAACTTTCAAGATTAACCTGGCACCTGTTTTCTCCTAGTGACCCATCATTTCTTGAAAAAGTAACTTCAGGTTCAGGGTATCCTGTTACAACTGCCTCAATTCTGTAGACACAGAAGCCAGTTGTATATTCAGGACCTTCATAGATTTCAAGTTTTACGGTAGGGGGTTCTCTATTAGTTTTACAGGAAGTAGAGAAGGTAACAAGTAGTACTGCTATTAATATAATTGAAGTATATTTTATAAGCTTTTTTACATTCATTAACTCTCAAAAATTTACATTAATATTAGAATTTAATCTCAATTCATTTTTAAAGTATTTTACCAAAAAATTACTGGTAATACACATTAAGTAAAAGAGGCAGTTTATAATTCTATCTCTAAGGTAAAAATATCCTCGGATTAACCGGTACCCCATTTACTCTAACCTCATAATGAAGATGGGTACCAGTGCTTACACCTGTATACAAAAAGGGTCTGAAAAATTTAGAACTTATAAAAAAAGGTAAACCTGGGTTTACCTTTTTACGTTTATTTATTTTGTGACTCTACTTTAAAATTTAGCTGGTTATTGTGATATCTACATTTTTTTTATTTTCCTCTTTTTATATCATAAACTAAGTTAAATTTATCTTAGAAGCTTTAGGTTTATATAGTTTTTGATTTATAGAAATTATTAATTTTTTGTTTCGCAAAAACCCCTAAAATAATCATACGTAAATCCAGGATTAAGATTATGATAGAAATCTAGTACCAAGTCTGTTTTTGCCTTTATTATAGGATAAATATCATAAACCTGCCAGAATTGTTTATCCCCCATGAATAGGTAGATGGCAAATGAATTAAAATCATTGACAAATGTGCTTTGAGCATATTCATTTAAAAATCCAATTTTGTGTAATTCAGGATTTAGTTCAAGAGAATCTTTCCCTTCTTTTATTGCTTGCACACCCGAACCCAAATATTCAAAACCAAATGGATTAAGCCCTTTAAATCCTAATTCATCCATCTTGCTTAGGTTACGTTTGAGTAACACAGTAGAAAACTCAGAGTTAAACTTCATTTCAAGATCAAAATCATCATAGCCATACAATTCACCTCTATTCACAAGATAAACAAGACCCAATTCTGGGGAGTTTACTCCACCATACTCAACCCCATAAAATTCTAAATAACTTAGAACATGTGTTCTTGTCAGATTATCCCATAGCACATCTTCAAAATATTTTTTCTGTGATTTAATCATGAGCTCCAGTGACCTCTGCATTTCTTCTGGTTTTAATGCTTCTCCCTTTGGGTTTATATCATCTTTGTACCAAGAATTTGGAAAGATTCTATTTCCTTCACTATCACCAGTAAACAATATTTTATCTTCAATATTTTCAAAATAGCTTGGCCTTTCTTCAACTGTCTCAACAGGTGTTTCAACTACTGTCTCTGTTGGTGTTTCTTCAATAATTGTTTCTACATTCTCTGTGTTTTCTGTTTGTGTTTCAGTGAATATTTCTTTCTGCTGTGCTTGTTCTCCAACCTTATTTATATTATTAACTTCTTCCTGTATGTCAACAGGTTGTGCTTTGCAGCCTATAAAAGAAAATATTGTAATTATTAAAAGTAGCCAGAAAAAAACCTTCCTCATTTTAATTTCTCACCTTAATTGAATAATATTTGAGCAGAAAATTATTTTAAATGTAATTATAATATCTTTTTATATTTATTCGAAGGTAGTATGGGCAATATAGTTAGAGGTAAACCTGGGTTTACCTTTTTACGTTTATTTATTTCGTGACTCTACTTTAAAATCATCTAGCTATTTTGATATCTACATTTTTTTTATTTTCCTCTTTTTATATCATAAACTAAGTTAAATTTATCTTAGAAGCTTTAAGTTTATATAGTTTTTGGAAATTAGTCTAGAGTCCATTCAAGGCCATATTTTTCATACTGTGATTTAATAAATGGCTCATAATCCTTGTCTATTTCTATATAAAACTTGCTTGTCAAATCCAGTTTTTGTTTTAGCTTGTCATACTTCTTAACAGCATTCCAGCATGGTTCGAAATCTAAGAATAGTTCCCCTGCAAATGAATTGAAATCATTTTCTAAATTAGTTTGTGCATATTCATACAAGAATCCCATTTCATTAAGTTGTGAACTAAATTTCTGTGATCTACTATTTGTTTTTCCATATTCAAATCCACTTGGATTTATGGTTTCCCAAGTTTGTTCATCTAACAAACTTTTGTTTCCATAATAAAGCAGGCTTGATAATTCCTCATAAAACAAATTTTCGAAACCACAACCGGTTGAATCATTTTCAATACCATTATTTACAATGTAAATACATTTCCAAAGTGGAAAGTATGTCCCGGCTGTTTTTTCACCATAGAGTTCTAAGGAACCAAGAGCATAAATTTTTGCTAGATATTCTTCTATAACTCTGTCTGGATTTTTTTGCAAACCATTAAGCAGCACACCTTCAGTTCTCTCATATTCATCTGGAGAAAGGCTTGTTGCTTTTGGATCAATATCTGGGTGATTAGTCCAACCAATAGGAAATATTCTAGAATTAACTTCTGTTATAAGTTCAACATTCTTATAGAACTTCTCCTGCTCTTCAACTATTTCTTCTGTTTCCACCTCACAACCCCATTCCAATAGCAGGCTGGCAGTAGCCTCCCCCATAGAATTCTCTGCTGTTGCCTCCAGGAGGTACGGCTCTTGTGAACTTTCAAGATTAACCTGGCACCTGTTTTCTCCTAGTGACCCATCATTTCTTGAAAAAGTAACTTCAGGTTCAGGGTATCCTGTTACAACTGCCTCAATTCTGTAGACACAGAAGCCAGTTGTATATTCAGGACCTTCATAGATTTCAAGTTTTACGGTAGGGGGTTCTCTATTAGTTTTACAGGAAGTAGAGAAGGTAACAAGTAGTACTGCTATTAATATAATTGAAGTATATTTTATAAGCTTTTTTACATTCATTAACTCTCAAAAATTTACATTAATATTAGAATTTAATCTCAATTCATTTTTAAAGTATTTTACCAAAAAATTACTGGTAATACACATTAAGTAAAAGAAACTGTTTATAATTCTACTTCTAAGGTAAAAAATACCTCGGGTTTACCGGTGTCCCGTTTACCCTTACCTCATAATGAAGATGTGTGCCTGTGCTTACACTAATGCTTATAACTTTTTACTGTAGGAAATTTTTACTATTCTTTTTTTTGCTACTTCCATAAGACATATAATTTATATTTCTATCTACAATCTATCCACAGCTTTTGCCATCTGTGAGCTATTAAAATTAATATATATTTTTGTAGTATCAAGGCTAGAATGGCCCAGTAGCTTCTGTACCTTAAAAATGTCAACTCCTGCTTCAATTAGGTGAGTAGCAAAACTATGCCTTAATGTATGTGCACTATATCCTTTCTTCTTAAGTCCAGATAAGCCAAGATACATCTTAAGTAGATATACAAAGCTTCCGTTACACAACCTTCTTCCTTGCTCACCAATAATGAGCGCATCATTTTTTAAAGGTAGCCTCTCATCAAGGTAGCTATCAAGTAACTCAGTTACTTTTTTATGGAGAGGTATTAGCCTGTCTTTTCCTCCCTTACCATTCCTTACGATCAATGTATTTTTAGACAGGTTAATATCATTCCAGTTTAAGTTAAGTAGTTCACTTTTCCTAATACCAGTATAATAGAGTAGGGACAGTATCAGTTTATCCCTTGTATTGTTTTTCCTGCACCTTAGGGGAGCAAAGTCTACTGACCTAATAATCAGGTCAACTTCATACTTAGACATTACAGAGGGAATTCTGTATATCTTTTTAGGAACCCTAATTTTTCTGGTCGGATTCTTGGTTATTACATCTTCTTCTTCAAGATAATTAAAAAAACTCTTTACTATAGCAATTATTTTTGATATTGAACTCTGGCATAGGCCTCTATTTTCTTTAGCATAGTAAAAATATTGCCTTACAGTTCTTGTACTAATTAAGTTTAAGTCTGAAATATTTATATAATCTATATAATCAAGGAATTTTTTAGTCTCTTTATTGTAGCCATAAATTGTAGAGGGAGAAGCCATTTTTTCGATTTTCATATAGCTAAGGAAGCTATCGATATAATTTCTCATTTCCTTTTTTATCCTCTTTTTGCAATACAAATTAAGAAATTATATCTTATTCTCTATAGTCCCCGGCTTACAGGCTAACTCCAACAAATTTTTATGCTATAAGCCGGCTAAATAGGGTATATTTCTTAGGTTATCCTTGTAGTTTTTAAACTGTATAAGCTTACTTTTGTAGTTATAATTATACAGGTGAACTGTATTAATTCAATTTTTTTTTTCTATTTAGTACAATAATTATTTTTATAGAAAAATCTGTGAAATTGATATTTTATCCTGATATTTAAATATTATAGGTAGATAATGGTAATAATATTAGTATAATAATCTTAATATATTTATTGGTATCAATCGTCCGACTTATAAGTTTAATAAAAAAATAGGAAGGAGGATCTAAATGGAAGCAGGGAAAAGAAATATTCATGATATATTTAATAGAGCAAATAAACTAAAAGTACCTCATTTTCAAAGATCCTATGTTTGGCAGGAAGAACAATGGGAACGATTTTTAGATGATATGAGGTATTCTTCAAAATCAAATTGTCCATATTTTATGGGTTCAATTATATTGAAACAAAAAGAAACCCTAGCCAACGAAGATAATATCCGGATAATTATTGATGGACAGCAGCGAATAACAACCTTTATTTTGTTTTTTAAAGCTTTATATATAAAAAATAGTATCCCTCCTGAGGAATTTTCTACAATTTTTACAATGTATGATAAAAAAATTATTTTGGATCATAATTATTCTGATAAAGATGTTTTTGAAAAAATTTTCTATGATAAAGAAGTTAATGAGATTGAAAAACAGAACGGAGTTTATAAATGTTATGAATACTTTTTAACAAATTTAAAAGAAAATGAAATTGACCAGAATCATCTATTTTCGAATATTTCATTCGTTGGCATAGATATTCAACACAATGAAGATGAACAACAGGTTTTTGATACAATAAATTCATTGGGTGTCAGATTAACAATAGCAGAACTTCTTAAGAATTATTTATTCAAGGAAGATATAGATTTCTATAATAGAAACTGGCGAGATATCTTTGAAAGAGATAAAGAAATAAAAGATTACTGGGAACAGGAAGTTACTTCTGGACGGAATATAAGAAGTAATATAGATCTATTTCTGCAATCATATTTGTTTATAAAAGTTTTGGATAAAGATATTAATGTTAGCACTGAAGATAGAGAACGATATTTCAAAGTAGATTCGGTATTTAGATCATATAAGGAATTTATTAAAAGATATAATATTGATAAAAATAATATAATAAGTGAACTTAAAAAATATGCCCTGATATATAAAAATATTATTAATCCCGCTATAGCTGAACAGGATATTGATCGGGATAATTATGAACAGAGGTTAAATCTAGTTATTTTTGAAATGCAAACTGCAACAATTATTCCCTATGTTTTATATATTGGCGAAAAAGTCAAAGATCAGGCTGAAAGAAATAAAATTTTTAGATATCTTGAAGCTTATCTAATGCGCAGGATTATTTGTAGGGATACAGCAAAAAACTATAACCAATTGTTCAGGAGTTTTATTAATAACAAGATTGATACAGTGGATAAAATAAAAGAAATAATTGATAGGAAAGATGAAAAAATTAATAGGATGCCTTCAGATGAGGAAATTAGAGAAGGTTTTGAATCATCTGTTCTTGTCAATAAACAGGCAAAAGGTGTTCTGTATTTAATAGAAAGAACAATTAGAAGTGAACTGAATGCCACCGAGTTAAGGTATTTTAATGAGTATAGTATTGAACATGTTATGCCAAAAAAATGGAGAAATAATTGGAGTGACAATTTGACAGATGATCAGACTGAGAAACGTGATAAGTTATTATTAACATTAGGAAACCTGACTTTACTCACTAAAAGACTAAATTCATCAATAAGGGATTCTAATTGGCTTCAGAAAAAGAAGGGTAATAAAAGGAATCATGGGCTTGATGAATATGCCCAGGGCATTGAGATATTTTCTAAATACCTGCAGAGAGATAGCTGGGATGAAGGTTCTATAATAGAGAGAGAAGAGGAATTGTTTGATTTAGCCATAAGTAGAGTTTGGAATTTAAATTTTTAGATTATAATAAATGGATTATTCATTATAAACGTAATGATAAATAAAGAAAAAATATTAGCTGATCTCACATTTTTGACCCAAGCTTTGAAATCATTAAATAGAAAATTTGATGAAGATACCTATAGGGATTTGATTGGAGATATTAAAATATTTATTGATAAGGATTTTAATAATAATCCAGAATATTCTTATCCAATTTCTAGTAGATTAGATTTAAAACCCAATATCAGAAGTTCTGAGCAAGTGATAGAAATACTCGAGCTTGTAACAGACTCTATAACAAAGAATAAACTAAGTGAATATATATATAAAAATATCTTAATAGAATTGATTAATTTAATTAGAAGAACAGAAGATTTTGAGAATGGAATAGAAACTAGTAGAAATAGATTTGGTGTATTAGAAAGTGATATAAAGGAATACCTCGAAAAGAATTTATTCAAACCTGATTACCATAAAGATTTTTTACATATTTTAAATAGAGAAGAATTTCCTATCGCTATAGATGCTAAAAGATTTAAGTGTATTTTACTCAGGATTTTAATTGGTTTGTTAGAAGAAGGTGAAAATTTAATCAGGACTAAAATAATAAGTAAAAATGATAAAATTGAATCTTATTCATTTAAGTGTTTTATAACTGGTTTAAGTAAATGTGATAAAAATATCATAGAGGATAAAAATAAAATATTTGTGGCTTATAATTATAAAAACACAGTGGTTGATGAGATCATTAATGATGTAATTAAACCATTACTAGTAGAGTATGGTCTAGAACCCGTAATAGCCAAAGAAAAGAAAGTAAATTTTGATTTTATGTGTAAAATATGTGGATTAATCAGAGGATCGAGGTATTTACTAGCAGATATTTCAGATGATAATTTAAGTGTAGGTTTTGAACTTGGAATAGCAGTGGGGTTACAGAAAGATACAATATTAATGGCACATATGGATTCAAAAGAAGTGGGAGATTTAAAAAGAACTGAAGCGATACGATATAATGATGATATGAAGAAACTCAAAGAAGATGTTCAAGAAATGCTTAAAAGCGTTATATATAATTAATTTATAATTTAGGTATTTGATTGAATGAAGTATCTTTTAAAACTTAATTCAGGTATAAGAATATCTACATCTGACAGATAATCAATTTTATTGAAAGAACTAATAAATAATAAAAAGGGAAAAGAAGGAGAATAAAAGTTTATCAAAATTAAGTCATAATAAAGTATAATTAAAATGGAATTATGGAGAATTTAAAAGTTGATTTTTCAAACATATTTAGCATAAATTATAAATATACTACTCAGGGCTTATATAATCTCTTGAATAAATATAAAAAGAGACATAGATCGGAAAGCATAGAATATTTATGGAGGGATTTAGGGAGGTAAAAAAAACTAAGTTTGAGATGAGAGAGGCTTCATTAAAAAGTATTGATACTTTTTTCCTAAAAATTGCAAGATATCAGAGGAATAATGATTTGGTGATATTATAGAAAAGTGACCTTACCCAAATCTTTGGTCTAGTTTTTTAAGGAGAAGGTCAATTTGACTAATTCGTAAATAATCAATATACTAACAATTAATAGTAGAATATAAAGACTATCATTATTATAATAGTAAAACTATACTATATTGTCAAAGCAAAAATCTAAAATAGGAATGAACATGAAGAAGTACCGAAAGAAGCTCGGTATTTCCCAAGATGTGCTTTCAAAAAAGGCAAATCTTGCTTTTCACACAATTGCTAAGATCGAAGCAGGATCGACGTCTGATCCACGAATTGAAACAGTTAAAAAAATCGCAGATGCTTTAAATGTCACACTTGATGATTTAATGAAATAACTATGACAAAAAATAATTCCAACAAAAAGGAAAGTTTTGAAGCCCAGCTTTTTAAAGCAGCTGATAAACTGCGTAAAAATATTGATGCAGCTGAATACAAACACATTGTGCTTGGCTTGATATTTCTCAAGTATATCTCTGATTCTTTTAATGAGCTTCATATCAAACTTAAAGAAGGCAAAGAGAAATACGAGGAAGCAGATCCTGAAGATAAAGATGAATACAAAGCGGAAAATGTTTTCTGGGTACCGAAAAATGCCCGATGGCCTTATCTACACTCACGCTCAAAACTTCCGACCATTGGTAAAGACCTGGATGAAGCAATGGAGATAATTGAAAAAGAAAATCCGATGCTTGAGGGTATTTTACCAAAAGTGTATGCAAAACCGAATCTTGATAAAGCTTCACTTGGTAGACTCATTGATCTCATTGGTGATATTGCACTTGGTGATGAAGCAGCAAAATCAAAAGATATTCTTGGCAAAGTATATGAGTATTTCCTGGGTGAATTTGCTTTAGCTGAAGGTAAAAAAGGAGGGCAGTTTTATACACCAAAATCAATTGTAAGACTCCTGGTTGAAATGATTGAGCCTTATAGCGGCAGAGTCTTTGATTCATGTTGCGGTAGTGGTGGAATGTTTGTGATGAGTGAAAAATTTGTAGAAGAACACCAGGGAAGATTTGATGATATATCAATTTACGGACAGGAAAGCAATCAAACAACATACCGTCTTTGTAGAATGAATCTTGCGATTCGTGGAATTGATGGATCGCAAGTGAAATGGAATAACGAAGGATCATTTTTAAAAAATGCTCACCCGGATTTAAAAGCCGATTTTATCCTCGCCAATCCGCCATTTAATGATAGCGATTGGAGCGGTGAAATTTTACGAAATGATGGTAGATGGAAATACGGTACACCTCCTGTAACTAATGCAAACTTCGCATGGATTCAACATTTCCTATATCACCTAAGTCCAAAAGGTATTGCTGGTTTTGTACTTGCTAAAGGTTCGCTTACTTCTAAAACTTCTGGCGAAGATGATATTCGTAAAAATCTTGTTAAAGCAGGTTTGGTAGACTGTATTGTTAATTTACCAACAAAGCTATTTCTTAATACCCAGATACCAGCTTGTTTGTGGTTTGTATCTAATAAACGACATGGTTTCAATGGTGATCGAAACCGTTTCGGGGAAATACTTTTTATTGATGCTCGCAATCTTGGGCATTTGATAAGTAGACGGACACGTGAATTTTCCGAAGAAGATATACATAAAATAGCCAGCACCTATCATGAATGGCGAACAGAGGGTGGTAACTATAAAGATATCCCAGCATTTTGCAAATCATCAAGAATTGAAGAAGTTGAAAAATTAGATTATATGTTAAGCCCAGGACGATACATAGGTTTGCCTAAGGAGGAAGATGATTTTGATTTTAAAGAGAGATTTACGTCCCTAAAAGCAGAATTTGAGCAGCAGTTAAGTGAAGAAACTGAGCTCAACAAACGGATTTTACAAAATTTATCAAAGATTGAATATGAATAATAATAAACCTAAAAATCAACAGAATCAATTGATGATCTACCAGACAAAAAGCGGAAAAATTGAATTTCGCGGTGATTTTGACCGTGATACGGTTTGGGGAACACAGCAGCAAATTGCGGAAGTTTTTAATATAGATAGAACGGTTGTTACAAAGCACATCAATAAAATATTAAAAGATAAAGAGATTGATGGAAAAAGCAATGTGCAAAAAATGCACATTGCAAATTCAGATAAACCGATAAAATTATATTCTCTTGATGTTATCCTAGCTGTTGGATATAGAACAAATTCTTCTAAAGCTATCGCGTTTCGTATCTGGGCAACCAAAACTCTAAAGCAGCACCTCTTGCAAGGATATACCATTAATAAAAAAAGTATTGGCAATAATTACCAAAAGTTTATGCAAGCAGTTGAAGATGTGAAAGCGCTTTTACCAGCAGAGAGTGCAGTGAGCGCAAAAGATGTACTGGAACTTATAAATATCTTTGCCAGCACCTGGTTTTCACTTAATGCTTATGATACAAAAAATTTTCCACAAAAGGGGGCTAGTAAAAAACTAGTATATTTTACTGGTGAAGAATTAGCAATTGCTTTACAGGATTTAAAAAGAACGTTAATTGCTAAAAAACAGGCCACAGAGTTATTCGCACACGAAACAAATGAAGATATGGTGGGCGGAATTGTAGGAAATGTGTTACAGTCATTTGGTAAGAAAGATGTTTATCCTACAATAGAAGAAAAAGCCGCTCACCTTTTGTATTTTATGGTAAAAAATCATCCTTTCATCGATGGCAATAAAAGAAGTGGAGCGTTTTCTTTCGTGTGGTTCTTAAAGAAAGCAAGAGTATTAGGAACAAGCCTCACTCCAGAAGCATTGACTGCCCTGACTCTACTGGTAGCGTAAAGTAAATCAAAGGACAAGGAAAAAATGATAGGATTGATTTTATTGCTTTTAAAAAAAGATTATGAGTAAAATGCTTAAACATGCTAAAATGTCTACTTCCAGCCTCCCACCAGTAAAGAGCAAATTGGGTAATTGGAGAGAAGTACAACTAAAGGAGGTGGCAAAAACAAATTATCAGAATATTGACAGTGATTATCCCTATAAAATAATACAGTATTTAGATACTGGCTCGATTACCAGAGGGAAAATAGAATGTTTTCAGCAATACACAATATCAGAAGCACCAAGCAGAGCTAAAAGGTTAGTTAAGAATGGGGATATTGTTTATTCAAATGTAAGACCAATCCAACGACATTATGGTTTTATTAAAAACCCTCCTAACAATCTTGTAGTTTCAACAGGATTTTCAGTTATTAAAACAGATCAATCAAAAGCAGATCCTCTTTTCATATATTATTTATTATCATCCAATAATATTGTAGAGGAATTAGATGCAATAGCAGAGGGAGCAACTTCTGCTTATCCCTCAATTAGGCCATCAGACATTGAAAATTTAGAAATTATTCTTCCTTCACTTTCTGAACAAAAGGCAATAGCTAAGGTGCTATCCAGTCTTGATGATAAGATTGACTTACTTTACCGCCAGAATAAAACACTGGAAGACATGGCACAAACATTGTTTATGAAGTGGTTTACACATACAGGTGTGGAAGATAATAAAGAAACAGAAACGTGGGAGGAAATAAGATTATCTGATTTAGCAAACCATAAAAAAGTAAACATTAAGCCCTCTAACAATCCAGAAACTTACTACTATCATTACAGTATCCCTTCGTTTGATAATTCAAAAACTCCAATAAAAGAATTAGGAAAAGATATTAAGAGCAACAAATACAAGGTTTTTGAACGATCGATATTAGTATCAAAACTTAATCCGAGATTTCCAAGAGTTTGGCCGATTTTTAAAGAGGTAGATAACAATGCTGTTTGTTCTACTGAATTTCAAGTTGTGCAACCTAAGAATGATAAAGCTTTTGGATTTATATACTGTTTTCTCAAATCAAAATGGGTAACCGACAAACTTATAAGCTCTGCTAGTGGAACAAGTGGTAGTCATCAAAGAGTTAGACCAGAAGATGTATTTAACTTACCTTTAGGAAATCCCACTAATAAAATATTAGAAAGATTTTTTAGTACTACCAACGACTATTGGGAAAGGATTTTTAATAACAAAACACAAATCTATACACTCGAAAATATGCGGGATACTTTATTGCCAAAGCTAATGAGCGGGAAAGTGAGGGTGAAGTTTTAATGATTAAAAATATTAGTATTTGTTTTAGCTTTGATTTTATACAAGAGGTTACAACATCAGGATTACTAACTTATTTAGCAATAGTTTTGGCGTATGTAGCTTATGCTTGGTCTGTAAATCGCAATTTTGATTCTTGGAAATCATTATTTATTTCCTTTAAAAATGATTTAAAAAGCCAAGAAGCTTGGCTGGCAAGCGAATATTTTGAAGAAACATATAAAGATAAGAATTCATACAATCCTTATAAAATAATTTTTCCCTTATCTTTTGAGTCCTTACCTGAAATTATTCGTCGTGGGGTAGCTGAATATTCTTGGATTTCTAGGAAATTCATTAATCAACTTTCGTTATTTAATGAAAGAATTATTGCCTTTAATTCTTTGTTAGACCATATGCAAAAAGTTGTTTCTGCTAATCCTACGATATCTGAAAAATTGAAAGATAAATTGAATGATTTAGGTTTAGATAAAAATAGTGTTAAGTTTGATGAATTAAAAAAGAAAATTTTTAAACTAAAAAAAGATGATGAACAATTATATTTAGCTGAGAATATTCATAGATTAAACCGAATAGCGCATGTAGAATTAATTGGAAATAAAAATAAAAAAGATAAGCTGCATTACTTATATTGTGAAATTACAAAAGAACTTGAAAATATCTTAAACAATTTCGATAAGAAAAGACCTTTTTATATTCGGTATAGATGGTTTTTAATTGGACTATCTGTACCTTTATTCATAATAATTGAAATATTATTAAAATAATCATGACTAAAATTTACGAATCAGACATTGAGAAATTAGCGATAGAACTTCTTAAAACGCAAGGGTATTTTTACTTATCCCCCGAAAAACAGGAGGCAGAAAGAGAGGGTCTTTCAGATGTTATCTTGAAGGTTCGCCTTAAAGCTGCTATTGATAAACTCAATCCAAATATTCCAGAGGATGCCAAAGAGCAGGCTCTGCGGGAAGTAATAAATTTACCGAGTCAAAATCTTATTGAAAACAACGAGGCATTTCATCAAATGCTTACCGATGGTATTAGTGTGGAGTATCAGAAAAACGGTGATACAATCGGTGATAAAGTATGGCTGATTGATTTTAAAAATCCTTTAAATAACGATCTTTTGGTTTGTAATCAATTTACTGTTATTGAAAACAATGTTGCCAGGCGTCCCGATGTTGTGCTTTTTATTAATGGCTTGCCTCTAGTAGTTATTGAATTGAAAAACCCGGCCAATGAAAATGCTACCGTTAAAAAAGCATTCACCCAACTACAAAATTACAAAAAAGTCATTTCAAGCTTATTTTACTATAACAGCATTCTTGTAATTTCTGATGGACTAGATGCAAAAATAGGATCATTGACATCCGGTTGGGAATGGTTTATGGCATGGAAAACAGTTGATGGAATAAAGGAAGATAAAAACACAACTCCGCAAATAGAAACGTTAATAAAAGGAATACTTCAACCAAATTTACTTCTTGATCTTGTAAAACAATTTACAGTTTTTGAGAAAACTAAAAAGGAAAGTCCAAAAACTGGATTAACTTATATTGATACTGCTAAAAAAATAGCGGCATACCATCAATATCATGCAGTAAATAAAGCAATTGAGTCGACTATCAGAGCTACAGCTAATGTATCTAAGATGGTTAAAGAAAACCCTGTTGAATATGGATTACCTTCGACTGATCAACAACCCAGCGGTGACCAAAAAGCAGGAATAGTATGGCACACACAGGGAAGCGGTAAATCATTATCAATGGTTTTTTATACTGGAAAACTTATTATTGACCCACATATGGAAAATCCTACAATTGTTGTTATTACTGATCGTAATGATCTTGATGATCAACTATTTGATACATTTGTAGACTGTAAACAACTATTAAGGCAGGAACCAATACAGGCGAACAACCGCATACATTTGAAAAAACTTTTAAAAACTACTGGCGGAGGTATCGTTTTTACTACTATCCAAAAATTCTCACCACAGGATTTAAGCGAAAACTTTGAACTGCTTTCAAAGAGAAAAAATATTGTTGTTATTGCAGATGAAGCCCACCGCAGCCAATATGGTTTTGGCGCAAAAATCTTGATTAAAAACAGAGAGGCATTTACCAAGTATGGCTTTGCAAAGTATTTAAGAGATGCTTTACCAAATGCTTCTTTTGTTGGCTTTACCGGCACACCGATTGAAAAGGAAGATGTTTCAACACCAGCGGTCTTTGGTAATTATATTGATGTTTATGATATTTACCAAGCAGTGGAAGATGGTGCGACGGTCCGTATTTATTATGAATCACGCCTTGCTAAAGTACATTTGAAAGCAGAAGAAAAAGAAAAGCTGGATGCAGAGGTTGAGGAGATAACTGAAAATGAAGAATCAACTGCCAAAGAAAAGGCAAAAACCAAATGGACAAAATTAGAAGCCATTGTTGGACATAGAGAAAGATTAAAAGCCATTGCTCAAGACATTATCAATCATTTTGAAGCAAGGCAAGAGGTTTTTGAAGGTAAAGGAATGATAGTCACCATGAGCCGGCGTATTGCTGTTGAATTGTATGATGAAATTGTCAGACTTCGGCCTGATTGGCATGATGATAGCAAAAAGAAAGGCACAATAAAGGTTATAATGACTTCTAATTCAAGTGATCCTGAAAGCTGGCAGTTACACAATACTACCAAACAGGACAGGAAAGAGCTTGGAGAAAGACTAAAAGACCCCGAAGATTCTCTGAAATTAGTAATCGTACGCGATATGTGGCTTACAGGCTTTGATGCTCCATGTTTGCATACAATGTATGTTGATAAACCAATGCGTGGCCATAACTTAATGCAGGCTATTGCCCGTGTAAACAGGGTTTATAAAGACAAACCTGGCGGACTTATTGTTGACTACATCGGAATCGCTTCAGATTTAAAGCAGGCACTTGCAACTTACACGGAAAGCGGCGGACATGGTACACCAGCGTTTGATCAATCAGAGGCGATCGCGGTAATGATGGAGAAGTACGAAATCGTTGTGGGGATGTTTAACGGCTTTGATTATAAACAGTATTTTTCCTCAGATACAAAAGAAAAGATGACTATTATCCTGGAAGCCCAGGAACATATTCTAAGTCTGGATGATGGTAAAAATAGATTTACACAACAAGTTGTTTCGCTTTCAAAGGCATTTGCACTTTCTGTACCTTCACTTTCAGCAATGAAAATAAAAGAAGAAGTTGGATTTTTCCAGGCAATAAAAGCCCGTCTGACCAAATTCGAACCTACAGGAAGCGGAAAAAGCGATGCCGAAATAGAAACAGCCATAAGACAGATTGTCGATAAAGCAGTTGTTGTTGATGGTGTTATTGATATTTTTGGCGCGGCTGGAATTAAAAAACCTGATATCTCTATTCTTTCCGATGATTTTTTAGAAGAAATTCGGGGTATGGAAAGAAGGAATATTACTATAGAATTACTTAGAAAAATATTAGACGATGAGATTAAGACCAGAATAAAGAAGAATTTTATTCAAAGCAAGAAGTTATCCGATATGCTTGATGCTGCAATTAAAAAATATCAAAATAAATTACTGACAGCAGCGCAAGTTATTGAAGAATTAATACGAATTGCCAGAGAAATTAAAGTATCCGATGAGCGAGGCGAAAATTTGGGACTAACGGAAGATGAGATTGCTTTCTATGACGCACTTGCAATGAATGAAAGCGCAAAAGAGGTGCTGGGTGATGAAACTCTGAGGGATCTTGCTAGGATTTTAGTACAGAAAGTAAAAGCTAATACTTCCATAGACTGGACAATAAAAGACAGTATTAAAGCCAGACTTCGTGTTATCGTAAAAAGAGTCTTACGACAATATGGTTATCCACCTGATAAGCAAAAATTGGCAACTGAAAATATTTTAAAGCAAGCTGAGCTTTTTGCGAATGAATGGAGTTCTTATTAAATATTGTTTTAAATAGGGAAAAGTCTACTATCAGAAATATATAAAAAATTAACTGATGATCAGCAAAGGAGAATTGCGAAAGGATGAGGCGGAATTTCCTCTTACTACAGCACAGCCATTTTAAAATCATCTTTATTTACATGCAAATAGACATCAGTTGTATCAAGCCTGGAATGCCCTAAAAGCTTGCTTATGGTAGGTAGGTCCACACCTTTTTTTCTTAGTCTCTCTGCATAAGTGTGCCTTAAGCTATGAAGAGTAAGATTTTTTCTGTAAGTCTTTGATTCTTTAAAAATCCTGGATATTATATTTTGTAGTGAACATTTTGTTATTCTTTTTCCATGTGCACCTCTAATTAGAGCACTTATATATTTCCCATTTAGTTTCCTATATAAGTATAAGAACTCCCTTAAGTCCTTATTAAAATATACGATCCTGTTTTTTCTGCCCTTAGAATTTTTTATATTAATGGAATTCTCATCAAAGTTAATATCTTCCCAGTTTAGGTTTATAAACTCTTGTCTTCTAAGTCCACAATCAATCCCTAGACTAATAATAATCTTATCTCTTAAATTTTCATTTTTATATTTTTCTTTTCTTACTGATAAGTAATTTTTGATATTTTGTATATCCATATCAGAGAGATATTCTTTAATTGATGCTACCTTTTTAGGGATATCTATAAAAGAAGAAAAATCCTTATCTATATAATCTCTAGAGTTAAGAAACCTTAAAAATGACCTTATACAATTTACAAGTTTAGCGTAGGTATTATTTGAGATATTTCTGGATCTAATAAAAGATAGATACTTATCAATATCGCTCATGGTCAGAAACTCTGGGCTAATCTTACTTTTTTTTAAATATGAGATAAATTTGACTGATATATTCAGGTAGTCTTTAATTGTGGAATCTGCTTTATTCTGTGATCTTAGATGTGTAGTGTATTCTTTTATTATGTCTTTTTCTGATGGGCAATTTCTCTCTCTGACTTGCAAGTTATTACTACTTTCAACCTTTATGCCATTTAAGCTTCTATAGGCACCAAGTAGTTCTTCTGAAGATAATCCCTTTATTATCTTAATTAAATCCTCTTCAATTATATTTCTTAGGACAACATCATTTTGCATATTAGTATTCACATCCTGATATTACTTTAATTAACTCACACTACTTTCCTCTAAAAAAATATGTTGCTTCCGCATGGGGGAAAGAGGACTGAGGTTCTGTCTGTAAGTCAAGGTGGAGATTTTCCGGTCCTTGCCTTGCAAGGATTGAGAGGGATAAATAGCTTTGCGGTTTATGCTCGCAAAGGAAAATACAACCTTGACTGCGGACAGGTTCTAAGTATGATCCCTCCCAGGAAGCAATATACTGGTACCTTATAACAATTAACCACAATTTAACTTATGGTTGTAAAAAGATTTCTTTCCCTTTATGCTGTCTAAAAGCACCTTAAACTAGGTAAAAAAGTAATATTGAATAAAAAAGATAGGCAAGATATGCATGTGTGCCACACATGCTTTTAATTGGGAATAATTCCCAAACCCTTTAAGTTAGAAAGGATAAATTATGTTAAATACAAATCCTAGACGTCCAGAAAGAAAAAGAAAACATCATATATCCTGTTATTTGGATGATAAAGAATATATGGCATATAGAGATAAAAGGTCTAAAACTTATTACAATCAGAGCGAATATATAAGAAAATGTGTACTTGATAAAAAAATAACTGTAATACCGGGAATAAGAGACCTTATAATAGACTTAAAAAGGATTGGAAATAACTTAAATCAATTGACCTACAAGGTTAATTCCGGAGAGGTTACTGTCTTAGGAGATGATTTAGACAAAATAAATGATGATTTAAGTATTGTTTGGAAAGGCTTATTAAAGATTATAAAGAAAGTGAAATAGTTGTTGTGATAATTATTAGACTGCTAGCTTCTATAGTCAATGTAAACAATATAAATAGAGGTAATTACTCACAAAGGGAAATACTAAATTTACAAAAGGCGGGTTCTTCTATATTACTTATTACTTTATAATATTTAAATATTATAGTAACATAATTAACAATAATTCTATAATATAATATACTAAATCTTGCAAGCTAATGCTGAAAGCAGTTCCTAATAATAATATTAAAGCATTCAAATACTTATTTTGTATAGAGACAGCCCTTAGAGAATTAATTATTGAATTACTTGAGACTACTTTTGGTTCAAAATGGTACAAGAGCAAGCTTCCAGGTGATATTTTAGAGAAATATAAAAATAGTTTAAATTCAGAGAAGAAGATAAAATTTTCTCAGTTGATACCTCACCATCCAATATACTATATTGATTTTCCAGATTTGCTAAAAATAATTATTAGAAATGATAATTGGAATACTATTTTTAAAAAAATATTTGTTAGAAAAGAGAATATTAGTGGCTCTTTTTCTGATTTAGATTATATAAGAAATAAAGTTGCACATAATAGAAAGATTTCTAATGAGGATATTAAAATAATAGAGGCTTCATTAACAAAGATAAATAAATGCATTGGTGATGATTTTTTTAAAAATTTGGTAATAAAATGTACAACAAACAAAGATATTTTAGAAAGATTAAAATCTCTTGAAAAAGAAGCTACTGAAGTTTTTAATCTATGTATTAAATTTAATTCTATTAAAATTACAGAATGGCATTTAGTAAAAAACATTTGGTGGTTTGATGAATCTTATTTAGGTTGTGATTTAAGTAATATTATTGATTTCTTTAAAACAATACAGAATTATGAAAAATTACCTCGTTATAGAGGATCTGGATACTTACTTGAAAATTGGATAAAATCTTCTGAAATTAAAAAAAAATATAAACTTTTACAAAATAATTTTAAAAATCTTCTATAAAAATAAAATTGTTAGATAAAAAAGATATTTCGAAAATTCATAATCCGTATGATTTTTCTAATCCTATAAGTGATGAAAATTTATTTATTGGACGAAAACAAGAACTTCAGGAAATTGATTATTATCTTAATCATGCAAAAACAGCCCCACGACCTATAAATATTGCATTGTTGGGAATACGTGCTGCTGGCAAAACTAGTTTTCTGAATATTTCTGAGATTAAAGCAATAAAAAAGGATTTTTGTACTGTAAGAATTAATTTAGATGAAGATGATTCTAAAACTCTATTGAATTTTTTCTTTAAAATTTTTGATAGCATACTTCTTTCTGTTTGTGAGCAAGGAGCTTTTAATGGTATAAGTGGTGAAACTTATCAAACTTATTTAGAAATTGTAAGCACTTATAATATCCCTAAAGAAAAAATATTCTGTAATTTTTTATTTCCACTTCAATATGCTAAAGCTATGTCCAGCGGTAATAGGGATATGCAATTTTCTGACAATATTTTTATCAGAGATTTAAAAACTATAACAAGCGCAATAGATAAACCTATTGTTCTTATAATTGATGAGGGTAATGTTTTAATTACTAGCAGAATTCACTTGGAAAAATTAAGAAATATTTTTATGAATATTCCACGCTTTATGATAATCATAGCAGGAACAAAAGAATTATTTCCAATAATGGATGATGTTTTCTCTCCCATAATTAGACAATTTAAAAAAATTATTATATCTGAATTTAAAGACATAAATGAAACCGAAGATTGCATAATTAAGCCATTGAAAAACATCGGCATTAGTAATCCTGAGGAACAATTTGAAATTGATAATGATGATATTATTAATATTCATAAATTATCTGGTGGTAAACCTTATGAAATCCAATTAATCTGTCATTTTCTATTTCATAGGATTCAACAAAAGATAGTAAAAAATTTTAAATTAAATTTAGCTTTATTAGAAGACGTTCTAAATGAGTTGGAATCAACGCAAGATATCTCTTCAAGACCAATATTAACAAGTATAAAAAAGTTAAATCAGAATCAATTAAAATTTTTAAGTACTTTCTCATTTGTTGATGGTTCATATAATCTTAATATTATTTGGGCTTTGGAATATATATTTAATAATAATAATAATTGGAATAAATCTACCTTTAAAAAAGAATATGATAATTTTATCAAGGCTGGAATTATCAAAACTAAAAATAAACTTATAAGTTTTTGTGGTGATGACTTTGATAAAATTTATGCTAAGTATTACGCAAGAGAGCAAAAAGTAAATATAGATTTTAAGCATTACTCAATTACAGGTTATTGGCAAACATTATTAGACTCTTTCATTAATTCTGGATTAAGGAATGTAAATAATCTTTATATTAGGAATGTTTTTGGTAAAGAAATCTTATTAAAAGAAATTATTCATAATATAACTGATAAAAAACAAGAAAAAGATTCGTTGTTAGAAAATGTTGGATCAATAGAACGAATATATTTTTTCATGTTAGATTTTAAAGATAGAAAAAGAATTCCTATTATTGAAACTAATATTAAATTTCCATGGATTAGTGCCCAGAACTTTTATTATATAAATAACTCTGAGAGAGCTAATAATATTAAGGAACTAATAAGCCTGTTGGAACTAGTGAAAAAAAGAGTTATTAAATTAGGAGGAATCTTTAAAATTGAAAAAATTGAATTACCGATAATACCTATAAAAAAATTTGTAGAAATAATTAAAACTACTGAAAACCAGAAATTAAGAAGAATGATAATAATAGAACACCTTTTGAAGATGTTAAAAGAATATTTAGTACAAAATAATTTAGGTAAGGCAATTGTTCATGCAGAATTATTATATAATTATAGAAAATTTCTTGAGATATCTCACAAAAATAATATAGGTTATTTGTTTTTAGCAAACAATAATCTCGAAATTGCAAGGGATTTATTTAATTCAGTTATAAAAGAATTTGATAAGAAAAAAGAAAGTGATGATAAAATATTACTAGCATTGAGTTATTACAATCTCGGAATATTGGAAAGTAAAGATAATAAAGATAATATTAACAATTCAATTAGTTTAATTAAAAAATGCATCAAAAAAATTAAATCAGTTAGGCAAGAAGATAGAAATGTGGATTGTGTTTTTTCCCCATCAATAGTTGATAATGAACTGTCATATTCTGAAAAGAAAAATATTGACTTATTAGAAATTTCAAAAGATGCTTTAGAAGTATTAAAATCATTTAAAAGTCATTAACTCACATTAAATTAAAACTTTCTTGTAAACACTATACTTCTTATCTATATCGTTGACCTTTAAATTATATAACTAATCATATATCTAACTACAACCTATCTATAGCCCTCGCCATCTGTGAGCTATTAAAATTAATATAAATTTTTGTAGTATCCAGGCTTGCATGGCCAAGCAGCTTCTGGACCTTAAATAGATCAACTCCTGCTTCAACTAAGTGGGTAGCAAAACTGTGTCTAAAGGTATGTGCAGAATAACCTTTCCTCTTAAGTCCAGACAAGGTAAGACACATTTTTAAAAGGTATACAAAGCTACTATTACACAATCTCCTGCCTTGCTCACCAATTATAAGGGCTTCTGTTTTTAAGGGGAGCCTCTCATCAAGATACTTATCAAGTAGTCTAGTAACTTCCTTATGAAGAGGAATTAATCTATCCTTTCCTCCCTTACCATGCCTTATAATCAATGTACTCTTAGATAGATTAATATCGGTCCAGTTTAGGTTAAGCAGTTCACTTTTCCTTATACCGGTATAATAGAGTAGGGAAATAACCAGTTTATCTCTTATATTATTTTTCCTGCATCTTAAAGGGGCAAAGTCTACGGATCTTATTATTAAATCTACTTCATATTTAGACATTACAGAGGGGATTCTACACATCTTTTTAGGAACTCTAATTTTTCTGGTTGGATTTTTGGTTATTACATCTTCTTCTTCGAGGTAGTTAAAAAAGCTTTTTACTATAGCAATTATTTTTGATATTGAACTCTGACACAAGCCTCTATTTTCTTTAGCATAATAAAAGTATTGCCTTACTATTCTTGTACTAATTAAGTTTATATCTGAAATATTTATATAATTTATATAATCAACGAATTTTTTAGTTTCTTTATTGTAGCCGTAAATCGTAGAAGGGGAGGCCATTTTTTCGATTTTCATATAGCTAAGGAAGCTATCGATATAATTTCTCATGTCCTTTTATTCTATTTTTGCAACGCAAACTAAGAAATTATATCCTATCCAGAATAGTGCCCGGCTTACAGGCTAACTCCAACAAATTTTTATGCTATAAGCCGACTAGATAGGGTATATTTCTTAGGCTATCCTTAAAGTTTTTCACGCAGGGATATTCTGTATGTTAAAATAATGTTCAATTATGAAAAAAAACAAAAGACCTTTAATTTATCTGATACTACTAGTGTTATCTTTATTTCTCATAACATGTTCGTGCGAAACGGAAAGTAATAACTTAATTAAAGTAGATTTTACAGATGAGTTATGCCTTCAAGAAATATCTAAAGACGCATTCCTAATCACCCATAGTTATCCCTGGCCTGGTAATTCTTTGTTAATAAGAATGGATAATTCAGATTTTATTTGGATCGATACGCCATATACTCCTGAAGCGACTGCATGTGTACTCGATTGGCTTTATGATACATATGGAACCGAAATTAAAATCACTGAAATAAATACAGGTTTTCATATTGATAATTTAGGTGGCAATTCAGAATTAATAAAGAACAACATTCCAGTATATGGTTCACAATTGACATGCGAACTTTTAAGGACAAGAAGTAAAGAAACAATGTCAGAAATACAAAAATGGCTAGTTCCTTTAGAAGATAAGAAGTATCTTGACAAGTACGCGAGTTTCGAATTTGCAGAGCCCACACATATTTTTGACATTAACAATGAACAAATATTAAATTTTGGTAAAGAAACTGTTGAGATATATTATCCAGGGCCAACGCATACTTATGACAATATAGTCGTCTATGTAGCAAGTAAAAAGATGCTTTTTGGTGGTTGTATGGTTTTATCGTCAGACGCTGAAAAATTGGGTTTTATCAAAGATGGAAATGTTGAGGAATGGCCATTATCGCTTGGAAGAGTAATGGAAAAATATAAAAATGCTGAAATAGTAGTACCGGGCCACGGAAACCCGGGGGATATTAGTTTGATAGAGCATACAATTACAGTTATTAACGAGAATAAAAATAATTGAAATTGTCTCAAAGAAGCGGATTAATCAGTACTTCCGTCTGTATCTTCTTCACCATCTTCCTGCTCTTGATCCTCGCTCTGTATATTGCCGGCATCTATAAGTACTATGGTGCCCAGTGTTGACACATTGTTAAAGTCAAATACCTTGGAAGAGGATATTACAAGTTCTGTTGATTCCAGGTTATCAGTATCAAGTATGGAGATAGTAAAGCCCAGAACGTCTTCGTCACTGGGGATATAGTTAGTAAAATTATACCAGGGGACACTGGCTTCAAGTGTATACCCGTTTGCCTGTTTGGTAGAGGAAATAATGACACCTCT
>Ga0315552_1000244_pt1 | contig 34852 bp, 35 predicted proteins | sample SalMarSW160170MG_2_FD_203102 | JGI IMG/M metagenome (GOLD analysis project Ga0315552, IMG submission 203102) | Salt marsh sediment microbial communities from the Plum Island Ecosystem LTER, Massachusetts, United States - Salt Marsh Sediment SW1601-70 ...
ATTGGTCTGCTATAAAGATAATTATATGTAACTGTATATCAATGGTTTAAATATCAACAATGTTACTAACTTATTAACAATTAAGTGTTTGAAACTCCTCTGGACTTTTCGGAGTAGACTCAATAATGGAATATTGGAATGATGGATAAAAAGCAAAAAAACTTTATCTTGTGGCTTCTTTTAAACTGACAGGTACTTATGACAAAAGACATCAGGGAGCCACGGCTGATAGAGGCATTAATTCCAATCATAGTATTAATTATCCTTCTCACACTGAATGTCAGGTATTTTGGTGATGAAACCCTGTCGGGGGCCAACCAGATAGCTCTTGCGTTATCGGCCACAGTGGCAGGTCTTATTGCAGTAAGGCTGGGTCATAACTGGAAATCGATCAGTGCATCCATAGTAAAAAGCATTGGTTCAGCTATGCCTTCCATCCTGATATTATTTCTCATTGGTTCACTTGCAGGCACATGGATGATAAGTGGTGTTGTCCCTATGCTGATATATTATGGTTTAAAGATCCTTAACCCCACCATTTTTCTTTTTGCCAGTGTAGTAATATGTTCCATAGTATCACTGGCCACGGGCAGTTCATGGTCGACTGTTGCAACCATAGGTATAGCTTTACTGGGGATAGGTACCACACTTGGTTTCAGTAAGGGTCTTGTTGCGGGTGCTATAATATCGGGTGCTTATTTCGGAGACAAGATGTCGCCATTATCAGACACCACCAACCTTGCTCCTGCCATGGCCGGCACCGACCTGTTTACACATATAAGGTATATGATATTCACCACAGGGCCGAGCATACTGATTACTCTTATTATTTTCCTTATTATTGGTTTTGCCAATAATCTTGATGCTCCCGGTACCGACGTGGATGCTGTACTGACAGCCATAGACAATAAGTTCAATGTAAGCCCTATCCTGCTTATTGTGCCTGCCTCCCTTATTTTCATAATAGTAAAGAAAGTACCTCCCCTGCCTGCACTTATTGCCGGCACACTGGCAGGTGCAGTCTTTGCAATTATTCTCCAGCCTGATGTAATAAGGGAAGTAGCAAATACAGAAGGCAATTACGTCAAGCAATCGTATATAAGTTTTATGCGTACAATGTTTGGGAGTGTTTCTGTAAGCACCGAGAACAGTGCAGTAAATGAATTACTGTCGACCCGTGGTATGGCCGGCATGCTCAACACCATATGGCTGATTATCACGGCTATGGTCTTCGGTGGCGTTATGGAATCAGCAGGTATGTTAATAAAGATCACCAAGTATATAATGAAAGTTGTACACAATGCCGGCAGCCTGGTAGCTGCTACGGTAGGCACCTGTCTTTTCTTCAACACCACAGCTTCTGACCAGTACCTTGCCATTGTTGTTCCCGGTCGTATGTTCGCGAAGATTTACAAGGAGATGGATTTCAAGCCAGAGCTCTTAAGCCGTGCCCTTGAAGACTCGGGGACTGTCACCTCGGTACTTATACCGTGGAATACCTGTGGCGCCACGCAGTCGGGTGTACTGGGAGTATCAACATTCACATATTTACCCTACTGCTTTTTTAATATCATAAGTCCTTTCATGAGTATCTTCATGGCCGCCTTTAATATCAAGATACGGCGGTTAAGTGATGATAAGGAGTCAGGTCGTCAAACTCAAACCCAGGAAGAAAGGCGGGATATCTGATTAACCTAAGCCAGAAAATCAACATATTTATCAGGTTTCACTTCTCTCATCATCTCGTATACCTTATCAAAGATATCTTCTGCAGATGGTTTTGACAGGTAGTCACCATCGGTTGAATATGCCGGCCTGTGTTCTTTAGCTGCAAGTGTTTTAGGCTGACTGTCGAGATAGAACCAACCATTTTGCTTTTCCAGTACCTGCTGCAACATATAGGCTGTTGTGCCACCCGGAACATCCTCATCGACGAACAGTACTTTACCTGTCTTTTTAACTGACTGCAATACTATACCATTGATATCAAATGGCAGTAATGTCTGCACATCAATCAATTCAACAGATATATCATGTTTCTTAAGTTGTTCAACCGTTTCCATAGCTATCTTAAGGGTTGATCCATATGATACAACTGTTATGTCATTACCTTCAGTCAATACTTCAGGCACACCCAGTGGTATCCTGTATTCACCTATATTATCAGGCCGTTTTTCGCGCAGCCTGTAACCATTAAGAGGTTCTATCACTATTCCCGGGTCATCGCCTGCCAGGAGGGTATTATAGAAACCGGCAGCCCTTGTCATATCGCGGGGCACGCAAACATAAATACCTCTTACTGAATTTATAAGCATCGCAATTGGTGATCCGCTATGCCATATACCTTCGAGCCGGTGTCCTCGGGTACTCACAATAAGTGGTGCAGCCATATTACCGGCAGTACGATAATGTGTTGTTGCAAGATCATCACTCAGTCCCTGCAGTGCATACAGCATGTAGTCGAGATACTGTATCTCGGCTATAGGCCTGAGTCCACGAAGTGCAAGTCCTATTCCCTGTCCGAGGATTGTTGCTTCCCTTATACCTGTATCGGTAACCCTCAGTTCGCCATATTTTGATTGCAGGCCTTCATAGCTCTGGTTCACCCCACCAATTTTACCGGCATCCTCACCGAAGGTAAGGAGTAATGGATTTTTAGAGAATTGCACATCATAGTTATCCCGCAGTATCTCTCGACCCGGTACAATGGGTGAATCCTCTGAGTATACAGGATCTATTGGTTTGACCTTCAGTGTTGACCTTTCAGTCTGGTTATACAGGTATGTATTATACCTCTGGTATCCGTCTTCCCTGTTTCTTTTAAGCCATACCTGCAGGTCATTTTTAAGGCTGTTCTTCTTGTTACAATCACTGCACACATTACGCATTATCCGTCGTGCTGCAACAAAATTATCTTTACGTATAGGATGCATGACTTTCTGGAGGTCATTAATAATATTCTCAATGGAATCTTCCTTCCCTTTGCTTTCGCACCTGCAGTTTTTCTCCTTTACGAGTTTAACAAGGGCATCACGTTCAATTTTTATTGGTTCCTGGAATGCATTCCATGCGTTCTTACGTGCTTCTTTGGCCTCGTCATCTGCCTCTTTTTCAATTTTATCAAGTTCCTTTTCGGTGGCCAATCCTGCTGCCAGTATCCACTCCCTCATTTTCTTTATAGAATCAAAATCCTTTTCCCATTGCAGTCTTTCCTCATCCTTGTATCTCTCATGCGATCCCGATGTTGAATGTCCGAGTGGCTGTGTTACTTCATCAATATGAAATACTACCGGTACGTGATCGCGACGGCACATGGCCACACCTTTTTCATACATTTCCACCAGGTCGGGATAATCCCATCCCCTGCCTTTAAAAATCCGTATTCCTTCCCCTTTCTTACGGCTCTCAAAACCCTTTAGTATTTCAGATATGTCGCCTTTTGTTGTCTGGTATTTCTTAGGCACAGATATTCCGTAACCATTATCCCAGACTGACAGTGCCATTGGCACCTGCAATACACCGGCAGCATTAACTGCCTCCCAGAAATATCCCTCCGAGGTACTTGCATCCCCTATTGATCCAAAAGCCACTTCGTTGCCATTTACCGAGAGGTTTTTATATTCCGACAGGTCTTTGTTTTCCCTGAAAATTTTAGATGCATATGCCAGTCCGACTAACCTGGGTATCTGTCCTGCTGTTGGTGACAGATCGGCTGATGAATTTTTCAGTTTTGTCAGTTCCTTCCAGCTGCCATCAGCGTTGATATTAGGTGTGGAGAAGTGGTTATTGAATACCCTGCCTCCATTGCCGGGATTCAGTTCCTTATCCGTATTCCCATATAGCTGATGGAAAAAACCTTCGGCATCTAAGAGACCCATAGCCATCATCCATGTCTGATCGCGATAGTAGCCTGATCTCCAGTCACCATTCTTAAACTGTTTTGCCAGTGCTATCTGTGCTATTTCCTCACCATCGCCAAAAATCCCGAATTTGGCTTTTCCTGACAATACTTCACGTCTTCCTATGGTACTCAGATTCCTGCTCAGGTTTGCCAGTTTATAATCTAATAATACTTCTTTGCTGTTAAACTTCTTTTGAGTTTTCTCCTGCTTTTTCATTACTGTTTGTTTGTTCAGTTCTGGCAGTTTATCCTATAAAAATAACATTTATGCAAAAACAGAATTAACCACCGGTTATAGTTTTATTAGAGTCTCTCATTTACTAAACAAAAATAATTACCTCTTGTTTTAATAAAGGGATTCAAATTGTTTTATTAAATTTGCATCCAATATTTTACAATTTAGGAATTTACCTGATTATGTTTATAAAATTATTGCTTTTAACTATCGCACTTGTTACAATCGCCCTGTTGGGTTTAGCTTTTAAGATAATTTTCATCAGGGGTGGCCGTTTCCCTGAAACCCATGTAGGACGCAACAAAGAGATGGCCAGGCGAGGCATCAAATGTGCCCAGAGTATTGATGTTGGCTGTCATCCCACTGATGATTTCCCGGGCTGTTCTTCATGCAGTGGTATTGAGTGATCAATCCGAAAGGTAATCAATCATTCCATCAGTAAACCAGGTTTTAAAATCCCCTTCTTCGTCTGAATACACCAGGTAAGCCTCAAGACCGTCAATTTTCAGTATCATCTCCTTTGCTTTTTCCAGTCCCATGACCATGCATGCTGTGGCCAGTGCATCAGCTGTAATGCAATCGTCAGTAATAACGGTGGCGCTGAGTAATTTATGTCGTACCGGGTAGCCTGTCTTGGGGTCAATTGTATGTGAATACTTTATCCCATCTTCGATATAATATTTTCTGTAGTTACCCGATGTTGCCAGGGCTTTATCTACCAGTTTAATGTCAGCCTGCCTGTAAAGCCCGGGAGTAATATTTCCATCGCTTGGTTTATCCAGGCCTATTATCCATGGCCTGCCATCGGGTTTTGTACCTCTGGCTCTCACTTCGCCACCCACTTCCACGAGGTAGCTTTCGTAACCCCTGGCCGACAGGTAGTTATATATCAGGTCTACGGTGTATCCCTGGGCAATAGCATTAACATCAAGGCACATATCGAGATCGCTCTTGATTACCATACCGTCAACAATTTTTATTTTCTCCATTCCCACAAGCTCCATAAGCCTGTCTTTGATACTTTCATTAAATCTTTTTGTTGCATCGGGTCCGAATCCCCATGCATTAATGAGTGGTGCGGCGGTTATATCAAACGCACCTTCAGTAATAGCCCATATCTCATAAGATTTATTGAACACGTTTATGAATAATGTATCTAAAACCACCTCCTCGTTTCTATTGACCAGTGAAATCACTGATCCCGGGTTATAGGTAGATAATGAACTATCGACTGCAATGAGGATTTCACTGATATCTTTATTTACTTCCTGGTCAATAGTCCCCCTATTGTCATACCAGATCACAGAATAGCTTGTACCCTGTGTAAAGCCCTGGACTTTATATTCAATATTCTTGTCTTGCTGGCAGGCTGACAGAGCCGCAACAATTAATAAGTTAAATAATAGATACCCTTTATTCATCTCCCTGATATTAATTCGTTTCGAAAATAATTAATATCTGAAAGAATAGGAAATTTCCTTTCCTGTAAAAAAAACCTGCTTTCATGGATTAATTAATATGGTTCGCCAAAAAGATATGCAAGAAAGGAAATAAAATGGTAGATTTGATATGAAGATATGTTTTCATATTCCCCTTTCCCCCTATCTTCAAAGGATAAGAAAGAAGGAGGGCTGTCCCAAACAGCCCTCTTTGTTATTATCCGCCGAAATCGTCGAATGCTACATTCTCATCGGGTATTCCCAGGTCGTATATCAGTTTAATCACGGCATCATTCATCAGGGGTGGACCGCAGAAGTAATATTCAATTTCCTCGGGTTCGTCCAGTTTACTGAGGTATTCATCGTACAATACCTGGTGAATAAACCCGGTATAACCTTTCCAGTTATCTTCTGGCAGGGGTTCAGACAGTGCCAGGTTAAAAGTAAAGTTGGGGAATAGTTTTTCTATAGCCCTGAATTCATCCTCATAGAATATTTCACGTCGTGACCGTGCTCCATACCAGTAAGATACTTTACGGTTTGATTTAAGTGTATGGAAAAGGTGGAATATATGCGATCTGAGTGGTGCCATACCTGCACCGCCGCCTATATAGATTATTTCACTATCTGTTTCCTTTATATGGAATTCTCCATAAGGACCTGACATCATTACCTTATCACCCGGTTTACGAGTAAAAACATATGATGAGCATATACCGGGAGGCACATTCATAAACTGGTTCTTCTTCCTGTCCCACGGAGGTGTGGCTATACGAATGTTAAGCATAATAATATTTCCTTCGGAGGGGTGGTTTGCCATTGAATATGCCCGTATAGTCTCTTCGGAATTTTTAGTTTTGAGGTCCCACATTTTATATTTATCCCACTCATCCCTGAATTCTTCTTCAATCTCCATATCCTTGAATGATATATCAAATTTTGGAACATCAATCTGGACATATTCACCCGGTTTAAAGTCCATTGTCTCGCCTTCAGGCAGTTTAACAACAAACTCCTTGATAAATGTTGCGACATTTTTATTAGATACCACTTCACATTCCCATTTCTTTATACCAAGGATTTCTTCGGGCAGTTTAATAACCATATCCTGCCTTATCTTGACCTGGCATCCCAGTCGCCAGTTATTATGTTGTTCTTTACGGGTGAAGAAACCTGTTTCTGTAGGCAATATGGAGCCACCGCCTTCGAGTATCTGGCATTTACACTGCCCGCAGGTACCTCCGCCACCACATGCTGAAGGGAGGAATATCCCGTTATTTGAAAGGGTTGCCATTACATTATTACCTGGTGACACAATCATTTCGCGATCGTTTACCTTTAGTTTAACATCTCCCTGTGGCACCAGTTTCTTCCTTGCATACAACAGTATAATAACGAGTAAAAGTATTACCACAAGGAAAACCAGTATACTTATTCCGATAACAACTATCGTGGATGTAGCTAAGATCATAATTATGCAATTTTACAGTTTAATACCCATAAAGCTCATGAAAGCAATGCCCATCAGCCCGGTAATAATAAATGTTATTCCCAGTCCTCTCAGTGGTGCTGGCACATTTGAATATTGTATTTTTTCTCTTATTGCTGCTATACCTGCTATAGCCAGCAGGAATCCCACTCCTGATCCAAATCCGAAAACTGTTGCCTCTCCGATATTTGCATATTCCCTTTCAACCATAAACAATGATCCACCAAGTATTGCGCAGTTAACTGCAATCAGCGGGAGGAATATACCCAGTGATGTATAGAGAGCAGGGCTGAATTTCTCAACCACCATTTCAACCAGTTGCACCATTGATGCTATGACAGCTATGAACATGATAAATGAGAGAAAGCTAAGGTTAATTCCTGCAAAGGATGGGCTAAGCCATGTCAGTGCACCTTCTTTGAGGAGGAAATTCTGAATAAGATAATTTACAGGGACGGTTATTGTAAGCACGAATACAACGGCTATACCCAGACCGACCGAGGTCTTCACTGTTTTCGACACTGCAAGGTATGAGCACATACCAAGGAAATATGCAAAGACCATATTGTCTATAAAGACCGACCGTACGAATATATTTACGATATTTTCCATAATTCCCAGTTTTAACTTTTATCAATCAGATCCTTGTTGCGGCTCCGCTGCACCCATATAATTATTCCGACCGTTATAAGGGCCATAGGCGGCAGGATCATGAAGCCATTATTTTCATAACCTATATTATAGATCCCTATTTTTTCCATTACATGGTATCCTAAGATGGTCCCAGAGCCAAGTAATTCCCTGAAGAATCCCACGATAATAAGGATCAGTCCATACCCGGCTGCATTGCCCAGTCCGTCGAGAAATGATTCCCAGGGTTTATTGGCCAGGGCAAAAGCCTCGAGTCGGCCCATGATAATACAGTTAGTAATAATCAGTCCCACGAAGACTGAAAGCTGCTTGCTCACTTCAAAGGCAAATGCTTTAAGTACCTGGTCGACAAGGATAACCATCATGGCTATAACAACCAGCTGGAAAATAATCCTTATCCGTGGGGGCACTGATTTCCTGAATACTGACACAATCACGTTTGACACTGAAAGCACGACTACAACAGATATAGCCATAACAATTGCCGGTTTCAGTTTGGCCGTTACTGCGAGAGCAGAGCATATCCCCAGCACCTGTACGGTTATCGGGTTATTTTCGCCAAGCGGATCTCTTAGCAGTTTCAGGTTTTTGGTTGAGAACAATGGTTCTCTTTCTTTTTCTTTGCTCATATCTTATTCGCTATTTTTTTTCAGGAATTCAACATAATTAACAAGGCAGTCATACAGCATTGCTTCCAGTGCTTTACTTGTAATTGTACCTCCCGACACAGCATCTACGGCATGAGGATCACCTTCATCGGCTCCACCTTTTTGTACTGTTATACTTACAAAGTCACCATTTTCAAAAAGCAGTTTATCAACAAACTGACCTTCGAACCAGCTTTCATTAATTTCAGCACCCAGTCCGGGTGTTTCCGATTTATGGTCGAATGTCACCCCGTTAATTGTCCGCAGGTCTTCTTTAAGAGATATATATCCATAAATAGGTCCCCATAGTCCTTTCCCTTCCAGGGGCATTATATAGCTGTTGCTGCCATCATCCATGGTGGCTACAAATACCGGGAAGACCTCTTCTTCCAGGGGTTTTCTCTGTTCTTTCCTTACATCCACATAAAAAGGATCAACACCTTCTACCTTTTCGGCTGCTTTGTTAAGGGCAAAAGACCCGGTAATATATTTGTCGTACAGGTTTTCTGCCGTATCTTCTGTAGCTTCCACACCTACGGAGGCAAGGATATTACGTTTCTTCTCTATTTCTGCATTCTTCTCCTGCAGGGGCTGGAGGAGCAAGGCAGCGGAAGAGAGAATTAAAGCGACAATGGCAACCATCACAGTTGCGAAGATGAATATATATCTGTTACTGAATTGTTTCATTGCAAATATCTTTTAATTACTTTTTGCCCTTTTTAGTCTTCTCCTGATGTTTGCCTGCACGACATAATAGTCAATCAGCGGGGCAAATACGTTCATCAACAGTATTGCCAGCATCATCCCTTCGGGGAATGCGGGATTCAGAACCCTGATAAGTATAGCCATTATACCGATAAGCAGTCCATATATCCATTTACCTGTTTCTGTCTGGCTTCCGCTCACCGGGTCGGTAGCCATAAACACAGCTCCAAAAGCAAAGCCACCCATTACAAGGTGATGCAAGGCAGGTATTTCCATGTAAGGATTTACTGCGAAGGCATTCATTATCAGTCCCATACCCAGTCCGCCTGCAAATACGCTTACTATTATTTTCCAGCTACCCACGCCTGTCAGTATCAAAATGACGGCTCCTATCAATATCGCGATGGTAGAAGTTTCTCCCACTGACCCTGGTATTGTTCCGATGAACATTTTCATTACCGAGGGCATGCTGTCAACATCATAGAGAGCAGCCTGTGCAAGTGGAGTGGCTCCTGAAAAAGTATCGGCTACGCCTTCACCTTTCACCAGGTTGGCTATCCAGACGAGGTCGCCTGACATCCATCTGGGATAGCTAAAGAACAGGAAGGCTCTTGCCACCAGTGCAGGGTTCAGTATATTCATACCGGTACCACCAAAGACCTCTTTACCAATTATCACAGCGAACGCTACTGCCAGGGCGAGCTGCCAAAGTGGTATATCAACCGGTACAATAAGAGGAATAAGCAACCCGGTTACGAAATAACCTTCATTCACTTCATGCCCCCTTATCTGTGCAAAAACTATTTCAATGCCCAGTCCTACAATATAACTTACCAGTAGAAGCGGGAGGAATTTCAGGAATCCAAACCATACCATTTCCCAGAAACCAGCCTCAACATTAATCGACTGGTAGTACTGTAACCCGATATTGTAAATCCCGAACAGCACTGCGGGGATAAGGGCAATCCATACTGTTATCATCACCCTCTTCATGTCAATACCATCGCGTATATGAGATCCCCTTGAGGTTACCTTGTCAGGCACAAAGATCAATGCTTCAATGGCATCGAAAAAGGAACGAAATATTTCAAGCTTGCCACCTTTTTCAAAATTAGGTTTGATCTTATCTATTTGTTTTCTTAATGCTTTCATTATTAAGACAATACTTTTTATTATTTTAACTCATCTCCTTAACCATCAGGTCAAGCCCTTTACGGATGATTAACTGTATCTCAATTTTGGAAGGGCAGATGAATTCGCACAGTGCAAAATCTTCCTCTGCAACCTCGTATATGCCCAATTGCTCCATTTTATCGATATCTTCGACAAGTATTGATTTAAGCAATTGCATGGGATAGACATCCATTGGAAGGACTTTCTCATATTCACCTGTAATAACAAATGCCCTTTTGCCGCCATGCATATTAGTATTGAGGCGGTATTTTTTACCGGGTATCATCCAGGTAAGGAAAGTACGTGAGAAGCTGAATTTTTTCAACCCGGGTGTTATCCATCCGAAAAATTCATAGTAGTTACCCTCGGGAATGACCGTTATTGTAGAATCGTAATAGCCCAGGTAACCGTCTGGTTGTATCTTTTGACCTGTCAGTACATTACCACTGATATACCTTACACTATTTGAACCTATTCCCCGTACTGCCAGAATATTGCCTTTAACCATTGTTGAAATGCTTGCCCCCGTACGTGTACGATAGTACCTGGGTTTTTCAACTTCTGAGCCTGCCAGTGCCACTATTTTATCCGGAGCATATTTACCTTCATTAAACAGACGGCCCATTGAGACTATATCCTGCAGGTTAACATACCACACTACTTCACCTTTATTAACCGGGTCGATATGATGTATCTGTATCCCCACGTTTCCTGATGGGTGAGGTCCTGAAAAGTAATTTATCTCAACCCCCGGAGTATTCTTCAGCAAGCCCGAGCTTGAGTCACTGCTGAGATTGAGATAAACATTTCCCTCTGTAAGTTTCCGGAGAATTTTGATACCAGTAAGATAATGTTCCTTTGGTAAAAGTTCTACAATAAAATCGAAGTCAGCTGCCAGTGGGGCGCTATCAAAACCACTAATAAATATAGATTTAGGAGTATCTTCAGGATTGGCTACTATATGATATGGTCTTTGACGCACAGCCGGCCACAAACCGGATTCAAGCAGTTTATTCTTTATTGCTTCTGCATCCAGCTTGTCAGGATCCCCATTACCAAAACTAACATAATCATCACCCCTGGTTTCTATTACCACCTCGAGTATCCGGCGTCGTTCTCCCCTTACAATATCAAGTACAAGTCCGCTGACAGGAGCTGTATACTTAACCTTCTCATTTTTTTTATCGAAGAACAGGGTTGTTCCTGCTTTAACTTCTGCGCCGGGTTTGACACACATTTTAGGAACCAGGCCTGGAAAATCGACAGGTTTCACAGCAAACCTGCCTGGTCGATCTTCGGGTATCAGGACGTTTTCAGCCTTGCCTTTCATCCTGATGTTAAGTCCTTTACGTAACTTTATTTGTTTGGGCATACAGACTTATTTATAATTATAAAACAAGTTCGAAAAATAGTTCTTTGTTATTTCTTTAACACAAAATAATGTCAAATATCATAATTTCTCAACATGAGACAAAAATACCCCACTGCTGATTCAGTGTCAGTGTTATAAAACATATAAATAAATGATACATCTTATAATTTTATATGAGAAAACCTATCGGGTATAAATATTTTTTTCGACCAGTAAAGCTACGGAAATATTTACTACTTCGCGGCAATAGATAAAATTACAATTATCAACAATATCGTTTAAGGAGTGATAATTCGGGTCATCAGCATCCTTATAGAAGAACAGTGTCGGATAACCGTATTCTGAAAACATGTAGCTGTCGCTGTACCTGTTCAGAGCATTATCATTATAAGTGCCAAGTAATGTATATTTTGCTGCCAGTCTTTCTGCATCACTCAGCAGGTTCAAGGAGTTTTCATAATCCAGAATATTCACTTTCCATTGCTCCATATTTGCCGATGGTTCATATGCAATCATATCATTATTTAGCATCATCTTGATCTTCACATCTGCAGATCTTGCCTTTGAGGCAAAGTCCCAGCTTCCATACAAACCTAATTCTTCAGCAGCGAAAGCGACAAATTCAATGCTGCCTTCCGGACTGAAACCGTTTTCTTTCATTACCCTTGCCACCTCCAGGGCTGCAGCCACACCGCTTGCATTATCGTGGGCACCTGGTGCTGCTGTGAAAGGATCACTATCGGCTCCGCTTAATATACTGTCATAATGAGCTCCCATAACAGATACTGAATCAGGATACAGGTTCCCGTTAAGCCTGGCAATAACATTATATTGCCATAGGCTGTAATCAATGCCCCGATAGCTACGTTCAAGTAAAAATGAGTCAAGATGCGCAGCTGTGTAGCCAAAGCTTATAAACTTATTGCATACAGCTTCAGCCACATCCCGTCTGTTATCAGCCAGGCAGAACCTTGTACCCATATTCTGCATCCAGGTCACATATGACTGAAGGCTATCAATACTTATGTCCTCAATGAGATCAAGGGTCATCGATTCCCTGATCTCCTCAAGTGTTTCCTGCTTGTTACAGGAAGATAGGGAGAGCAGGATTATTATGACCGGAATGTAATATTTAAACATTTACGTTATGATTTAAATTATGGGTAAATATAATAGAATATTGCAATATTGGAACCGAGCCCCGAGAACTCCTTTAGATTCACAAAATGAAAAGATGGTTAGTTTTGTTATTACAAGACAAACCGAAAAAGAGTTTGGGTGAACTAGCCGAGGACTCAAATTAAAGGTTTTTACCCCGAATCAGTCCCTTACTCTTTTAAGTTGAAGTGAGCCAATTAGAATTATAAGAGCAGTGTCTTATTAAAGGATTTAGCAAATTCAACAATTTCGGTTTGTCCAAACTAATAACAAAATTATGAAAAGAAATTGGTTTATCGGAATTGACATCTCAAAGAAGACTCTTGATGTCGTGATTTATGATCAGGAAAAGAAAAGAGCAAGAAAGCATTTTAAAGTAAACAATGAATTAAAAGGCTTTAAAGAAATTATTAAGACTCTAAAAGCAGAAGGCGTTATACTTGACAATGCTTTTATCTGTCTTGAGTATTGTGGAATCTACGGATTAGAATTAGGTTTCTTTCTAGAAGGAAAAATTAGTTTCTGTTTTTGTGCCCCTTTGCATATAAAACGGAGCTTAGGATTAACCAGGGGTAAGAATGACAAACTTGATGCTTATAAAATTGCATGGTTTAGTTATTTGTTTAGAGATGAATTATCACCATCTACAATGCCTACAAAGACAATGCTTAAGCTAAAAAGCCTGATGGGCGAAAGATATAGGGTCGTAAAGGCGGCTACAATAGAAAAGCAGGTATTGAGGGAATTATCCAGCCAGTTAGATAACAAAGCAATTATAAGGGTGAAACACAGATTGAAAATATTAACAGCTGATGTAAAAGCAATAGAAAATGAAATAAAGGAGTTGATTATGAGTAGCCCTGAATTAAAAAAGAGTTATAAATTATTGCAAAGCATAACAGGTATAGCCTTGGTTAATGCAACAATGATGATATTATGCACCAATAATTTCGAAGGAATTACCAATGCCAGGTCATTTGCTTGCTATTGTGGTGTTGCTCCATTCGAATATAGCTCAGGAACCAGTATTCGGGGAAAAACCAGAGTGAGCAACTTGGCTAATAAACGTATGAAGGCCGACTTGACAAACGCTGCTCGTTCAGCTATAGTTCATGATCCGGAAATGCGTATTTACTATAAACGGAAAAGAGCCGAAGGTAAGGAGCATGGAACAGTAATAAATGCAGTAAAATTTAAAATTATTACACGCGCTTTTGCTGTGATAAAAAGAGGAACTCCTTTCGTGAAATTGAGGCAAGCTGGATGAAAATAACAGTCGATGGAGTTAGAAAAATAAATTTTTGAAATAATTAATTAAATAATATCCGAATTGTTTGTATTAGTCTTAGAATTCGGGGCGAGCTCGACGAACCCCGAGTCCTCTGGGTAAGTCAATATTGGAATATTGAATAACATTAACTTACAATTACCGTTATAATATATATTTTTACAGCTAAATGATTTCACCGGGAAACATATATAAATTCTTAATATTCCTGGCGGTATTATTACTCACGGGCAGGATATCAGGGCAGGATATTGGTTCATACCAGGACTACAGGCCCGAAGGGATTAAATCGGTAAGGTTGCATCGCGAGGAGTGGAACCTGTCATACCCTATAATTGAGCTGGGTTCAGGTGAGAAGCTTATTCTGCATTTTGATTTACTGGGAGAAAGTATTGAAACGTATTATTATACCTTTATTCATTGTGATAAGGATTGGAATCCGAGCCGGGTATATGAATCGGAATATCTTGAAGGATTTACAGAAAACCAGGTACAGGATTATGATATGTCATTCAATACCACTGTAAATTATATCCATTACAGTTTAAGTTTCCCGAATAATGATGTTTCATTTAGAATATCGGGTAATTATATGATCAAGGTTTATCCTTTTGGAGAGCCTGACGCTCCGGTTATCACTAAAAGGTTCATGGTAAGTGAGGCTGCTGCACCTATAAGTGCCACCACACTACGCTCCAAGTTAGCGGGTTATTACCAGACAGGGCAGCAGGTTGATTTCAGGGTTAACCATGCATCCCTTGATATACAGGATCCATATAATACTATTTACAGCACTGTTCTGCAGAACGGCAGGTGGGATAATGCAAGAAAGAATTTAAAACCTGATTTCACCGGTAATTACAGCCTTGAATATAATGGATTATCTGACCTTAATATATTCCCCGGGGGCAGCGAGTACAGGTATTTTGACATTAAGAGCATAAGGTATCAGAGCGAGTACATTAAAAGGATTGAGAACTTATATGGATACTACCATATTGAGCTAAGGGAATCGGAGAACAGGGCAGCCCGCCAGTATTTCTACTGGCAGGATTTTAACGGGAAATATTATATTGCTCATCAGGAAGGTATTGATCCGAATACCGATGCTGACTATGTTTATGTATATTTCACTCTTCCCAGTAAATTTTCTGTGGCAGGTGATGTATATATATTTGGTGAGCTCACCAACTGGGACTTTAACGAGGGGAACAGGATGCATTATAATTCTGAACGTGGGGCCTATGAATGCCGCCTTTTATTAAAACAGGGCTGGTACAATTATATGTACGCGATGAAGAATGAAAGCCTGTCAGCTTCTATATTCAGTAAGTTTGAAGGCGATCATTACGAAACAGAGAATGATTATCTTATTTTGACTTACTACAGGGATCCTAACGGCAGGTATGACCGTCTTATAGGACACCAAATGGTCAATACCTTAAACACTCATCGCTAGCATCAGTGTTTTCCATGCACATTAAGTCCGTATTGCATATGGATTGTATGCTGCAATGTTTTCAATATTTCAGACATATATTCCTTAACTGCTTTTACTGAACCAGGCAATGTGTATATAAGGCACTGTCCCATTAGTCCGGCGATTGAGCGGCTAAGCAGGGCATTTGGTTCTTCCATCCCGTACTTAATCCTGATATAATCCATGATACCCGGGATTTCAATATCGATAAGGTCTTTAACCACATCCACCGTGATATCCCTTGGACCTATTCCTGTACCACCTGACGTAATAATGATATTATATTCCTGAGAATACTCATTAAGGAGCTGGCGGAGTCGTGTCCTATCATCATGGATAACCAGTAATTCTGCCTCGATCAGCCAACCTATCTTCCTGAAATATTCGATTATCATTTCTTTTGCCTGAGGACCGCTCAGGTCTTCATACTCATCCTCTGCTGCCCTGTCGGACAGTGTTATAATAAGCGCCTTGAATTTGCGGGGCAGATCTGTCATTTTTTTGTTTTTTCAATTAAACGAATATTATTTATTACCATCTCCTTATCCACTGCCTTACACATATCATAAACTGTAAGGAGCGCGACTGAAGTACCTGTCAGGGCTTCCATTTCCACGCCGGTTGTTCCCCTGCATTTCACCTCGCATTCAACGTTCACCCCATTAGTATCCAGGGTTGCGGTTACAGTTATTTTATTAAGAGTAATATTATGACACAATGGAACCAGGTCCGATGTTTTCTTGGCTGCCTGTACGCCTGCTATCTCAGCCACTGTGAGGACATCACCTTTTTTCATTTCGTTTTTTTCAATGAGATCCACTGTTGAAGAAGAAAGCTTTATTGATCCCACAGCACGTGCAGTTCTGTCGCTGTCGGGTTTATTCCCTACATCAACCATGCGAGCACGGCCTCTGTTGTCGGTATGTGTTAATTTTTTCATGTTTACCTGTATAATAATTGAACTAACCACCTCCCCCCGACATCGCCTAGCTCTGTCAGGGTACTCCTCCTTTCAAAAGGAGGAGAAATGTTACGTAATTATAACGATCATCAATTGTTTAACCTCCGATATTATAAAATTCGTTGTCACGGTTTACTGTTCCGCATTCAGGTTTATTCTCCAGTGCCATTTTAATTGCTTTTTCGGCTCCCAGTTTTCTTACATCATATTCCAGTTCATTGAAGAGGCATGGCTTTACTTTACCGTTTGCGGTAATTCTCAGCCTGTTACAGTTTTCACAATTACCGCCATCACCACCTTCAACCACACCAAACTCACCCCGTGCCAGGTCCATTTGTTTTATATACCTTGCTTCAAGGCCTTTTTTCTCCGCAAATGAAGCAACCATTTTTGCATCAGGCTCATCTTTTGATTCTTTGACCACGCAATTCAACTTGACAGGTATCAGGCCTGCCTCAATTGCAGCATCGATTCCGTCAATTGTCTGGTTCAGGTCTCCTCCCCTTGTCAGCCAGCTGAACTTAAAGGGGTCCATTGAGTCAATGCTCACATTAACCCTGTGTAATCCTGCATCAGCCAGTGGTTTTGCGAATTTTCTCAGGAGGGTACCGTTTGTGGTCATTGAAAAGTCGTTTATTCCCTTTATACCTGCTATCATTTTAACAAGCACGGGCAGGTCTTTTCGCACCAGTGGCTCGCCCCCCGTTAGCCTAACCTTTTCAACTCCCATATTAACTGCGATACGTACAAAGTCAGTTATCTCATCAAAACTGAGAATATCGTTATGGCTTATAAGTTTAATCCCTTCAGGAGGCATGCAATAACGGCATCTGAGGTTACACCTGTCGGTTACAGATACTCTCAAATAATTTATTTTCCTGTTATATCTGTCGTACATCTACTATTTCTCCTTTTCTAATTTCACTTACACCCACCGGCACTTTCATCATTCCATAGGCACCTGTCAGGGCATTTATATGTGCAGAACCATGGTATTCCACCGGGGCAACTGTTTCATCGCTGTTTATATTTACAGGCACCCAGGCCATCCTTTCTGTCCGTTCACGGGAATAATCATTTGCCAGCTTATGTTTCCTGATACTGTCAAAGTGGTTTGCACCCATTGCTCTACATATCATTGGTTTGACGAACAGTTCGAACTGTATGAATGAGGACACAGGGTTACCGGGTAATCCGAATACCAGTGCATCATCATGTACACCGAATGTAGTCGGTTTTCCCGGCTGGACAGCTATCCTGTCAAAAATTATTTTTACGCCAGCCTTCTCCAGCACAGCCGGCACCATATCGAAGTCGCCCATTGATACACCACCGGAAATGAGCACTATATCGCATTCATTTAATGCTTTAGTCAGCATTTCGAAGATGTCTTTTTCGGAATCAGGAGCTATACCGTAGTATACAGCTTCGGCACCTGACCTGGTTGTCTGAGCTATCAATTGGTAAGCATTGCTATTACGTATCTGTGAATCAGCCGGTTTAATATCAGGTTCTACCAGTTCGCTACCTGTACTGATAATTCCGACCAATGGTCGTTTTCGTACCGCCACCTTTACTGCTCCCACTGTTGCCATTACTGCAATATCCTGGGGTTCAATAAGCCTGCCAGCCTTCAGTACTATATCATCTTTACGTATATCTTCGCCCATTTTAGCTATATTATCCTTCCCCGGCTTTCCTGTAAACCTTACCCTGCCATTATTTTCCTGAGCATCTTCAACCATAAATACCCAGTTGGCACCTTCGGGTATGGCCGCACCTGTCATTATCTTTACGCATTCACCTTCTTCAACCTTTTTTGAAGCTGATACACCGGCGGGGATAATCTCGTTTATTATTAATTCTTTATCAATATCTTCTTTGCGGCATGCATATCCATCTACAGCAGTTTTATTGAATGGAGGCATATTAATGTCGCTGACAATATCTTCAGCAAGGTACCTGCCAAGTGAATCCATGAATGGCAGGTATTCAAGCCCACCATCAGGATTATATTTTTCTGTTATTACTATAGCTTCTTCGTAAGATATCATTTCCCAATTCAGTTTTATATTATCCTGAGGTTGTTGGATGAAAAAGACAAAAATACAGATTGCCCTACTTTAAGTGATAATTTTTCAAGATTCTTTTTGTCTACCACTACATGGAACATATCACCAGAATCAACAAACAGTTCATAGCCATTTTCAGCCCTGTTCAATTCGGTAATTATACCCCTTATACAATTATCCCTGTCGTTTTGTTCTATGACAGACAAACCTATTGAATTACTTTCTATTATCAACAGTCCATTTTCGGGATAATCAGCTTCAGGGAGGATATATTTACGGTTACCAGATTCAGCAACAAGCTTTCCATCAATCCTGTATATTTCAACGCTGTAAAAATTTTGTATCCCTGCAAACCTGGCGACGAACTTATTAACAGGTTTTGAGAATACGCTCTCGGGGCTACCTGTCTGTAAAATCTTTCCATTATGTATAACTCCCACCCTGTGAGCCAGACGCACGGCTTCACTATAATCATGTGTAACATGCAACATGGTTATTCCCATTTCATTAATTTTCCGCAGCAATCGTCTGACATCATCCCTCAAGGTTGTATCTATTGATGCCATGGGTTCATCAAGTAGTATTATATCGGGGGATGTTACCAGGGCCCGGGCAACAGCAACCCTCTGGCTCTCTCCTCCAGACAGGTCATCTGTTCTCCGGTCCAGTAAATGTGCTATATTAACGTTTTCAGACATCTGTCTTACTATAGCATCTGTTTCATTTCTCGGTAGTCGTCTTATTTTAAGTGAATATGCAATATTATCGTAAACAGTGAGATGGGGGAAAATTGCATAATCCTGGAAAACCATTCCTGCTTTTCTTTTCTGTATTTTCTCATCTGTAATATCTCTGCCGTTAAGATAAATACTGCCTGTGTCAGGAGATCTCAATCCTGCAATAAGTTCAAGCAACAGTGATTTACCAGCACCTGATCGCCCGAGCAGGATAAAATATTCACCTTTTGAAATATTCAGGTTTATATTCTTCAGGGCAAAGTTGCCGAAATTCTTTGATATGTTTTTTAATTCAAGCATTTACCTGTTATTCACAGTTACTTTTTTAAGGCTTCAGTTAGCTTTAGTTGAGATTATTCTGATAAATATAAAAATTACCAGTGCCACAAGTATAAAGAATACTGATGCTGGCCTGGCATATGATAGTCCAAACTGATTAAATCTTTCATATATCAGTACAGGAGCAGTCATCGGGTGATAGGCAATAATAACTATTGCCCCGAACTCGCTCATACCCCTGGCAAACATCATAATAAATCCTGAAGCAATATTTCTCCATGTAAGTGGCAATGAAACAGTAAAGAACATTCTCATCGGGGAGGCTCCCAGGTTCATGGCAGCTTTTTCAAGTCGTTCCGGTACAGCAGCAAAACCGTCTCTTGCAGCATTAATCAGGAAAGAGAGGCTAACAAAGGCCATTGCCAAAGCTATGCCCACAGGGTTTCCAACCAGGTTTAACCCGACTGCATCAGCTGCTTTACCGAGCAGGCCTTCACGTGATATAAATCCTAGCAAAGCTATACCGGCAGCAGAGTGTGGCAATACTATAGGCAGGTCAATAAGCCCCTGTACGATGCGCTTCCCCGGAAAGTTATACCTGGCCATCAGCCATGCAAAGGGTATGGCCATAAAGGAAAAAATCAGAGTAGCCATAAATGCAACCGACAGTGTCAGCCAAACACTATCCTGTACTTCTTCATCCTTAACCGTCTGAAAAAATTCAGCAGGCGATGTATCCAGCACCATCCCAATCAGCGGTGCCAGTATAAAGAGAAGTACCAGTGATGACAGTACCAGTATTATCCAGTGAAATGTACTACGCCTATCCATTTACAAACCGGTATTTATAAGCCTTTACGGTCATGAAAAGATTTGCATGTCGACAAAATTAGAAATAATACATTAAAAAGACGGTATTTTACCTATTAAAGAGTTCCAACAGTTTATCAGGTATGTTCTCAGCAGGACCAGAGATATAAAGGCTGATAAGCGACTGACCATGTTTTTGCAGCACTGACCTGCCCCTTTCACCAAGAAAATAATACAGGAAATCCACTGCATCCTCCCTGTTGGGTGCATCGTTAAGCAAAGTTAAACCATAAATCATGCTGCTTCCCCTTATCTGAACTGTCTCACCAGGCTTATCGCCGGTAATATCCACACTTACCGAGTTATATAACTCTTCAAATGCGGGATCAGAAAGGTTTATTTCACCGGGCAGGCTTATATAATCAAGCTGGTGTTGTTCGCAAACCGATTTATATTCAACAATATAATCCAGGGCTTTAGTCTCGAGCAGTGCTACCAGGTCAACTCCCTTGGGTCTGATCATATTTACATCCTTGCCTGTTAAAATTTCATCCAGTTCATCATGCCCGTAGTAGTCAGCAGCCAGCTTGAACATCATTACCGTACGGTAACCACAGGGATCGGCATTTTGATCAGCCCGGCCATATACCACATCTTCATCAGACAGTATTTCATACCAGTTGTCAGGACCAATGATATCAGAGTATGCTGATCTGTTGTGATATGCTATTACCATTTCATTTGTTGCGAACCATATATTCCAATCGGTATACTCCGGCACAAGAAATTTTTCGATTACCTTGTAATCGGCTGAAGCCAAGATATCGCATGGTTTATCCAGCTCGGTAATTTTACGGACACAGACAACACTGCCTGCTCCTTCGAGCTTAATATCTATACCCGGATTCATGTCCATATACTCAGTGGTAATCTCTTTGAGGGGAACAGAAAGACTCCCGGCATGGAAAATAATTATCTCATTTTCATTACTGCTTTTACATGATGCCAGGAAAATAACAGATAACAAAAAAAGTGGTATTAATACCTTATTGCTTTTCTTCATCAGGTCTTTTATTTATGGTCCAGAAGAATTTCCTTGTTATTTCCTTCAAAGACGTATTGAACTGATCAGTAAGCTCATTATAGGCATTCATAAGTTCATTCCCTTCCTGGGTGAGGTCAGTATATCCGCCTTCGGCTCCTCCACGGTGTTTTTCAACCAGATTAAATCCGAGTCTTTCCTCCACCTCTTTGATTATACCCCAGGCCTTACGATAGCTCATATTCATCTCAGCAGCTGCCGAAGCCAGTGATCCTGTCTTCCTGATTGCATTCAACAGGCCAAATCCTTCCCAATCGAGTATTTTCTCATCATCCACCGTTTCGAGGTTGATCTGGTATTTCAGGAATACATCATAATATTTTGAACCTTTTGGACCGGCCATGACTTTTGGGTTTAGAGGCCTGCCTGACGGCAGGCCCGGTTGAAAAAGTTGAGAAAGTTGAGTTTATTATTTATAAATGCACCTGTAGGCTGTTGGCTCTTTGACCATTAGCTTAAAGGTTGTGTCTTTTTTAACAATGAAAGAGTCCCCTTCTTTATAGTCTTTCCATCCGGATTCACCGGGTAACAGGACTGTCAGCACACCCGAAATAACAGTCATGTGTTCCACAGTGGATGTCCCGAATTCATATTCACCCGGAGCCATAACACCTATGGTAGCAGAGCCCCCTGTATTTTCAAAGGCAATCGATTTTACATTGCCATCAAAATATTCATTTACTTCAAACATTATTTAAACCTATTTCTAATTATAAATTTGTTTAGCTGATCTACAAATTTACATTTTTATTGCATTTTTAAAATAACCAAGTTTAAGCCTATTCAACAAGCATAATATAAGCCAGCTTAGCCCCTTTAAGGTGCCTGTCGGCGAAGAAGTCGATACCTGGATGCACAATGAAACGCCCGTCTTCATTATCAGGCTCATCGAGCAGTATAACTTCGCCCATATCGGTGCGGTTCAGTATCTCGGAAAGGGAAAAGACTACCCTGTAGGCGTCTTTAGCGCCAATGGCAATAATGCCCCTGGCCAGGTCATCATCTGTAAATGTGAATTTCTCCCTGAGGACCTCAGAAAGGGGAACACCGGTATAGTTACGTGGCCCTTTTATTCCTTTATGTATACCGAAGAATACGATATTATGGCTTAACCTGATATTATTTGCTGTTTCGGGATCATCTATAACAGCTGTTTTGCCATTGTTCCCTATTATCTCAATCTCGGGGGAGAACAGGGGACGCAAACCTTTGCTTCCCGGGAAACTAACCGGAAAAGACTTTATGAATATTTTAGATGGATTATCTATGTTTCTTAAAGTAATATAATCATTTGAGGCCACAAGGCGGGTTTGTTCAGGCAGTGGCCATTTATCATCCGTTGCTGTTGGAAAAACAGGCTGAACACAGGTAGCAATGATAATATCATGATTATGAGTAGAAAGGAATAGCTCTCCCCAGCTGAAAACTGCAGATTTACCACTGTCATTTTCCACAACAACATAAACATCGGAAGTAAGTCCATATTCCTCCCTGTTATCTTTTGATATCACATAATCCCTGACAATATCTGAGAGTGAGTAGCCAATATACTGGAAAGAGCCCCTGAATTCGGGTTCACCATCCTTTTTTGAGGGGTAATATTCCTTTACGACAACTGTACGCTGCAGCAATTTATCGAAACAGGCCTCCCCTGGATTTAGAATTTCACCACTGACATAAGGCATTTTACCTTGCAGCTTTAAAGCCTTTTCATTGTCGTATGGATCATTATTGTATTTGGCCCTTACAGAAGGGTTCTTTAGGTATTTCTGTAGATACTCCACTTTAAGGGTTTCTCCTGAGATAGCATCAGGATCCTGGGCTATGGCTCCTGGTAAGGATATAATGGCAATTGATAATAACAAACAGGTCTTTTTCATATTTTAATAATGTATATTGTAACAGGAAGCGAATTTACTTTTTTTGCATATCGGATGCAAATGTTATACAGTGTTGAGGTGTTTAAGTGTTTAAGTGTTTGAATGGAGAGAGATCTTGATAGCATGAATAGTGAGGAACTTGGTAAATTGTTCCCGATATTAATCATGGAGCCTGATCCGGTATGGCCACGGCTATACAAAACGGAAGAAAAGAAGATCAGGGAAGCCATGGGAAAGGATATTATTATAAAAATTGATCATATAGGCAGTACAGCTATCCCCGGGATGCCTGCCAAGCCGACAATTGATATACTTATCCAGGTTACTGAAGATACGGCGAATGATCATCTAATTGAATCTCTTGAAAAGACAGGATACCATTACATTCCAAAACCTGAGAATCCTCCTCCCCATATGATGTTTGTAAAAGGTTATACACCTGGTGGTATCAGAGGACAGACATACCATGCACATTTAAGGCATAAGGGTATACATGATGAGATAATTTTTCGTGACTGCCTGGTTGCACATCCGGATGTCGCTATGGAATATGCCAGGCTTAAATACAGACTGGCTGAAACATACCGGAATGACCGTGATGGTTACACCGAAGCAAAAACGGAATTCGTTAAAAGGATTATTGGTAATCCTTAACCACTTCGATCAATTCGGGGAGGTCCATGCCGATTTTTTTAAGGAACTCTATTTTTGGCACTCCATTATTGTTCCATCCCCTTCTTTTGTACACGGCATCGACAAGGCTTTCGTATTGTTCTTCCCTGTATTTACGTGTTATTGCTATTTTTTCCTCAACTGATTTACCCGCAGGATCGATGCCTATCAGTTCTTTCATCTGTTTATCATACCTTTCAGCCCTGGATTCGTATTCTTCCACTGTAACAGGTCCTGCCGCACGATATGGCTGCCTGTCGTGTTCTCGTGTTCCATATCCTCTCCTGAGGTTGAATATGCGCTGAAAGTTATAAACCCGTTCAGAGTCTTCGATCATACGGTGTTTATCAAATTCCCTGCCTGTAACTGCCTTATAGATTGTTACATAATTATCGACGTGTTCTGGCACTTTAGCTGGTTCATCTGTTTCGGCATTATTTTCAGGTTCAACATCATTCCATGGCAGCTTGCATAGCCCAACAAGTCCAAACCAGGTACGGAACATCGGAAAATAATGCAATGCTTCAGCCTTATCCTCGAATGTAGGTATCTGGTTATTGACCATATCCATAAATATGAGCCATGCTTCATCATGTTGTGGTCCCTTGTTGGTCATTGCGAACCCGCCCTGCTGGGCAAGTGATTCTTTGCAGATATATTCTGAATATTCAAGCCCCTTATTCTCCATACCTATATCATTAAGAAAATCAGGGTCGCCCCATCCTTTCTCTATGAACAATTCTTTCATCTTCCGTATACCCATTCCCGCTATCTTACCGAATCTTTCACCGCGGCTTAGCCTATGTATAAGTTCCATTGCTGAATCAGCATTGCCAAAATTAAGTTTCAGTCCACCGGTTTTTTCTTCGTCAAGTATGTCATTCTCGAAACACTCCATTATAAATGCAAGGAGTGTACCCCATGTAATGGTACATATACCGTATGTATCACAGTAGAAATTTGCTTCAAGGATATAGTCAGTACTAAAAATACCACAGTTTGAACCAAGCCCACCCACATTTTCATATTCAGGTCCGTCAACAATGACTTTCTGTCCTTTATATGGTCCTGTTCTTACCTCGTAGTTGTCGACACCCTTGGTACATGACATATTGCATCCTATCCAGCATCCATCGGGTATTCCCTGGGTAAATAATTTTTTCCATTCATCCGAGTGTATTTTTACTGCGTCGGGGTGACTGCCAAACTTATAATTATGTGTGGGTAACAGATCATGATCATTCATAATTTCTATCAGGTGTGCAGTACCCACCTGTTTCATCTTTGCCTGCTTGTGGTCAAGTTCACGCATTTCACGGTTAAAGCGTTTTCCCCTCTCCATAATAGCTTCCAGATCGATAACATTATTCAGGTTTCCCTTAACTCCAGGCACTTTACAGACCAGTGCTTTTATCTTTTTATCACGGAATACGGTCCCTATGCCTCCCCTGCCTGCCTGTTTCATCCTGACAACTTGTCTTTTGGGATCATAGAAACTGAAATTGAGCATTCCTATAAGCGAATTTCCTGCAGCACTGCCGGTAGACACAACAGCTACATTTCTCTTATCTTTTTCATCATCAGCATACATCTCGGTGAGTTGCTCTGCCAGTATATGGCTGTCGAGGGCCTCGGCGGGTGCTTCATTTATCTCAATCCTGTGGTTGATACCATCAATAAAGATAATAACATCCTTTGCAGCCTTACCCTGCATTTCCAGTGCATCATAACCGGCAAACTTAAGAAAGGGGCCAAAAAAACCTCCAACATTGCTGTCCATAACTGAATCGGTCTGAGGCGATATTGATACCACGAGAGATTTACCGGTTCCTGAATACTGCGTAATTCCACCTATTGGCCCGGATGAAATTATTATTTCGTTTTTGGGGTCATTCCAGGGAGTACGTGGATCAGTAGCATCCCATAAAAGTCTTAATCCATATCCCTTTCCACCTATGAATTTTTCTTTCATCTCAAGCGGTACATCCTTCTCTTTTATCTCGTTTGTGCCAACATTGACGTATAGTATCTTATCGGTATATCCTTTATTAAGAGGAACCCAGTCGTATGTAAATTCCTTCAGTAATTTGTGCTTTTCTTTAAGTGCCTGTATATCCATTTGTTATTAATTAATTAAATTATCCCGCCAGTAAATTATAGTCAAACCTAAGTTAGAACTCAAATATAGAGCATAAAATGACATATATCAATATGTTACAAAATGCATATCGGAGAAAAGACAAAAGACAAAAGTAGAGGCGCACCATGGTGCACCTAAAAGAAAAGTAATATATGTCATTTATTTGCCCGCGTAAAAAATTTAATTTTGAAGGAAATATGATTTTATGGATGAACCGATAAAGTATTTTTATTCAATAACAGGTTTTGACAGGGCTCATATCAAAGATTGTGTTGTAGGAGATAAATACACTGCAATATTGAATAAGAGTGGGAATATAGGTGTATGCGCCACACTTGATACTAAAATGAATGATAAGTTGCTGGTTGAAGGAGACCCCGATCTGAACAATCCGGTGCACAGGATAATCCTGAATGCGTATTATAATTCCATTTTAAATTATGAAAGGGATTATAATGATGTCAAGGACATTTTTGACCGGATTGACTTCAGTAAACACCGCAGGATAGTCATGATAGGGTATTTTGAGAGTCTATACGATAAGTTTTCCCAGAACAGGATACCTTTGGAAGTATTTGATATTCATAAAGAAAGTCATATCCTGTCGGATATTTCAAAAATGGAAGAATCGTTGATGGGAGCTGAAACCATAATACTTACAGGTACAACTATTTTCAACAATACTTTTAATGATATAGTAAGAGTGACACCCGAGGGCTGCAATATTTTTTTACTGGGCCCATCAAATATTTTATCAGAAGAAATGTTCAGGTATCCAAATATTAAGGTTGTTTTCGGTTCGGTATTCAGTCCTGACGACCGTCGTGTTCTTGATAAGGTGGCCAGGGGTGATGGTACCAGGGGATTTCTTCCTTATCTTCAGAAAGTGTATATTATAAAGAATGATTACAGGGATGAAATTCAGTGAAATAAAGAATCATTTAGCAGGATATACGGTTGGCATTGCAGGAGCAGGCGGACTTGGGTCGAACTGTGCTGTTGCCCTTGCCAGAAGTGGCATAGGGCATTTAATAATAGCTGACCATGATATCATTGATATCGGTAATCTGAACAGGCAGTACTACTTTATTGACCAGGTTGGGATGAAAAAAACAGAAGCCCTGAAGGAGAATATCAGAAGGATCAATCCTGATACACGGATTGATATTTATAATACAGAGCTTACCAGGGATAACATTCCTGTTATTTTCAGGGATTGCGATATAATAGTTGAGGCATTTGACCAAAGTGAAATGAAGGAGATGCTGGCAGAGACAATATTAAGCGTATGGCCTGAACGGCCGCTCATAATAGGGTCGGGACTTGCAGGATATGGAAAAACCAATAAACTGAAAGAAAGGACTATAGGCAACACGCTTATAGCATGCGGTGATGAGGAGTCAGAAACATCCGATGATTTACCCCCCATGGCACCCCGTGTAGGGATTGTAGCAAACATGCAGGCCAATGCAGTTGTTGAGATATTAATGAAAATGAAAGACCATGAAAATTACACTTAATAACAGGCCCGAAGAATTTATTAAAGACGAAATCACTGTTAGTGAGATGCTTAATATAAAGAGATTTACCTATAAGATGCGTATTGTAAAGATAAATGGTAAGCTCATTAAAAGGGACGAATATGATAATGCTATTATAAGGGATGGTGATAATGTACAGATGCTCTATCTCATGAGTGGCGGATAAAAGACATGTCATTGATTATATGACAAATTTGTTTTAGGTTTGTATTATGAATGATTTCATTAAAGGCTTTTTCAATAAGATACCTCCGATAATCAGGAACAGGTATTTCCTTACTCTTGTGGTATTTCTTATATGGATACTGCTTTTTGACAATAATAATCTTATCGACAGGTATCATTATATGAAAAACCTGCGACAGCTGGAGAAAGACAGGGAATATTACCAGGAAAGGATAGAAGAAGACCGGCGGAAGCTAAATGAACTCAAAACAAGTAATGAAAACCTCGAGAAGTTTGCACGCGAGCAGTATTTCATGAAGAAAGAGAACGAAGATATCTATATCATAGTAGACGAAGATGATAAAAGGTTGTCAGAAACTGATAATAAGTAATTTATCTTTCCATATCTCTATATATCCTCAATAAACTATCCACATTGCCGGCCATATGTGCCTTTCCTTTTTTTTCAAGTAAATCAGCTGCTGCTTTTCGTACCGGTATTTTTTCAAGGTATCGTTCTGAATGGAGGTAATTCATGTATTTCACTATTCTGAACATATTAAACCAATAGAAAAAACGCTTGCGGAAAGAATCCTTTGAAGCGGTATTATTCCTTATCTCCGATATTTTTCCCAGCCATTTATTTTCAGCAAGAAATGCCTGGAGGCTTTTATGCAGGCCGCTATAAATATTTGCTGATATTTTTAAATCGGCATCATAAAATAATATTATATTATCAAAGAATTCTTTCAGGTATTTAAAACCTGTCGGATCATAAGTCAGGTACCCGGTTTTATTGCCTTTGATCGTTTTAGCTATTACCGGTCCTGTACCAAAGGGGACCCTGTCGGAAATTCTTGGCGAAGGCACTACAGTCGCTGTATTGAGGTAAAAATATCCACCTGCAGGTACCAGTTTCTGAATAAAGTAAAAGTCTTCTGCTCCCTGTCTTTTACTCATTCCCCCTGCTTTAACATACGCTTCTGCTTTCACTGCAATAGCTGAACCCATTGTCTGGAATACCCATGGATAACCTGCATACTTCAATGCCTGGTAATAATATCTTATGTGCAGCTCATACTGGGCAATTGCATCATATATTTCTACCGGCAGGTCACCGGTGAGGGGATGCTCAAAATATACAGAGCATGCTTTATGGTCCCTTCGTTTATACAGCTGGTTATACAGTTCTTCCAGGTAATTTTCTGACACCATGCAATCAGCATCAAGTGATACTATCACACCGCCGGGATTGTTTATATTGCTGAATCGTCTGAGGGCTTCATCCATGGCCATTTTCCTTGCCATCCCCACTCCCCAGTCATGATTATCCTGTATTCCCGCATCATGAAAGAGCAGGTTAATAAATCCATCTTTATTTTCCTGCTTCCAGGCAGCCAGTTTATTGCAGGTAATATTATTTTGTTCTATTTGTAATACGCCTGCATTGTATGGCGCATTGACAAGAATTATTACTTCAACACTGCAAGGTGGTTTCTTACATTTAAGCAATGACTCGAGGGTAAAAATAATCCCGGGCTCATCAAAGGCCGGGATTATAATTATTATTCCAGTGTTGTTTTCCGGTATATCTGCAAACAGTTTATCAACCAGTGTTTTGTTTGCAAGATAGGAGGATGCAAAACCCATTATTTTTCGCTCTTCTCTTCGTTGTATTTATAATTTACACCTTTAAGTACTACTGGGGTTATATCCAGGGAATCATTGGCATACATCACAGGGCTTCCAAAGCTTTTTGCCAGTATATAATCATAATTGTTATTGGCTGAAAACTCTTCCAGGAAATCATAGATATAGTTCAGTATTCTCCTGTTCATAACCTGCTCTTCTTCCATCAGCTGTGTCTCAAGTTCATTTCTCAGGTTCAGCAGGTCCTGTTGCTGCTGGAGAAGATTCTGTTCCATTTGTGCAGCAGTAGCTCTGGTAACCAAGCCTTTACGTACTTTTTCTTCATAGTCGCGTGCTCCAGTTTCATACTGTCTGCCTTTAGTGTTCAATTCAGCCTCAGAATTTTGTTGTTTTACCATAAGTTCATCCCTGAGGTCGAAATACATATCGAAATTCAGAATAATTGTATCTATCTCAACGTATGGTATGTTACTCGAGGTCACTTTTTGTTCAACAGACTGATGTTCAGCCCGTTCTTCATCATTCTTTAGGGCAAATTCCCATATAAACAAAAATGCTGCTGCAAGAATTGCCACTATTCCCAATATTAAAGGTAACTTCTTCATCACTAATTGTTAATTGGTTATACTAAACAGGCAACAAATATAAAGTAATTTAGTGAATTACGAAACAGCAATTCTTTTAGAATTCGGGGCAGGGAACAGCATGAAACATTCTTCTCCGGCTGACTATTGTTGAAGTAATAAACTCATATACCAGGGATATTTCATGTGATCCCCCGGTGGATGCTATGAGGTTAGATATAGTAAAATCATAACTATAGCCAATATGCAGTTTTTCGGTTTTTACACCGATAAGGGCAATTATTGCATCACCTGCCTGGGAGGTAACGAAAGGAATGCCCCTGTACCATAAACCGAAAATTAATGGATCCCTGTAATAATACAGGCCAAGGTCTGACTGCCAGAATCGATCCTGGTATTTTATGTTACCTGCTATTGATATTACTTCTGAGTACCTGTTGAGCAGTCTTCCGCGCCTTGATATCTGCATTCCTCCAAAGACATTTATTTTAACCGGTACATGAGTATCCCAATCGCCATAGAACGACTGTCGTGGTTTAAAAAGGTGGTCTAAGTTAAATCCTCCCCATATGCGGTCATTATAAGCCATAGCTGAGAAGGCAAAATCAACATCTGCCACTCCTTCAAAGGGAGGGGGATAAACCGAGGGGGTTGTTCCCCTGGCGGTTATCATGCTGTTCCATATCAGTTTACCATAATTAAGTCCAAGGTAGATGAACTTAAAGTTAATTCCCGGGCGGATGTGCCAGTCCTCGTTAAGCTGAATATCGTATGAATAAAGAAGGCCTATATTGGTAGTACTCAGGTCGCCCGATCCTGCAACATCATAGGTAGCCAGCACACCTATTCCTGAGCGGAAATTAGGCAAATACCTGTCATAGCTGAAACTATAAGTATTAAACACACCTGTTATTGATGGCCACTGATTCCTGTAATTTATTGATATCCGGTTTTCTTCAATGGCTCCGGTAAATGAAGGCGCAAGGTACAGTGCGTTAGCATAGAACTGGGAAAAGTGCGGATCCTGACCCTTTAAACCGGCAGAAACAAGTACACAAATTACGATTATCGTATATCTAATTCTTATTTGCAAGTCAGATCCTGTTAAGACTACTGAATACGAAATTAACGAAATGTACTTAATTATGTTACATTTTTATCATTTTAATTGCGTAGAATCTAACAAAACTGCGATATTTTTGAACATTTAAGAATATCAGACGAATATTTAATATTTTTTACCAGGTCCTGTAAGTCAATAATTACCATTTAGGAAGCACGGTTACGTCGCCGCCTTTTACAAATGGTTCACCAGTTTTATATATTCCCCTTACTTTCCATATATATACTCCCGGTTCTGCTTTCTGACCTTTATAATACCCGTCCCAGCCTATTTCAATATCATCTGATTCAAAGACAAGTATTCCTCTCCTGCTGTATATCCGGAGGTTATATGCTGTAACACCTGACCATACCGGATGGAATACTTCTTCCTGCTGATCACTCCTGTTCGAGTAATAGCCTCCTGTTGGTCCACCTTCGTTCGGGACAAAGGCATTAGGGAATTTAATATAGCATGTATTATCACCGAATGCATTTGTGATAACCATGTTATCGGTACATCCCTGCTCAGATACCGCTATGAGTGTCACTGTGTATGACCCGGGTTTATCATAGAAATGTGATGGCTCAAATTCATCACTTTTTTCCCCATCACCAAAATCCCATTCCCATGCAACCGAGTTTTGAGAGTAGTTATAAAACCTTATCTCCTCATCAGGTATGGAAGGATTACCTTCACTTACTTCGAATCTGGCCACCGGCCTTGGATAGGCCTTTACCGTTTCCCTAACGGCTGCCCTTGACCCGTCTTTCCCAAACAGGATCAGGCTCACTTCATAGTTACCCGGTTCATCATAAACCCATACCGGGTTCTCCTCGGTACTGATACCACCATCATCAAATTCCCAGATACATGAATCAAAATTATGTGACAGGTTTTTAAAATAAATGCTAAGGGGTGCACAACCTTCATTTATATCGGACATAAACTTGGCTACGGGTGCTGGTGCTGCTATAGGTTCAAAGGCAACTTTGTTATCTACCGGTAATCGGTCAGGATTATTGGCTGTACGTTTTTCAGCTATTTCAGTATCAGTATAGTCTTTTTTCAGTCCTTTATTTTCGTTTTCCCCGGCCTGCTGGATAATCTTTTGAGTTGTTTCATCCTTCCCGGGTGTACTTTCTTCTTTTATCTTTTCAGGCAGTGCTTTATTATCTTTTTCAATTATAATATTCCTGGGAGCAACAGATAACGAATCAGAATCAATGATGATATTGGGTGATTCCAGGAAGGGTTCTTTACTTTTTGTACTGAGAACTGATACTGTTACTGCAGCAACGGCAATAAGTCCGGCGAGGTAATATATATTGAAGCTGCCCGGCCTGAAATTCATGAACTCCCTTAGGCGGAGTTTTTTTGCAAAACGCGGCCAGAAATTATCAGGAACCGGGTACTGCCTTTTACCGAGCTTCGCCCTGTATAATTCTTCAATATTTTTATATGTCCTCTTATTCTTCAAGTTTAATATTTATTTATAATTCTCCAGTTTCTTACGCAAAAAAGACCTTGCCCGTGAATATTGTGATTTTGATGTATTTATGTCTATATCAAGCATTTCTGCTATTTCTCTATGTTTATAACCTTCAATTGCGTACAGGCTAAAAATCACTTTATAACCTGGTGGCAGTGAATCAAGCACTTTTTGCAGTTCGTCTGCTGTGTACCTTGAATCGGGAATACTATTATCACCTGCTTCACTGCTATATAATTCTTCAATCTCAATATAATGCTTGTGCTTGAGATTCTTATGATAATACGTTATAGCAGTATTAATTACTATACGCCTCATCCAGCCTATAAAAGAACCTTCTCCGCTGTAATCCTTTATATTAATATAAATTTTGAGCAAACTTTCCTGGAGAATGTCTTCAGCTTCCGGAATATCTGTTGCATACCTTACACATATTCCCATCAGCATTCCCGAATATTTCTCAAAAAGCATTTTTTGAGATAGTTTGTCATGTTTCAGACATCCTTCGAGTATTTGCTGGTCACTTGTCATTACGGAGACCAAATTAGAGACTTGTGATTATTAAAAATGGTTGCACAAATTTAACAGCTTAATGCATATATTGTCGTATTAAAATCGTGCTATTTTACCATGTATACTGATTTAGACGAAAAATGTTCCAATTTTATTCGCTAAATCATATTAACTAAATTACAAACATTATTAACTTGGCGCCAAAATTCAATTTTTTCGTACAATAAAGTAGAACTTTAATACATTTACAATGTTCAATAGATTTATTGCATCTATATTACCATACTTTCCCAAGAAATTTATATGGATATTCTCAAAGCCCTATGTATCAGGTGAGAGCGTTCATGATGCCATGAGGGTATCGAAAGACTTTAATTCCCAGGGCATTAAAGTCACCCAAGATGTTCTTGGCGAGTTTATCAAGACCCTTGAGGAAGCTGAAGCTAACAAAAACGAATACCTTGGACTTATTGACCTGGCAGAAAAGGAAAAAATAGACGGCAACTACTCCATTAAGCCAACCAGTTTCGGTCTTTTGATCGACAAGGATGTATGCTACCAGCATATAAGGGAGGTTGTGCAGAAAGCGGCTGAATATAATAATTTTATCAGGGTTGACATGGAAGATTCGCCATGTACTGATCTTGAGATAGAGTTATTCAGGAAGCTGAAGAAAGAATTTCCTGAAAATGTAGGCCTTGTTTTCCAGGCTTATCTCAAAAGAACGCTTAATGATATTAAAGGATTAATGGATCTTAACTCTGAAGAAGCACCACTTAATTACAGGTTATGTAAAGGAATATATGTTGAGCCTGCCGAAATAGCATTTAAAAAGTATGAAGAGGTAAATGAGAATTTCCTCATAGACCTGGAATACATTTTCCAGAATAAGTTATATGTCGGCATTGCCACGCACGATAAACAACTTATTGAAGGGGCATACGAACTTATAAAGAAATACAATGTGCCGAAAAACATGTATGAGTTTCAGATGCTGTACGGTGTCACTCCAAGATTAAGGCAAAATATAGTTGATGACGGTCAAATGATGAGAATATATGTGCCTTTTGGCAAAGACTGGTTTGGTTATTCAACCAGACGCCTTAAGGAAAATCCGAAGATGGCTTCTCATATTATTAAAGCGATATTTTATAAAGGCTAAGGTTAAGGTTAAGGTTATAAAGGCTAAGGCTAAGGTTAAGGTTAAGGCTAAGGCTAAGGCTAAGGCTAAGGCTAAGGCTAAGGTTAAGGGAAAAAATAGGTTAAAAATAAAGCAGGGCCGTTGCATGCAACGGTCTTATTTTTGCCTTTTTCCCCCGGCGTTCACTACGTTCAGCCGAGGTTTCCGCTTCGCCCCGATTATTCGGGGCTTCGCTTCAACTTTTTACTTTTGCTCGCTCCCACAGTCCACAATCCCCGTCCGTCCCGAAGAATCTTTAGCTTTTCGGGATCCTCGAATCGAAGATTCGGGACTCGCGAGCTCGCCATGAAGTCTCGGGGTTCGGTTGTCTTTTATCTTTTATCTTTTGTTAAGGTTTGTCTGTACAATTCTTTCATCCTGTCAATATCTTTCTGTGGTATCATAGGCCTGGGTGGTTCGGGCCGTTCAGGCAG
>Ga0315552_1000247_pt1 | contig 34707 bp, 23 predicted proteins | sample SalMarSW160170MG_2_FD_203102 | JGI IMG/M metagenome (GOLD analysis project Ga0315552, IMG submission 203102) | Salt marsh sediment microbial communities from the Plum Island Ecosystem LTER, Massachusetts, United States - Salt Marsh Sediment SW1601-70 ...
TGACACAGAAAAGGCGTTCCCAGGAAACCGGTTGAAAGATGGTTCCTGCGGCTTTTTATGTCATCAACAAGGAATTGTGCTGCTTTCTCCCTGAGGTTTTCAGGCAGAAGATCAAACATAATGGCAAGCACGTATGAGGTCTGTGAATTGGTCCCGACACGACCTGCTGGTGTCACATATTCATTAATGAAGACTGTTTTGATCTTATTGAAGAGCTCTCTGTAGTACTTTTCGTCATCTGTTTTGCCAAGTTCCTTTGCTGCATCAGCAAGGAGGGATGTTGAATATGCATAGAAGGCTGTTGCTATAAAATCATGGTCGGTATGGCCGTCAGGTTCCGAGTGATTATTTACGGGCGGATGATAGAATAGCCAGTCACCGTATTTGCTGCCTCCGTTCCAGATATAATCTTCGCCCGCTCTATTCCTGATGTATTCGACCCATGCCTTCATACTGGGATATTGCACTTCAAGCAGATGCCTGTCGCCGTAAACCGTGTACATTGTCCAGGGAACGATAACTGCCACATCGCCCCATCCTGCTGAAGGACTGGCTGTTTTTGCATCCTGCCTGTTTAGCACATCCGGTATGACATCAGGAATTTCACCACCCGGTTTCTGATCAAGAGCAACATCCTTGAGCCATTTGGTAAAGAAAGGTGCAACATTATGGTTAAATGCGGCGGTTCTGAGGACAATCGGTAGGTACATCCACAAAATTCCCTTTCTGACCCCATTTTATATTATGCTGAAGCTGGTTCAACAAGGGATTAGAACATTCAAATATACCTGTCGGCCTCATATCTGAATGTACAACAACACCTGTTATATTATCAGCCGAAAGAATACCGGGAAAACCTGTAACCTCTATGAATCTGAATCCAAAGAAAGTAAAACGGGGTTCATATATCTCTTCACCTGCCCCTGAAAGTGTATAGTTAAACTGAGCTTTTGCTGATCGTAAATTCTCAGTATAAAACTCACCATACTTGTCGAGAACCTCTGCATGGCGCACTGTTATAACAGTACCTTTTGGTCCTGTAACTTTAAGTCTTATCCATCCAACCATATTTTGTCCCATATCAGCCACCAGACTTCCTTTAGGCGTTGTAAAGATCTTAACCGGTTTGATCTCTTCTATCTTCCTGACAGGAACGCTTTCAGAGGCAATCAGGTTATTGCTGTAATTCCCTGTCCTCACTTTTTCCCAGGATTGGTCATTATAATCCGGTCGATTCCATCCGGTCAGCTTTTTGCCGGCATCATATTCTTCACCGTTGTAAATATCGCTCATCCTTATGGCACCGTCATTATTGCATTCCCACGTTTCATCCGTGATTATAAGATCTTCACTGCCATCGGCGTATATTATCCTTAGCTGCATCAGGAGGCCGAGACGTTTACCGTATATTGACCAGTTATTGCTCCAGCCAAGAGTACCACGGTACCAGCCGTCGCCAAGAACGGCCCCAATGGCATTCTTCCCTCTTGTAACCTGATTTGTAACATCAAATACCTGGTACTGAAGCCTTTTACCATATGATGTCCATCCTGGCGTAAGTATTTGATCGCCAACCTTTTTACCGTTAAGATGAAGTTCATACAGACCGTGTGATGTTACATATACTGTTGCTTTTGCTACAGGTTTTGTAACTGAAAACTCTTTACGGAAATGCGGCGACGGAGCATAGCGTAGCGTATCACCCTGCATTTCTATCCATTTTGCTTTCCAGTCCGAAGGGGAAAGTAATCCCGTTTCCCAGTATGCGGTTTCGCTCCATTTCGATTGCCTCTTTTTGTTGTCCCACACCTTTACCTGCCAGAAATATTTCTGTCCTGATTTTAAAGCGGGACCATTGTATTCAATCAGAACTGATTCATCCGAACCTCTTTTCCCCGATTGCCAGATCATCTTACTTTTTGGAAATTTCTGATCTGTTGCCACCCTGATAGAATATGCAGTTTGCATTATACCGGTGCCTGTGCCGGTGATCTTCCATGAGAATCTTGGTTTCCGGGTATCAATGCCTGTTGGATTCTTTTTGTATTCTACAGTCACATCTCTGACTTTCAAATCCTGTGAATAGATGACTGCTGACATAAGAAACAGCATGATGGATAGGTGAATTGTTTTCATGATAAAGAATATTTGGATTAAAGTTCAAGATTATTAAAAATGTGCGAATAAAAAAACAGATATACCGTCAAATCCTGCCTTAAAGTTTATAAATTGCAAAACAAACAGAAAAAAATGGAGCCGATCATAGGTATTTTATTAATTGCAATCGGCAGTATTGGAGCTGCAAGTTTTTATGTCCCGTTTAAAAAGGTCAGGGAATGGGCGTGGGAATCATACTGGCTGAGCCAGGGTGTTTTTGCCTGGCTCGTCATTCCATGGCTCTTTGCACTCATTTTCATCCCCCGGGGAGAGCTTATTCCTATTATAAATGAATCACCGGTTTCTGCTAAGCTTATGGCAGCATTCTTCGGCATCCTCTGGGGATTCGGCGGACTTACATTCGGACTCAGCCTGCGATACCTTGGTGTGGCCCTTGGACAGTCCATTGCATTGGGTCTTTGTGCTGCTTTTGGCACATTACTGCCTCCCATCATTGCTGGACAGAACCTCTTTTCAACAACAGGAGGAATACTCACTGTCATTGGAGTGGCAATAACTGTGGCAGGCATTATTATAATCGGCTATGCCGGATCTTTGAAAAGCAGAGAGATGACCGAGGAAGAGAAGAAAGCAGCCGTGAAGGAATTTGCACTTAAGAAAGGTATCCTGATAGCCATATTTGCAGGGATCATGAGCGCTTGCTTCAACTTCGGATTTGAAGCAGGCAAGCCTATTGAAGAGGTTGCTTTGTCACATGGAACAAATCCTTTGTTCCAGAAAAACCCTTCGCTCATTTTTATTCTCCTTGGAGGATTCCTCACCAACCTGTTCTATTGCGGATATTTAAACATCAGGAATAAAACTTACAAGGACTACTATACAGTATCCGGCAGCCTTTTACTCAATAATCTTTTTTTCACATTTCTGGCAGGACTGTTATGGTTCCTTCAGTTCCATTTCTTCGGAATGGGATCAAGCAAACTTCCGGACGGTATGGCAGTTTTCGGCTGGAGCATACTGATGGCACTAAACATTGCAATCAGTAATATCTGGGGGATAATATTAAAAGAATGGAAGGGAGTCGGAAGAAAAACTATAATCGTTCTGATTATTGGAATTATTGTACTTATTCTGTCAACGTTTATTGTTAAACTGGGTTAATCAGATATAGATGACATGGCGTTTTGGTTTCAAAATGAAATTATATCAGGGCTTTAAGGAGGAGTACCTGAAACGACACAACGAGATATGGCCCGAACTGGTAAAATTGTTAAAAGATGAAGGAAATAGTACAGCGATGGTGGAAGCACATGGCAGATATTATGGAGACCAATCCGGATAATTCACCGGTAACGGTACCTCTTGAGCGGCTATTTTACATGGAATAAAATATAGAAAATAAATAATTAACATGAAACCTCCATGTATTAACATCCGCAAACACAATAGTATAATAATGAACTATATGGAGGTTACATCATACCATTAAAATAAATTATGAGTATCGGCTTTTAATGATAAACTATTTTAAGTTATTAAATGTCAATTACATAATCACATGAACTCACCCCAACCCCTCTCTGCTTCGCAAAGAGGGGCAAATCGTTTTACTCCCCCTTCTTTTGCTTGCAAGAGAAGGGGGCAGGGGGGATGAGTACATGAAATAGGTAAAATTATTATTTAACTATTATTATTCATTCACGATAGTCATAAAATAAATTATTATATAATGGAAAAAGATGTTATTGTTAAAACCTATCAACTTGCTAAACAGCAATATGCAAAGTTAGGAATTGACACAAGGGAAGTCCTGCAGGAGATGGAAAATATAGTAATAAGCCTTCATTGCTGGCAAACTGACGATGTCGGCGGTTTTGAGAAGGAGGGAGCCGAGCTGGGAGGAGGAGGAATTCAGGCAACGGGTAACTTTCCTGGTAAAGCAAAGACAATAAAGCAAATGAGGGATGATCTGGATAAGGTCATGTCGCTGCTGCCGGGCAATCAAAGGCTGAACCTTCACGCTATCTATGGTGAGTTCGGAGGGAAACCGGTGGATCGTGATCAGATTGAAGTGAAACATTTCCAGGGATGGATCAACTGGGCAAAAAAACGCAAAATAGGTCTTGATTTTAACTGTACCTGCTTCTCACATCCACTGGCAGATAACGGATTTACACTCTCAAGCAAGAATCCTAAAATAAGGAAATTCTGGATTGAACATACAAAAAGATGCCGCATGATTGCAGCTGAGATGGGTAAACAGCTCGGAACACCGGCAGTACATAATATATGGATCCCCGATGGTTCAAAAGATACTCCGGTTGACAGATATACACTCCGGAAGCTTCTGAAAAAATCGCTCGATGAAATATTCTCAGTCAAATATCCAAAGAAATATCTTAAGGATTCAATTGAAAGTAAACTGTTCGGGATCGGTTCAGAGTCAATGGTCGTTGGTTCTCATGATTTTTATCTCGGATATGCGATAAAAAACAATACAATGATCACTCTCGATAATGGCCATTTTCATCCGACAGAGCAGGTAGGAGACAAGATATCTTCAATACTGCTTTATATCGATGAATTACTGCTTCATCTTACCAGGGGTGTCCGTTGGGACAGTGACCATGTTGTTACTTTCAATGATGACCTTTTACTCATTGCCCAGGAAATAGTCCGTGCTAAAGCTCTTGGAAGGGTGAATATGGGTCTCGATTTTTTCGATGCAAGTCTGAACAGGATCGGCGCTTATGTCATCGGTACCAGGGCTGCACAGATGGCTTTCCTGTTTGCTTTGCTGGAACCTTTTGAAACCTTGCGCAAATTTGAAGAACAGGATAAAAACTTTGAGCGATTATCAATGATGGAATTGATGAAATCAAAGCCTTTTGGTGCCGTATGGGATTATTACTGTCTGAAGAATCAGGTTCCCGTTGGCCAGGATTATATAAATGAAATAATTAAATACGAGAAGGAAGTTCTCATCCAACGTTAATTTGTTTCGTCGTCGTAGAGACGTTCCATGGAACGTCTCTACAGCCCATTAATTATATATCAACCTTATGAAAGAAAAGGTTATTGCAGTATTCGACACAGGTAAAACCAATAAAAAGATAATCCTTTTCAATTATGATCTGAAACTGGTTTCAGAAACAAAACAAAGATTTTCCGAAATAAAGGATGATGACGGATTTGCCTGTGAGGATATTGTACTTCTGGAGAAATGGATAAGGGAATCGGTCAGCCAGCTGGTCAGGGCGGATAAATATGATGTTACGGCAATCAACTTTGCTACCTATGGAGCAACAATAGCCAGCCTCGATGAATCGGGCAGGAGGGTTACACCATTATATAACTACCTGAAACCGCTTGATGAGAGGATACCCGAACAGATCTATAAAAAATATGGAGGCCAGGATGAATTCTGCAGGAGAACAGCATCTCCGGCACTTGGAATGCTGAATTCCGGGATGCAGGCACTCTGGCTCAAATACAAGAAGCCTGAAATGTTCTCCGGGATAAGGCATATTCTCCATTTTCCGCAATATCTTTCCTATCTGCTCACCGGTAAAATATATTCTGAGCACACCTCCATAGGCTGCCATACGGCATTATGGGATTTCGATAATATGAACTACCATCCATGGACAACCGCCGAGGGATTAATACTTCCTGAACCCGTCGACATAAGCACAACAGATGACATCACCATAAAGGGGAAAAAAGTAAAGGTTGGCATTGGGATCCACGATAGTTCTTCCTCACTTGCTCCTTACTTTTCGGGAAGCAAAGGTAAGTTCCTCCTTATTTCAACAGGCACCTGGTGCATAAACATGAATCCGTTCAATACAGAATTATTAACAACCGAACAACTCGACCGCGATTGCCTTTGTTATTTAAGTATTTCCCGCCAGCCGGTAAAATCATCGAGACTCTTTCTCGGTCATTTGCATGAGACTGCTGTAAATCAGTTAAATACTCATTTTAAGATAGATACCGGATATTATAATAAAATAAAGCCCGACAGGCAGCTGATTGAAAGCTGCAGGCAAAAATGGGGCAGGAACAGATTCTTTTTCGAAGATATGCCATATTCCAGGGAACTTAAAACCAATTGTGATTACTATACTTTCACAACATTTGAAGAGGCATATCACGAGCTCATGATAGAACTCTCAGGACTCGCAGTCGAAGCTATTGACCTGATACTGCCGGCTGATGATGATATCGAAAATGTTTATATTACCGGAGGGTTTTCCGGTAATCATCTGTTCCGGACTCTTATCTCCGAGTCATATCCCATGAAGAATGTCTATACTTCCGAAATTTCAAATTCGACAGCCCTTGGGGCCGCTCTCGTCCTTCTGAAAGTACTTGATCCGGAACGAAAGCCGATACTGAATCTTGGATTGAACCGGTGTTAATATCCTAATTAGTTTTAAGGGAAGTTTATAAAGAGAACGGCACATCTCAACTGGGTGTCCGGAATACTATCAAGAGGCTGAAACTGATTTATCAGGGGAACATCTTCATGAGAGTTCATCGTTCATTTGTTGTAAATGTAACCCGTAATATCTCGTACAGCAACAAGTATATCTATCTGGATAACAAAAGAATTCCTGTCGGAATAAGTTATGAAACTAATGTCAGGAATTTCTTTAGTTGATAAGATATTTATCGTTGACTATAAGCACTTTATTGCCACAGGAGAGAAATGAAATTATTCTTTCCTCAGGAGGAGTATCAGCGAACTGCTTTTGACTCTTCTAATCGACAGGAGCAGGGCTGATAAACCTGCCACAGACACTGCGACTATCATAACCGGAATATAGCTCCATGGTATTTCTGATCCGCTCCTGAGTGATGGCAGTGTGGCCAGAAGCCCTGAAAATGTTCCGGTTAAAATACCCCAGAAAAGCATTATGAGCTGATCTTTAAATAAAAGACCCCTGATCCTTCTGATATTGTAACCAGATGCCATCATAAGGGCAAACTCCCGTTTACGCTGGTTAAAGTTCAGTATAAGTATGAATCCCAGTCCCGCTGCACCAAGCACCATTCCGAATACTCCAAGTACCACAAATACATCGAGATATGTATTGGTAACCTCCTGAAAAGACGCAAGCTTTTCCCCTGATTTTTCTACTGAAAGGCCATAGCCTGAGAGCCGCTGACCTATAACCTCGCGATAGTAATCTGAAGAGGCAGGATCGCCGTCAATAAGAAATACAGAGTTTCCCGGAACTGAAGGATAATATTTTTCAAAATAGCTGCTGCCTATGATCAGGTAACCCTGGAACAGCGAAGATTTAAGACCCGCGCATATTACAATTTTCAAGGGCTGACCGTTTTCAGCATTAAAAACCAGTGTATCGCCGGTTTTTATCTTCAATCCCCATTGTAACACAGTCTGATCAGTAATGCCATAAATGACATTATCTCCGGGAGCAGCTTCCAGGAGGCTCCAGGGATTGTCAACTCCCGGCTCTTTTATGCTTGTAGCAAAAGAAAATGAACCCCGGGTTATAAATGCCGAAGGATCAATCCCCAGGATTGCAGGAGCTGTTATATGGTTTAAATTAAGGCAGCTGGCATCATCACCAGGCAACCTTCGGGCCTGTACAAATACCAGCTCTTTTAGATCTTCTTCATCCAGCCCGAATTCTTTTCGCCCGTCACCATTCAGGTTCTCCTTCACCGGGACGGCAGATTCTGCCCACAGTAAATATCCTCCGGTACCGCCCGGGGGCAACAGCATCTTTTCTCCAACAACTTTTTTGTTAGCGCCCGTGATCATAACAGCAAATATTCCTGCTGCTATGAAAATAACGGGTGTAACCATGTGTGCGGGATGAAAGGAATAAAACTGTTTCGATAAATTACCTATCACACCGGCTGTGTTTTCTTTGATTTTCTTCTTTCTGACGCAATACTGCCTGAGTAACAACACAAGTGTAATAAATATAAGGGCGCCACCTGCAAAAGAAAGTGCTACCGAACCACCCTCAATCATTAATGACAGGCTGACTATGATAAGAGTGATGATTAGGCTGATAAGTAAAAGAATCAGGTTATTTTTTGGCTTATGTCGCTTCAATTCTCCGGTTTCCTTGCTTCTGAGACTTTCCAGGAATCTGTTTGTTATTATCAGGAGAAGGAAAGAAGTTATTGCTTCTGCGGTTAAGAAACCAATGAGAAGCGGAACAATGCTGAAATGAGCAGTCAGGGTATTAGTTTGTACTGCTCCGCTCCAAACAGAATTCAATGCTTTAATAGTCAATATATTAAGAAGATATCCCAGAAAAATCCCCGGAACAGCACCGGAAATAGATATGACCATTGTTTCTGATAAGAGCAGTCTCCTGATATAACTGTTTTTAAATCCCAGAGCAAAATAGGTTCTTAACTGTTCTTTCCTTGTGTCAAAAAACATTGAAACGGCAAGGGATAACAGGATAATACAGGATACAATAATGAAAACAGCAAGGCTCAGGAATAAAGTGCTGAAATCAACACTCTCCCCGGCAGCCATGTCGCTGTTTTTCTGTGCATCCTCAATAACAAAACCTGTCGTTTTAGGATCGAGTGATCCGGTTAATAATTTTGTAATACTTTCTGTTTCAGGTGTTTCGGGGAATCTGAGTGCAGTGGCCGGACCAAAGTTATTGCCCCAGAGCCTCTTACCTGTCTCATAATTTAAAAATGCTTTAGGTGTTCCTCTGTATTTGTTCCAGTACTCCTCATCCTTTTCCCGTATTTTTTCCATTATTATAGGTATCCCGGCATCCCAGCCTGAACAGGTTGTGCTTCCTGAAATACCCGGAAAATCAGGCATAAGTGAAGGATCGGAATAGAGGTGGTCATCAGGCAGTATCTGGCTTATAATGAAGCTTTCGCTTTTTTCTTCAAGGATATTAATACTGTATGCCGGATCATACCATGTGAGTACCAGTGTATCGCCTGCTTTTGCATCAAGATCATCAGCCATCCACCTTGTGATTTTTATATCGTTTTCACCGATATTGTCGGCGATGGCCGATATAAAGGAATAGGGCGTGGAATTGCCATTGACACTGAAATCATTGCCCAGGTATGTTATTACAGGTCTGGCAGAAGGTATCTTCGAGACTATATTTGATATAATTGCACTGTCGATAAAGATCCTGTCGGAAATCAATTCCGGTTCTCCTGTCTTCTGAGATCGTCTCACAGTGAGCCCGATATCTGAAGGAGTAATTTGCTTCCTCAAAGCCTCGTAATAGTAATTTACAGGAAGGTTACTCTTATTCTGTAAAAGAAGCCTGTTTGCCCTTGTTTTATCATTCTTACCCACATTGAGCTCAGTCATATTAATAAAGATGTTCATGGAAGCTATCTGGCTGATACCCAGGGAGAAATTTCCAGCCTGCTGTGAATCAACCACTTGTCCTATCTTTAATACTTTTGAGATATTTTCTTCCACGGAAGGTGCAAAAGGTGCATTGGCAGGAACGGGGTCAAGGTTTCGGAATCTTACTATTATCTCATTACCCACGCTTATTCCCAGTTGGCGGGCCAGTTTATTGTTTACAGCCACTGTACCTGGCTTAATACTCATTGAATCGATGCCCTGAAATGACCAGAAGCCTTCAGTGATACCGTATATTTTTGTATTTAAGGCTGTTGCGCCTGTTTTAAAATTCTGGCAATAGCCGTCCGTTTCAAGTATAGCAATTGTTTTTTCTCCTGTCTCTGCCGAAATTCTTTCTGCAAGTGAGCCATTGAAATAGCGTAGACCTGAGCTGATTAAAATTCCTGTATTTCCAAGTTTTTCTGATGAACTTTTACGCAGGCTGGCCCGCACTGAGTGACCGGTGAAAAGAGATCCGGTAATTATTGCTGATAACAATAAAATAATGATGGCCTGGTTAACAGCATCCCTGCTGTAGAAAATAATTGACCGCCTGATTGATTTTTGCAGGAAATTCATCATTATCTCGATTTTCCGGATTATGGATTAAGCTTGCCTTCCTTAAGTTTCAGATGCAACCGCATCCTGGCAGCCAGGTCAACCGAATGAGTTGCAACAATGAGTGCAGTTCCGATTTCTTTATTGAGCCGTACGAGGAGATCCCCAAGCAGTCCGGCATTTTTCGAATCCAGCGATCCTGTTGGTTCATCAGCAAGCAGGAGGGAAGGTTTGTTTATAAGGGATCTCACCAGCGTAACACGTTGTGCCTCGCCCCCCGAGATCTGGAACGGATATTTATCAGCCAGATCCGTAATTCCGGTTTTCTCCATTAACCGGGTGCCATACATTTTCTTCTCCTCATACTCTTCTTCTGATATATCCCGGGCAAAAAGGGGCAATATAATATTTTCTCTTACAGTTAGATGAGGAAGCAACAAATGATCCTGAAAAACAAATCCTATATTCCTGTTTCTATATGATGCTGATTCATCCGGATTGAAACCAAGAACAGATCTGTCACAGAACAGAACATCTCCTGAATCAGGCCTGTCAAGAAGGCCGATTATATTCATCAAAGTAGTCTTACCCGAACCTGAAGGTCCCGTTACTGCAATCGAATCACCTTCATTTACAATAAGATCCAGATTGTCCAGTACCAGTCCTCGCCTGATAAATGATTTAGTTATTCTCTCCAGTCTCAGCATGATATTTCAATTCTTTGTGAACATTTTACTATATACTTCCGACAAGCCGTACGACATTTTATCAAGCGAAAGCTCAGTTCTTACCTTTACGCTGCCGGTTTCTCCCAGTTTTTTCCTGAGATCATGATCTGAAAGGATTTTCATCAGGGATTTTGACAATTCAGAGATAGTGTCCGGAGAGTAGGTAATACCTCCTCCGGTTATTTCCAATATTTCCGGAAATGCTCCAGTGGCAGGTTGTACTACCGGTACGCCTGCACCATTAGCTTCAAGGATATATAATCCGTATCCATCAAGCTTACGAACAGGTACACTTATTACATCTACATCATTAAAGAACTGTGTTTTTTTCTCTCTGCTGAACTCAGGGTAAATTCTGATGCTTTTCTGGAACCCATGTTTCCTGATCTTTTTTATCTGTTTTGATATAAATGGCTTATCATCAGCTGTATAACCGCCGCAGATATTCAACGTCAGCCCTGGAATATGATTTCTGGTCTTTATGTCAATGAAGGCATCTACAAGTTTATCAAATCCGTTATGCTCACTTACCCGGCAGAAATACCCCAGAGCCGGCGGCCGCGAAACTTCTTCTGATTTCTCATGATCAGGAGCATCAAAACCCAGTGGTACAACATGGATATTATCGCCCTTAACACCTGTTTTTGTGATGAAAAATTCTTTAGAATATCTGCTCGGTGTAATAAAAGCATCGACATATTTTGATTCGTCGGCCATCATTTTCCAGGCTTTGTCCTGGTAGATTTCAGACATATCATTGATCCAGTCATCTTCATTTAGCAACGAACAAACAATCTTTACATCCATTCTTTTTTTGATCTGACGTGCCAATCCAAGGATCAGGGCATTTGACAGATGGATAACATCAGGTTTACCCTCACTATTAAGATAATTTATCAGCCTTTCCATCTCATCTTTACGAAAAGTGTTATCACCTTTTATCATGTTAAGCGTCATATCTTCAAGCCCTTCTGACCGTGTAGTGCCGGCCAGGCGAGCAGCTAATTTAAGGAATGGCTTGAGATCAAAGAATTTCTCAAGGAACATAGGCATATTTCTGAACATCCTCACCTTTTCTCTCAGGTACATTGAAATTGCACCAAAAAAGACATGTGTATCTATTTCATGGTCTTTATCGACATCTTCATCGGGTGGAAGATATAGAGGAATAGCTTTTGCCGTAGTGTCGGGTACCTTTCTGATAGCTTTAATATAAAGCATGTCGCGGTAGCAGTTGGCACAATAAAATGAACCTCCCGAACCTGTTATAAGGTATACTATTTTCATTTTTTTATTTTATTCCAAATGCAATCAGTCTCCCGTCTTCGGTCAGGAAATAAAACCTGCCCTGTGTTACTGCAGGTGAACTACCGATGGGAGCCCCGGCATTAAAGCTCCAGAGTTTTTTTCCGTTTGTTAATCCAAGTAAATAAATATTACCATCCATACTGCCAAAAAGAACCCTTGAAGGCGTTACAACAGCTGAGCCAATTATTCTTCCGTTTGTTCTGTATTTCCATACTAACCTTCCGTTTGAAGCATTATAACAGTATAAGTATTTATCCTCGTTACCGATTATTGCTGAATTGTGTCCGACAGCAGGAATACCAAGTATAGATCCTGCCATTTCACCCACCGGAATATTCCATACCATCTCTCCCGAGTTTATATCAAGACAATAGAATGCTCCATCATAGTCGCCAAAATAGGCCACATTGTTTACAACCGCAGGTGAGGCAGCAATATAACTGCCTATATTAAAAGTATCTCTCTGGATACCGGTCCTGGGATCTGTTACTCTGATAACTCCGTCGCATCCTCCAAATATTATCTTATTATTTGATACAGCAGGTGTACCATTTACATAGTTAAGTGTTTCAATTTTCCATAAGAGTTTTCCGGATTCCGGGTTTACACAATGAAGGTAATAGTCATAACTTCCTACAATTATCCCTGCATACCTGCCTGATATCCATGAATTTCCTGAACCTATTATCTGATTCTCAGTTGAATAGGACCATTCAGGTTTCCCTGTCTTTTTATTTATTGCACGAAATATGCCATCATAAGAGCCTATGAATACCTTGTTACCAAATACAAGGGGAGGAGCTTCAATCGGATTTCCTGTCTGAAAACGCCAGAGTACTTTTCCCTCTTCACTTATCGCGTAAAGGGTACCCTTGTCATTTCCGAAATAAATAACGCCATCACTTATTACAGGTGATGATTTTGTTCTGGCATCTGTTGCAAGACTCCATAAAAAAGCCGGATCAGTCGTGAATTCATGATTTGTATTTCCGCAAAGATCGCTGTTACCTCTGAAAACAGGCCAGTTATTATCCGAAACCTGGCCAAATACAGAGGGATTCAGTATCAATGATAGCAATATTATAACTAAATATTTCATTATCAGAATACTATTTAAGCTTACTCAGTGCGCCTGTCGGACAAACTTCAACACACATATCTGCTTTTGTTTTAAGAATATCCTCAAATCCTTCTGTCAGTGGTTCCGAGATGATTGAGACAAATCCCCTGCTTATGAAACATAATGCGGGTTCATCACTACTATCATCACATACCCTGACACAAAGACCGCATTTTATACATTTTGCATTTTCAAAAATCAGGCCGGTTTTGTGGTTTATCTTTTTCGCAACAGGTGCGTTTACCAGCTTACCGGAAGGATCTTTTATCCCCAATTCGACAGCAATGTCTCTGAGTCTGCAATCCCCTGCTGCCCGACAATCACAGTGCATACAGTTTTCCGCCTCCATCCCGGCTGATTTGAAATTTGTTATTTCCCTGTAGCGTATTCCATTTCCGGTACACTCCTTCAGCCATTCCCTTAACTCAGCATCTTCAAGTCTTCCTGTTCTGGAAGAAAATTTCTTGCGAATTGGGTTTATTATTTTTTCTTTGCCTTGTTCCACGGCATCTTTATTATCCTTATTATCTGATTTATAGAAAATCTTATCTTTATTAATACTACGTGAAACAAATAACATAATGTTACGTATTGATACAGGCTCATCAATTTTCTTTCTGCGACAGGCATTTTCACAATACCCGGGGCAGTCTGTGCAGTGTATTTCAGGCGTTGTTACCTCAGTTCTGGCCAGTTCAATTGCATCCTCAATTCTTCCTGACTGAAGTAACCTGTTCATTAGCGGGATGTTATATCCGGCAGGACAAACTATACGGCATGGAGCTTCACATTCAGCTCTGTGTTCTGAAAGTAGTAATTCTACAGCTTTTTTCCTTAATGTTAAAACATCTTCCCCTGATGCATCTATTTCCATTCCCTCCTGAACCAATGCTGAACATGACGGTATATAACTATCTGTTATAGTATTTTTTACCATACATACCATACATGAAGAAAAATGGTCAATTCCCTCCTTATGACACATGGTGGGAATTTGAATTCCTGCTTTTTTGGCAGCATTCAGTATTGTCTGACCCTCTTCAGCTTCAATTTCAATATTATCTATTCTGATCCTGATCATCATTGATATTTACTATTTCAACAGCATCTTCAGGGCATACTATTCTGCAGTTATCGCATTTTGTACACAGCTCCTGGTCAATCTCATGTTTCTCATAAGGTTTAAATTTTATTGCACCTACCGGGCACTCCTGGAAGCATTTTGTGCATCCGGTACATTCATCATTTATCACATATTTTATAAGATCCCTGCATTTCTTTGCCGGGCAGTATCCTTTTGTATGGGCTTCATATTCCGACCTGAAGTATTCCAGTCCTGTAAGGACAGGATTGGGAGCAGTTTTTCCAAGACCGCACAGGCTGCCATTTTGTACATCGTGACACAATTTTTCCAGCTCATCGATCTCAGCCATTGATGCTTTACCTTCGCTCAGTCTTGTAATGATATTCAGCATCTGTTTTGTCCCTACCCGGCAAAATGTGCATTTCCCGCATGATTGCTTGTGTGTGAATGTCAGAAAATACTTAGCGATATCAATCATACAGTCGGTATTATCGAGGACAACCATCCCGCCTGAGCCCATCATGGCGCCCATCTGTGTAAGCTTCTCATAATCGACTGGAGTGTCGGCCATACTGGCAGGTATGCAACCACCCGAGGGACCACCTATCTGTACTGCTTTAAATGTTCTTCCTTCCGCTACACCGTTTCCGATCTGTTCAACTATTTCTCTTATAGTAATTCCCATCGGGACTTCAATAAGACCACCCTTCGAAACTTTACCTGCCAGTGCAAAGACTTTTGTTCCCTTGCTTTTTTCAGTGCCAATCGCATTGAAGGCCTGGCTTCCGTTGTTTATTATCCATGGAACAAGCGAGAATGTTTCCACATTGTTCACAAGAGTCGGTTTGTCTCTGAAGCCTTTTACTGCAGGATAGGGAGGCCTGAAATGGGGAGAGCCGCGTTTACCTTCAAGTGAAGCTATCAGTGCTGTCTCCTCGCCGCATACGAAAGCTCCCGCACCTTCAAATATTCTTATATCGAATGAAAACGAAGATCCATAAATACTTTCCCCAATGATTCCCTTCTCATAACACTGGCTTATTGCATTTCTGACTCTTGCAACAGCCAGAGGGTATTCTGCTCTTATATAAAATATACCTTCGCGTGCGCCTGTAGCATATCCTGCAATAAGCATTCCTTCAATTATCCTGTATGGAAATGATTCAAGGAGCATCCTGTCCATGAAGGCTCCAGGGTCACCCTCATCTCCGTTGCAGACAATGTATTTCGGGTTCCCTGAAGCTTCTGAAAAGATTTTCCATTTTCTGCCGGTGAGGAATCCGGCACCTCCACGGCCTCTTAATCCGCTGCTGGTAATTGTATCCGTTATTTCTGAAGGATCGGACGATTGAAGCGATTTTCTCAATGCCTCAAAACCTTCCAGCATCAAATATTCTTCAGATGAATCGGGAGAGAGTATACCGCTATGTAAAGTTGCCAGATGCACCTGAAGATGTAGAAAGTTATTAAGATATTTCTCTCTTATCTCACCGGACAGGTTTATAGGGCTTCCTGTCTTTTCATCCGATACGAAGGAATCTGCAAGATCATTTAACCTGTAGAGTATTTTTTTATTAAATGAACGTGGCTTTATGTGTTTCAGTAATATCTCCTCAACCTGCTCTTTTCTGACATTGGTATACCGGTGATGAATGTTTTCCTTTGTAACTATCTCAAGCAGAGGTGTTTGGTTGCAAACCCCCACACATCCTACAGGTTTCAGCTTAACATTAAGATCGTAGCCCTCTTTGACTTCTATAAGGCTGGAAAGGATCTCTTTGCTTCCGCCAGCCACACAGCATGAACCGAGTCCTATTCTCACTTCCGCGTCAAGGCTATCCCCGTCATCCTCTTTTTTAATTTGAGGCTCCCTGCTGTGTGTTGTACGGAAATCTTTTATTATGTCTCCTGCACGATTTGGCTTAACATGTCCATAAGTCTTACCATCTATCTGTACCACAGGGGCTAACGTACAGCATCCCAGGCAGGCAACTTCTTCAATTGAAAAGAGATTATCTGGCGACACATTATGTGTATCGTCAATTTTAAGTTCTCTCTGAAATGCCTCAGCAATCAGCTCTGAACCCTTTACATGGCATGCAGTACCTGCACAGATCTTTATTACATGTTTTCCGACGGGAAGATGCCGGAACTGTGAATAGAAGGTTGATACGCCCGACAACTGGCCCGGAGTGATATCGGTTACCCTGCATATATGTCGGAGAGCTTCAGACGAAAGGTAATTAAGCTTCTTCTGGACCTCCTGAAGGATTAGTATCACTTTATCCTTTTCCCGTCCTGTGTGCGCAACTATCTCATCTACAACCGATGTTATCTCATCAATATCGACTGGTTTGCAGTTACAGGTTGAATTCACTTTATTTATCTTGTCTCTTATCACTCCTGTGAAATACAATAAAGGTTTTCTATTCCTCTTATATAGATCTTTTTATCTGAAAATGCCGGAGTACAATCGGATGGTTCACCAAGAAATGATACGGAAATCAGTTCAAATATGCCGGCAGCTTTAATTATATTGGTAGTTCCTCTTCTGTCAAGCAGATATACCATATCATCTGCTATTATCGGGGATGCGAAGTACTGCTCCATAAAGTAATGAGTCCATAGTGTATCACCTTTTTGTGCGTCATAACATGCCACATCTCCATAACCGGTAGCAATGAACAGGTAGCTGTTATTTGCTACCGGACTTGAAACATCTGATGTATAGTAGTTGTCTTCCCAGACTATTGAAGCTCCCGGACCTGGTTTTATTGCTGCCAGCCTGGCATAGTCGGTATTTGCATAAACCATTGTACTGTTAACAGCAAGTGATGGAGCAACATCGCCTGTCAGGCATTCAACAGACCATAACTCCTCTCCGGTTACTGCATCAAAAGAGGTAACATCGGGATTGCCGTTTATTATTACCTGTGGCTTGTCATTAAAAGTGGCTAATACAGGCGATGACCAAACCGGATGACCCCTTCTCGGAGTTTCCCAGATCATTTCACCTGTATTGATATTAAATCCCATCATTGACAGTCTCTCATTCGAATCATGCTGCACAATAAGGGTATTCTCATGAATGATGAGTGAACAGGAATACCCGTAAACATTATCAAGGGCACCCACATTCAGTGCCCACATCTTATTCCCATCCATATCGAGACAGATAAGATTACCGTTTGCAAATATTGCGCAGACTGCCTTACCGTTGGTAGCTGCTGTCGAAACAGCCAGTCCGGCTTCCATATCCATCTCCGGCAACTCCTCTGGTTCTCCTTCTATACCTGTGGATGGAACACTCCATAATATTTCCCCCGAATTCTTGTCAATACAATAAACTTCACCGACTGTTCCTTCAGCTCCGGTAATAAATAGTTTATCGCCCCATATTATCGGTGAGCTTTTTCCAGATTTGGGGATCTTCAGTTTCCATTTAATATTTGTTCCCTGTTCTCCGTCCCATTCTGTGGGATATCCCGATCCACCGGCAATACCACGGCCATCCTGGCCTCTGAAGAACGGGAAATTGAACTCATGAGGTATAAAATCTTCTTCGGGAATACTATAATTCTTACCACCTTGTTCAGAAGATGATCCTGAAGCTCTCTTTTTATTTGTAAATAATCCCGAAACGATCTTATTACCTTGTTTTGATATTCTTATTTCCGGCAAATTGTTCCTGAGCAGGAATGACGATACTATTGCACCGGCAGTGATCACGGAAGCGGAAATAAGCAATAACTGGCGTCCGCGTTTTTGTTTAAGCAAAGGATCAGGTTTTTCACCAGGGACAGAGGGGATTACCTTCTCTTCTCCTGTAATAAGCCTTTGGCAAAAGATAAAGACAACTGCTCCTGCTAATAGCAGGTATGATCCAATTTCTATCTGCCGGCGTGTGGCAAAGTAAGCTTTTCGTGCCATGAGATCCATAGCCCTTATCTGTTCAGCCAAATTGGCATTATCGGGGTCTCTGTCATATTGTTCCTTGAGTTCCAGCAATACCGGATTGTCCAGAGGATCAATTGTCTTTAACTGGAGCAGGCTAAATATCATCGTTATTGCTACGACTAATGTAAAAATCCCTGCTATCTGGCTTATAATCGTAAGGGTAGATATATCTTCTTCTGGCAGCTTCATGATTTATCACTCTTATTTTTTGCTTCAACAGGGCAGTACTTAAAACAGCGTCCACAGCTGTAACATTTTCCCTGGTGTGGCTTATATTCAGTCCGTGTTTTCCTTATTGTCATCCCAAAAAGACTGATTCCCAGGGATAAGCCCAGGAATACTCCTGCCCAGGGCGAGGCTTTTCTAAACCTCGATATTATAGTAATTTCATTAGCAAACAGTTCCTCTTCTGTCTGTCCTGATTCCTTAAATGCAGAAGCTGCCTCTGATACGGCTTCAATACCTCTTTCCTGCTCAGCTCTTATCTCCCGGGCGAGTTGTACATCTCTGTTAATAGTAGCAAGTGCCGGCGCCGCATTATATAAAATAAGTCCTCCTGCAGCAGCAAATACCGGAATTAAAAGAAAATATGCTATAAACCGTTTTCTCGATTTAACAGGTTCCTCAACAGGCTGATCAATATTGGAAGGTAGTATTGCATCATATGGACATGCATCTTCTTCGCAAAGTCTGCAATTAGTACATTCAGCAGGAGTGATGGTCAGGTGTTTTCCTGCAAACCTTGAAAAAATATTGAGAAACACACCATAAGGGCACAGATACCTGCAATATGGCCGGTTTATAAATATCCCTGCAAGAAGAAGAAGTACTCCAAAGATTATCATTGTATACTTGGCATCCAGCCGGAAGATCCCCACAAAAGGATCATACTTGCAGATAATGAACTGGCTTTCCATCGCAGCAAAAAGAACTGCCAGGGCAAGATATATAAAAGGAACTGCTGCCATGACCGATTCAACAGCCTTTGGTAGTTTTACAGGCTTAAATCCTGTAAGTTCCTGAATAGCACCAAGAGGACAAACGCCTGCACAAAAGACCCTTCCGAAAAGAAGTGCAAATATCAATGGTATGAGGAAAAAAAGAAGAGCTGTCAAAGGTATGGCATAACTGTCGTTAAAGAGAGCCAGAGCTACATTTTGCACTGATCCTACAGCACAAATACAACCTTCGCGGAAGAATCCGAAATATGCAAGCGAGAATACCGACATCCAGATGAGACCCTGGCGTGATCTTTTTTTAAGAGCCAACCAGGAAGTAACAGAAAGTGCTGCTATCAAAACCCCGATATCAATGTATTCCCAGGTTTGAGATCGCTGCAAAGGCATCTGATTCTCGGGATAAACATAATCTGTTTGAAATTCAGGACGCGGGAACCTTTCCTGTGCAAACAGAACAGCGTGCCAGAGGAGCATTACCAACAAAAGGATATATGGTAATTTTTTCTTCATAATAAGATCAGATCGTGTTCAGTGTTCAGTGTTCAGTGTTTAGCGTTAATCAGATTCTTTGTCTTTCGGAATATATTGAAAATCAGCAGGTACCCTTGAAACTGCCTGTGCAGGACAGCTTCGGGCAATTGAACATTCGTTGCAGTTAACACAGATATCCTGCCTGATCTGCATATACAGGGACCCGTTCCCAAAGTCCCTGCATCCTTTTACGCACTTTGCACAGCCATCGCACAGATCTTCATTTATTGTATATTCAAAAAAAGGGTCCTCAACAAATTTCCTTGTAATTGCGCCGGTAGGACACAACTGGAGTTCAGCACCGGTGCCAATTTTTTTTGCTCCCTCCTTCAGATATCCACCACAGAGATCACAATAACCACACAGGGCAAATGCATGCACACATTTTGATGCTGAAGGAGTGAGAACACAATTTGTTTTACACTGTCCGCAGGCAATACATTTGAAAGGATCTATCTGCCAGACATACCCTTTGGCCGATGTCTTTCTGGAAAGTATAAGTGGCAGGCTAACAACAGGTGCCACTGCAAGTATCTTTCCGGCTTTCTTTACAAAGTCCCTTCTGGACTCAAACTTGTTTTTTTCTTCTTTCATTTCTTACCCTTTAAATACTTACTGCAATCTACTTCACCCTTACATATACCCTTTCCCGGACAATTATTACAATTCCTGCCTGAAACTGTGCGGTTACCTAATGCCAGTGCAATCACAGCCAGAAAAGAGACTAACAGAAACCTGATCAGTTTCTTCAGAAAATCTGTTCTCGTAATACCCATATTATCATCATATTATAAAACATGTCAGCCCCCAGGGGAGATGGAGTTCATTTTCTCTCAAACACATACAGTTTCGAATCGCCCGGATTTGCACCGTATATTGTCTTCCCGTCTGCCGATGCTATATCAAGCGGGGCTGAAGCAATAAAATCATTTACCGACGATACGTACTCAATAAATCCTCCAAGTGGTCCCAATATCTTTATTCTGTTTATTCCCTTTTCAGCCGTAATAAAACCCTGTGGTACAACAGTAAAATGGGCCGGATTACAACAGCCGCAGAAAGCTTCAGGGGTTGATCCCGGTTCTCCGAATGATGAAATGAACCGGCCGTCAATCGTCCATGTTTCAATTCTGAACTTTCCGGTATGTGCCATGTAAAGCCTGTTGTCTTCAGTCAGGAATACATCAAAAAAAGGACTCGGAATAAGTAATTTTTCTCCAAAATGGCCGATCATAGAAATTACTTCGCCATCTTTTTTAAGTATAAACACTGTCTTGTTCCCTGCATCAGCAATTGCCAGATAATCTTTATTAGCAGATGCTGAAGTGATTAAGCAGTTTGCCTCATAAGGTCCCCATTCACTGATTATTTCACCACTGGAGTTGACGAGATAAATCACCTCCTCTGAGGCTGCAAAAAGAGTATCACCATTCATTGCAAGAGCCGTGATTCTTGTCGGTGTTTCAATTTGCCATAGTTTATTCAGATGACTGTCGTAACGGGAAATGAACGATTCTCCTCCGGCATATATATTACCATCTGAAGTCGCTGTAACAGCCTTCAATCCTTCATCAACGTCAATCACCGCAGATATGTGCCATTTATCACCGGGCACTGTATCGTTAATGCTGATGACAGTTTCTGCAGGCTTTCTGTCATCTTTTATAGTATCATATACAATATATCCTATAAATGCCAGGATGATCAGCAGAGAAAAAAGAGCCAGAAACTTCTTTTTATCCATAATTATCCGTTTTTACCAATATAAAGTGAAACCATGTTCCGCGCATCCCTCATTATGAGGTAATTACCTGCCAGGGCCATAGGACCCCAGGCTTCAATTCCATCCAGTATCTTATATTCCGAAACAAGCGAAGCACCGGATGATCCCAGTTTAAATATATGCAGGACTGCATCATCATCCAGAAGAAACAACCTGTCGCCACTTATGATATATGGTCCCAGACCACGGCCGTACCTGTTCTCCTTACCGCTTGTCCATACCGGTGTGGTGAGATCTGATATATTGTAGCATACCAGTTGTTTCTTAAGTGCTCCGGCATTTTCCGGCATTACTGACCAGATAAGATCACCGGTAATCACAGGTGTATGCTGATCACTTGAAAGGCCCTCCATAGCCTTATGCATTTCAATTACAGTAACAGAAAAGGATGATCCGTCATAGTTTATTCTTATTCTTGCTCCGCCGGCTCCGTAAGCACCAAAAACAGCTATCTCATTGTTACCAAGAAGAAGGGGAGAGGCGGCAGTTGTTGAAGGATTCCATTCAGTTGTTTTCCAAAGCAGTCTGCCTTTATCATTACCTTCAGCCGATACTCCGCATACTCCGCCTATAGCATTATAAACATACATTTTCTTTCCATGTATGATCATAGGCATTATTGATCCATGCGACATCCTCAGGGTATCGGGATTCGGTGTTCTCCATAATTCCCTTCCCGTGGCGCAATCAATACCTATCATAAGAGCTTTTCCGCCTGGTGCCAGCACTGCAACTCCATCATGTATAAGCGGGCATTGTCCTGTATACCAGTCGGGAGTTATTTTCCCTTTAGTGGTTCCCGGGATACCGAACTCCTTTTCCATATCAAGAGTCCAGAACAAATCACCTGTTACAGGATCGACACACATAACATGCGACCTCGGACCAATAGAAACAAGATATTTGTCAGTTACTGCCGGAACAGTCCTGGAATACCCGTGATTTCGCTTAAGATCAACATAATACCATCGTCGCCACAATTCGGTGCCCGACTTCAGCGAGAAGCATCTGAGCATATCTGCTTTTGTTCTTTCATTATAATCCAGAACATATACCCTTCCGTTATATACTGCAGGCCCTGCATATCCTTCACCTACTGTAATCTTCCATGCCACAGGTGGTCCTGCCGAATCCCATGACTCTGCCAGTGGAATGGTATCATGGTTAATGTTGTCGAACAGGGCTCCCCTGAAGCGTGGCCAGCTTCCCGTGATGTATTCGTCTAAAGGATTCATGTTATTAAAAAACTCCCCTATGACAACAGTATCAGGTCTGGGTTCGATCTTCGGCCTGTCATCCATAGCCGGGATCCGCATGATAATTTCCGCAGGATAATGATTACCGGTAAACCACCAAATAAGGGGCACGGCAAAAAGAACTGCCGTTATCCCTATTATGATATGTCTATTTAATTTCCCGGAAATCATTTCCATGTTGTTATTATCAAAGGTAACTTACTTCTTTATATCAAAGGCTATCAGGGCTTCACCGTGCCTGATATAGAGAACACCATTATTTATTACAGGATGTGCCCAGTAAGGACCGGAACCCTCTTTTATCCGGAAGCTACTTATCAAATCAAATTTCTCTGTATCAGGTCTGAGCAAGCCGACATTTCCATGCCGTTCATCATAAATATATAGAAGACCTTCTGCAGAGATTATTGATCCTTTTTTATTCCATTCTTCCTCCCACATCTTCTTGCCGGTATTCCACTCAACGCAGCACCAGTATCCTTCACCATTGTTTATCCAGTTTGCACCGTAAATATATCCGTCAATAAGGACAACACCTCCATGATGAACATCGAGAACCTTATCGGTCCATACAACGGTCACATCAGTTCCATCATCATTCATCGCAAGCATTACAGCTCCTGTATCATATCCTCCGGTAACATAAATCTTTCCATCCTTATAAAGGGGAGTTACACATTTTATTAGTGGCAATGTGGGCCACTGATTATGATATCCCGAATGGTCAACAGTATCTTCATGCCGTATTTTCCACAGAATAGTACCATCTGATGCGTCTACTGCAAAAATATATGACAGTGAAACATTTATGATCATTTTCTTACCGGCGTACTCTATCAATATAGGAGAAACATATCCCGGTTTGGAATCAAGGCTTTCTGATTTCCAGATCAGTTCACCGGTGGTTTTATCAAGTGCAATTGTCATTGTTTCGGGCCCACCGGGAGAAAAATAAATCTTTTCACCGTCAATAATCAGCGATTCCGCTATTCCCCATTGTCCATAGGTTCCTTTATATATCTCACTTGCTTCCAGGGACCATATGATTTCGCCTGAAATACCATCTATGCAAGCCAGATCACCAAACCCACTTGAGACATACACCTTATCTCCTTCAACAGTAGGAGTACAGCGGCTTTCAGGATCCGACTCCATCCAGGGACGGCCGTATGATGTTTGCCATTTTATTTTTCCATAAGAGTCGAGAGCAATAAGGACATCATTCTCACCGTCGAAACCGGTAGTATAGATTGTATTATTACCGAAGGTTACTGATGAATAGCCTCTGGGAAGCTCTGTAGTCATCCATATCAGCTCAGGACCCCCTTCCGGCCATGATGTCAGCAGTCCGGTTTCTGCAGAGACACCGGTCCTGTTCTCTTCCCTCCATTCGCTTATCATCTGCCGGCTGTTATCAATTAATACAGAACCAGATAATTCAGCAACAGAAGGATCAGACTTAAAAACTACAAAAACGACATAGCCTATTACACCAATTATTACCAGTGACAATACAATCAATAATATTTTTTTCATTGAATATCATTTTTATTTTTCGTAAAGCATAAAATATATTTCATCTTAGTAAATAAACAGCGAGGTAATCACCATGTCTTAAAAAGAGCCTTCCTTTGTCTATTACAGGATGAGCCCAGTATGGTCCTGTTCCTTTTTTTACCTGAAATTCGCTTACAACCTCAAGGTTACTGCTGCCAGGTTTAACCAGTCCGACATGTCCCCACCTTTCCTCATATAAATAAAGCATACCGTCAGCGGATATTATTGATCCCTTGTTGTACCATTTTGTTATCCACATCGTTTTTCCTGTAGTCCAGTCTACACATATCCATCTCCCCATAGAATTATTATCATGTGTGGAACTGTACAAATAATTACCAATAAGCACCATCCCTCCGACATGAGGATTGATCTCCGGATTTTTCCAGACCAGTTCAGGATCCCTGCCATCGTCGAATAACTTGATTTTTGCTGCAGTTTGACCGTACCCGTTGGCAGCGAATAAGAAACCATCCTTGTATATCGGTGTTTGAATGTAATTTTGGCCGTTTCCCGGATCATCATTTACCGATTTAAAATTGAATTTCCAAAGTATTTTACCATCTGCTGCATTTACTCCGATTATCAATGTCGGAGTATGTGTTATGATTACCTTCTTGCCATTTCTTTCGATAAGCAGGGGATTTACATACTGTGATCCTTCATTAAGCGATTCGGTTTCCCATACTACTTTTCCATTATCAACATTGAATGCCACCATTGCTGCTATATTGCCACCCGGCGTGACAATTACCTTATTGTCTACAACAATCGGAGATTCAGATATACCAAAACGCGGAACCGATGCCTTGTACTTCGTATAATAATCTACCGTCCAGAGTATTTTTCCATTCGTGGAGACGCAGGTAAGTTCACCTGATCCGCTTACAGCAAAGATTTTGCCGTTTGAAAAAGTAGGAGTACACCGGCTTTCGGGATAATTTTGAACCTCTAACATGGTTCCATATTCCACATCCCACTTTTTCTGTCCCTCCTGTGTAAAAGCCGTAAGTACATCTTTATCTCCTCTGACACCGGTAATGTAGACGGCATCATTAGTAACTGTAGCACTGGAATAACCAATCCCTGTTCCAGATGCTTCCCATAAAAGTGCCGGGCCATCTGCCGGCCATTTCTTCATCAATCCTGTTTCTTTGTAAATACCTGTTCTGTCTTCTCCGCGAAAGCCATACATAGTCTGACTCCATGAAGTGGTAACTGGAAGTGAAACAAATAGAATTACAGGAAATAATCTAAATATTATTCTCTTCATGACTTTTCAGTTTTAAAATGAACCGCAATATAAAAAAACCATTTGTTTTTCAATTTTTCATATGCAGATTCGCTTACCTAAATTTTAAATATTAATAATTTTTAACAACAATTATACTTATAAAGCTCTAAAACGAAAAAAAGAAGCTTATAAACGAAAAACATGCATTTATAATCTTAATAAATGTAACTTTTATTTAAATTTTTATTATCTTTATTAATATATATTTGCTTTTTATTTAATAATATTTATTATAATTGCAATTTTAATTAATATAAATAAAGTTGTATGTGCGGAATTGTAGGAGTATTTGATCTGAAGGTAAATAATCTCGATCTTAAAGCAGGCGTTCTTAAAATGTCAAAAAAAGTCAGGCATCGTGGTCCTGACTGGTCAGGCATATTCTGTTGCGAAAAGGCTATCCTGGCACATGAACGTCTCTCAATAGTTGATCCCCAGTCGGGAAAGCAGCCTTTGAAAAGCAAGGATGGCAATCTTATTCTTGCTGTCAACGGAGAGATATACAACCACAAGGAGATAAGAAAACGGTATGAGGATTCATGGGAATTCCTGACACATTCCGACTGCGAAGTCATACTGCCTCTTTACCACGACAAAGGACCTTTATTCCTTGAAGAGATGAATGGTATTTTTGCCTTTGCTTTATATGATCAGGCAAAAGATTGTTATTTCATTGCCAGGGATCATATTGGGATTATTCCTCTCTATACCGGTCGTGATAAGTTTGGTAACTTCTATGTCGCTTCTGAGCTAAAAGCTTTAGAGGGAGTATGCAACACAATTGAGGAGTTCCTGCCGGGTCATTACCTCTACAGCAGGGATGGAGTAATGAAAAAATGGTACCAGCGCGACTGGATGGAGTATGAAGCTGTTGAAAAAAATACCACATCTATCCCTGATCTGAAGAAGTCACTTGAAGCATCTGTTCACCGCCAGCTTATGTCCGACGTCCCTTACGGGGTACTTCTCTCAGGTGGTCTCGATTCATCTGTAGTATCTGCAATAGCCAAGAAATTTGCCCCGAAACGTATAGAATCGGATGATTTGATTGAAGCATGGTGGCCCCGGCTCCATTCATTTGCTGTTGGACTGCAGGGCTCTCCCGATCTGGCTGCCGCCAGGAAGGTGGCAGATCATATCGATACTGTTCACCATGAAATAAACTTTACAATAGAAGAGGGGCTTGATGCTATCCGTGATGTTATATATCATATTGAAACATACGATGTTACAACTGTTAGGGCCTCTACTCCAATGTACCTGATGGCCAGGGTAATAAAATCAATGGGTGTTAAGATGGTTCTTTCAGGAGAGGGCGCCGATGAGATCTTCGGAGGTTACCTTTACTTCCATAAGGCTCCTGATCCCCGGGCCTTTCATGAAGAAACAGTAAGAAAACTCAGCAAACTGCATCTTTACGACTGCCTCAGGGCAAATAAGTCACTTGCGGCATGGGGTGTTGAAGGACGGGTGCCATTTCTTGATAAAGAGTTCATGGATGTGGCTATGCGGCTTAATCCCGTTGACAAGATGATCACAAAAGAGCGTATCGAAAAATGGGTGGTCAGAAAAGCCTTTGAGGATTATCTGCCGGCAAGTGTGGCATGGCGGCAAAAAGAACAGTTCTCGGATGGCGTGGGTTATAACTGGATCGATACACTGAAGGCTCTTTCAGCAAAAGAGGTTACTGACGAACAACTGGCAAATGCAAAATACCGTTTCCCTGTTAATCCTCCGATTTCAAAAGAAGAATATTTCTACCGATCGATATTTTCAGAACATTTTCCTTCCGACCAGGCTGCAGCATGTGTTCCTTCTGTTCCCTCAGTGGCCTGCAGCACCGCCGAAGCTCTCGCATGGGATGCCTCTTTTAAAACCATGATCGATCCCTCAGGCCGGGCTGTGAAAAATGTCCATGTAGATTCATATAAATAATCCGGCAATTATCTGTTGATATAGTGGAGGCGATGCATGCATCGCCTTTACAATTTTTATACTATTTTTATAGCCACCTAAACCTGTTTTATTATGGAAGAAGAAAAATTTGACACCTTTAAAATCATACTGTGGATAATTCTTTTCCTGGTTTTCGGTATAATAATCATTACATGCAAACCACAATCCTCAGATTATATAATGACAGTTAATGGTCCTGTTGAACCTTCCGTAATAGGACGTTCACTAGTTCATGAGCATATAATGGTCGATTTCATCGGTGCCGACAGCACAGGTTTTTTCAGGTGGAACAGGGACTCTGTAATGCTATGAGTCTCCTCTGTATAACTCAGTGAAACAAAAAAAAATGAAAATGATTAATCTGAAATCAGCAATCAGCCTTGGAGCAGCGTCAGTTTTTACCATAAATGCTGCAGCACAGAAAGCAACCCGGTTTACACAATCCACACCCAATATCATCCTGATCCTTATGGATGATATGGGGTATGGCGATATTGGACGAACGGGAGCCAACCAGTATGAGACACCCAACCTGAACCGCCTTGCCAGTCAGGGTATGCAGTTCACACGGTATTATTGCCCGCAGGCAGTCAGTAGTGCCTCACGGGCGGGACTTCTGACCGGTTGTTATCCTAACCGTATTGGTATTACAGGTGCACTAATGCCATATTCTAACAATGGTATTAATGCTGATGAAACCACTATAGCCGAAATGTTAAAATCAAAAGGATATCATACCGGTATAATAGGGAAATGGCACCTCGGACATCACAAACAATTTCTGCCATTACAGCATGGTTTTGATGAATATTACGGTATTCCCTATTCAAATGATATGTGGCCTGTGGATTTTGACGGCGTTCCGATACATCTTAAAGACAGCACCGACTATAAGAACCGGTATCCTGTTCTTCCTCTGGTTGAGGGCAACGAAAAAGTAGGAGAGGTATTGACCCTTGCCGACCAGGACAAACTCACAACAACATATACTGAGAGAGCTGTGAAATTCATAGAACAGCACAAAGAGGAGCATTTCTTCCTCTATTTTCCTCATTCTATGGTACATATACCTCTTGGTGTATCTGAAAAATTCAGAGGAAAAAGCAAACAGGGTATGTACGGAGATGTAATGATGGAAGTTGACTGGTCGATAGGAGAGATCATGAAAGCTCTTGAAAAGTACGGGCTGGAAGACAATACCCTGATAATTTTCACAAGTGATAACGGCCCCTGGCTCAATTTTGGAAATCATGCCGGATCAACAGGGGGTCTTCGAGAAGGAAAAAGTACAAGCTGGGAAGGAGGTCAGAGGATGCCATGTATAATGAGATGGCCCGGTGTTATACCTGCCGGTGATATTTGCAGCCGGCTTGCAACAGCACTGGATGTTCTTCCGACACTTGCAGAAATAACCGGTGCACCTTTACCTGATCTGAAAATAGACGGCGTGAACATCCTTCCCCTTATGTTAGGCGATAAAACAGCCTCACCGCGGCGCGACTTTTACTATTATTACCAGCAAAACAGCCTCGAGGCCGTACAACGCGATAACTGGAAGCTGGTTCTTCCGCATAAAGGACGTACTTACAGGGGCATGAAACCAGGAGCAGATGGCTGGCCGGGACCTACAGGCATTGAGACAATTGAAGAAGCGGAACTTTATAACCTGCGTCGTGATCCGGGCGAATGGTATGATGTTTCCGCTTATTATCCGGAAAAAGTGAAAGAGCTGGAAGCACTCGCAGAACAAGCAAGAGAAGACCTTGGTGATGACCTGACAAATTCGCCGGGAAAAAACAGAAGAAAAGCAGGATTCATCACTCCATGAACACACCCCAGCCTCCCGCTTCGTTGCTGAATGGCCAGTCATCCAACGACCGGCGATCCAATATAATTTATATCATGAGCGATGATCATGCTTACCAGGCTATAATACTGCAATAACAGGTAAATGGCATCTCGGGTCACAACCTGCATAGCCGCATTAAACAGCACTGCTTCTAACTGAAATAGTGAAGGTATTCTTCCAGGTTGTAATCTTTACATAATCCACGGAACTCTTCAAGAAGCTGTTCATTAAAAGGTACGCCTTTGTTTTGTCTTTCCAGCCAGATATAATATTCTTTTTCACCGGCTGTATAGATCCTGTCCTGGCCCGGTATCTTTTCAGAGCCTCTTAGCTCACGCAGAATATCTCCGGTGGTCTTTTTAAAATAATCCGGATCAGTAAAAGCACTAATATCAACAGCAATGAAGAAATGTCCAATAGAATAAGGGACTTTTTTCCCATCTTTTACACCCAGAATCATCTTCATAAAAGTACCCTGCTGCAATGCTGAAGAGAGTATCTCCACCACAGTGGCATATCCATAACCTTTATACCCTGCAGTATCTTCTCCAATACCACCCAGGGGAGTAAGTGCTGTCCTGCCCGCAATCAGATCATCCAGCACTTCACGGGAATTTGTTTTGCTTTCACCATTTTTATCAATCACCCATCCTTCAGGTAACTCCTTTCCTTCCCGTGCATAAAGCTCTATTTTTCCCCTCTGTGTGATCGAGGTGGCACAGTCAAGTAAAAACGGGAAAGGTTCATCACTGGGCATTCCAAAGGTTAACGGATTGGTTCCCAGCATGTTTTCCACACCAAAAGTTGGAGCGATCGATGGTCTTGCATTTGTACCGGTAATACCGATCATATTTTCACGTATTGCCATCATCGCGTAATAACCTGCAATACCGTAGTGTGATGAATTACGGGCAACTACCATTCCCATTCCGTATTTTTTAGCCTTTTCAATAGCACGGTTCATGGCGTTGTATGCTATAACGTGGCCCATGCCGTCATGACCATCGATCACTGCTGTAGTTAGTCCTTCTTTTACAATAGTATATTTGGTAACCGGATTCAGTATACCGGCTTTAATTCGATCGAGATAAATGCTTTTCAGACGATTTACACCGTGAGAATCAATCCCAAACTTATCAGCCTGGATCAACACATCACTGATTATCTTTGCATCTTCCCGAGGGATGCCTGCCTTTACCATAGCAGCCATACTGAAATTCTCGATCACTTCAAAAGAAATAAATTTACGCTCCATATTTTATTATTTTTTCCGGATTATAATTTTGCTTGTTGAATATAAAATTACTTAAAAACTTCCTGTTAATAAAAGCAAATTTGTAATTACCTGAAAAAAAATCCGGTAAATCAAGTTTACCGGACTATTCCTGCAATATCGTCCCCCTGCGCCAATACACCATTACGCCATTATACCACTAAACCAATATACCAATATAGCGTTATAATGCAAACCAGTAAGAAAATTTCAGCAGAAAAATATTATGTGGTACGATATCGAACAGATCTTTCATATCACTGCCATAAGAAAAAATACCACTGGATGCTGAGCTTGTCCTGCCCTGGGACCAGACAAGATAGAGTACTGAACCGGGAAGATATTCCCATCTCACGACAAGATTTGACCGGAACTGGCGGAAATTAAAATCGGGATTTCCGAATGAATAATCATTAATTCCGTCACTGTTTTCATCAATTGAATATAGTTTATTTTGCTGATCGTAACTTATCTCAGATGGTTCAAAAACGTGGAACCTGTCAGTGTACTCATCTGCTTTTGAGTCTGTTATTACTTTATAATTGTTATATTTTCCTGCAGAAACAAAAGGCTGACCATAATATTCTATTGTCAATTCCGGCGTAATAGTATAATTGACCCGCATAACAAAGCTTAAAGTTTTCATATCCAGATCACTGAAAATATATTTTGAATTACCTCCATAATTTGTTAATGTTACATACTGTAATTCTTTGCTCTGTATGCTGTATTCAGGTTCCAGCATCACCAGCATTGAGTTCATGGGCCTGATTTCAATTCCACTCCAGTAAGACTGGTAACAACTGCTTTTTTCATCACCGAGCCCCAGATAATTTCCAAAGTATAATGTGATCTTTTTAGACTGGTCGGTGGAAACATTCAAGTTAATTTCCCAATCACCCGGACTTATAAATGATGGTCCTCCTCTTAATAGAGTTTTTGAAGTATTTGTTGTCATACGCGTAAATGATCCGTTAAGACGCCAGCGGTTCTTGAACTGTGTGTTAAAATTCATATTAGTAAAGAAAGACGACAGTTCACCTGAAAAATTCCAGTACATCCAGTAATTCGTATTCAGGTAGAAGTTGTTGAATATGGCAAATGGATTTCGGATATAATATGCGGCCCAGCTCCCGTGATAAATAACATCTGAGTATCTCATATAACCTACATCATTAAATTCCAATCCCGGAGAACGAAGTGTAACACTTGATTCAAACTGAAGTTTTTTCTGGCTGCCTCTTCCGAATTTAACAGTACCACCATAACCGCTGAGAGAAGTAGCTGATGAATCTACTGACAGGTAATCCGCATCAGGTCTCTGGTAATATCGCGCTGAAGATCTTTGTAAATTGATGATAGCTTCTTCATCTCCACGTATATGGCTGAATTCTGCATTCCCTGCCAAATACCATGTTCTCTCTTTCCAGTAATGCTGAAAATCTATCCCTCCTGCATATGCACCTGTCGGAAGAGAATTCATTGCCGGATTTGCAATATCCCTGTTTACCGAAGTAATTATCCCTCCAATCACTGTTTCTCCTTTGTTGAAATCCTTCTGCAGCCTTCCAACAAAGTAGTTTGTGAGAGGTTCAACACTCTCTTCTCTCCGTGTTCCTTCATTGTCGATTTCAGCTTTTTCATTGGCTGTGACACTTTCCAGTATTCCGATCGATAATCCTTTCCTTGTCTTTCCTGATAGTTTTGCAGCTCCGAGTATAGTTGTTGCATCCGGTATATCAACATATTCTCCTGAGCTAACCGAGGGATAACCATGCGGGTATCGGCCTATTCTCCTGGAATAGAATAAGTTATCTGATTGCATATTATGTATCGTTATAGACCGGCTGGGAGTGAACTGGTAGATATTCTTTCCCTCGATAAAGAAGGGCCGGCGTTCTGAGAAATATGTTTCAAAAGCAGTGAGGTTTACTTCAGAAGGGTCTGCTTCAACCTGGCCAAAATCAGGATTAATTGTGAAATCAAGCGTAAGATCGTTTGTTATTCCTATTTTTCCGTCAAGACCTGCTGAATATTCGCTTGATTTCCCGTCAAGGAAAGGATTTCCTTCTTCTTTTTCAAACCTCTCAAGTTTTGCCACAGCATAAGGAAGAAGTTCAATATGTCGTTTCGGCCGGATATTCTTTATACCATGCAATTCACCAAAAAGATGGACATAACCCGGTGCTCCTTTTGGGATAAACTGCCATCTTGACCGTTCCTCAAGTCGCCAGATATGCCTCATAACCTGAATACCCCAAACCTGTTCGTCTTTCTTACCGAACCTGAGCTGACTGAAGGGTATTTTCATCTCTGCAGTCCAGCCTTTATCGTCAATCGAAGTCGTAAGGTACCATATCGGATTCCAGCTGTCATCCCAGTTATTTCCATTCTGCGTTATCGCTTCATCACCCTTTGCCCCTGATGCCATGGCGCTGAAAGAGAAAGCAGTCTGCTTATCAAAATAGCTGTCAATATTTATTTCAACCATATCTCCCATAAAATAATCCCTCCGTGACATTATCCTGCTTATCTTATCAGCCTCGGTGTCGAAAGCTCTTATCAGGACGTACAGAAACTCATTATCATACAGGATCTTGAAAGATGTTGCCTGTGAAGGTGGTTTGCCCTCATCAGGATTAACCTGAATAAAATCTCCTGCCCAGTCCACGAGGTTCCAGCATTCATCATCCATAAGACCATCAATTGCCGGAGCTGTTTCAGTCAAAATAGTATTATATATTTTTTTGGTAATTGTATCCTGGGCATCTATACCTGATGCAAATAGCATAATTATCAGGCATATAGCTATTCTTTTAAAATTGTAGATATTCATTTGCAGGTTAAGTCATAAGTTTAGGTTAATACGTCTAAAAGACACACAAAATAAAGGAATGATGCATCAGGATCACCTTTTAATTAATTTAATTTTCATGGCTGCCTGACGGCAATCCTGATCCATTCCGTACATGCCGGTTTTCAGTCTGATTTCCTGAAAAAAATGTCTCCGCTTATCGTTTCCAGAACAACAGGGGAACCTCCGTTATTCAGATCTTCCCTGATCACCGACGGTATTCCACTCGGACGCCATTCGCTGAAAAGTTTATGATCAGTATAGATTGTTCCTGATATTGTTGAGAATTTAATGTCTGCCCTTCTGTCCGACGGAGCAGCCAGATCGATAAATCCGCTTATTGACTTTGCATGGATTTCATCCGTTATACCGTCGATTGTTATATTGGCGTTAATGGTCTCAAGGTTAAAAGCGGTTCTCTCCGGAATATAAACCTCCCAGAAAATATCTGTAACAGTACAACAGTTATTCCTTCCCTTAAAATAATCATCCTTAAACTTACCGTTTATTATTACCGAATTCCCTGTTTCCCTGAAAGTGATTATATAACCCTCATTATCCTCATTATCATTTATATTGACTGATGCTGTAACAAAGACCTCATTCTTATTCCAGGTATGAAGGTTTATTGAATCAGCAATCTGGATATTCAGTTCCACTGATCCTTTGCCTGAAAAGTCGATATGCTTTTCTGTTATCTCCTGTGCTCTCGTTGATGCAAAGGAGATTAATATCAGAAATATAATTGTATTCGTTTTCATGGATGACAAAATTTAGGATTATCCTGATCATTTCCCCTTGCGGAGGTAAATATTCCCGCTTATTGTAACAACACTGAATTTTGAGCCGCCACCGTTAAGTGAATATTTCAGTTCATTTCCTCCGACTCTTTTCAGATCTTTCTGAGTTTCAGTGAAGTCGAAATCCGAGTAAAACCCGCCGCTTATGGTTCGCATTTCAAGATTTATAGCCGCATTTTCCGGGAGAGATATATCAATATCACCACTAACTGAGTTGATCGAAAATGGTGTGTTTGCGGTAATGCTTTTACAGACAATATCAATATCTCCTGATATCGTTGACAGGATAAGCGGCCCTGTGACATTGTCCATACTGATATCGGCGCAATTCT
>Ga0315552_1000248_pt1 | contig 34445 bp, 32 predicted proteins | sample SalMarSW160170MG_2_FD_203102 | JGI IMG/M metagenome (GOLD analysis project Ga0315552, IMG submission 203102) | Salt marsh sediment microbial communities from the Plum Island Ecosystem LTER, Massachusetts, United States - Salt Marsh Sediment SW1601-70 ...
CCTTTTCACGAGCAAAATTCTTGATGGCCGTATATTCTCGTGGATCCATGATATCGGGGCCGAGCACTGGAACAGGGATCGGCTCTAGAGGTTCTCGGCGATACCATCGTACCGTCTTGATTGATTGCGTATCGATTTTTTCCTGCAGCTTTATCAATCCATGGAGCAGCGCCTGCGGGGTTGGGGGGCAACCCGGTATATATACATCCACTGGCACAAACTTATCCACTCCCGAAACCACGTTATAGCCCTCTTTGAAGGGACCACCACCCGATGCACACGCCCCCATAGCTACCACATATTTCGGTTCTGGCATTTGGTTGTACAGGCGAACGATTTGCGGGATCATCTTCTTGGTAACTGTTCCCGAGACGATCATCATATCGCTCTGCCGGGGGCTTGGTCGCATAATCTCCATACCAAAACGGGCAAAATCGTAACGACTTGCGGCGGTGCAGATCATCTCGATAGCACAACAAGCCAAACCGAACATCATCGGCCAAAGCGATGATCGGCGTCCCCAGTTATAAATCTTATCCAGGGTGGTTATAGCCACCTGACCCTGCATCTCAGGGGGAATATCGTAGCCAGGAGAATTAATATCATCCGTCATAAGGAATTTACCTCCTCATACCATTCTTGATATATGGCTGCCAAAATGCCATCATTAGCTAATTCCGGCTCATCGTCGAAGTCAGGTAAAGCGACTGTCCATTGAAAGATCATATTTAAGGAGACATCTTCTAATTCAACCTGGGGATATTTATCAATTAAAGATCGAGCAATAGCGAAAGAATCTTCCCAGAAAAGTGGATTTTGCATATTAATCACTCCGGTGCTAAACCCTGTTATTATACCTTAGGGGCAATTCCTGTCAATGCATATTAACGCAAATTATTATTTGCGTTAATTATTTAAAAGGTATAATACCGATTATGAAAAGCACGCGCCAGCGTCTAATCGAATATTTGGAAACCCGCAATGTGGCTACACCGCTTGAATTAAGCCACGCCCTTCAGGTTACAGCTGCAGACGTACGCCATCACTTGGCGGTTTTACGAGAAGAAGGCTTCGTGGAAGTCGTGGGCGAACGAAGACCTAAAGGTCGCGGTCGGCCTGGTCAGCTCTATAGCCTTTCTCAACAATCCTTGGATGATAATCTTGATTTATTGATAGGTATTCTTCTAAGTGAACTGATAGGAGAATCTATATGCTCATCAGAGGCAGCCCTGAGACGCATTGCAGCAGGCTTAATGGGCAAATCCAGGTCATATGGCAATCTGACCCAACGCCTTTATCTGACTATTTCACGGCTTAACCAATTGAATTACCAGGCGCGGTGGGAAGCTCACTCCGAGGCACCACGGGTAGTCTTAGGTCGCTGCCCTTATGCCAGGATCATTGCCGCCCATCCAGAATTGTGCCAGATGGATACGATTTTATTAAATGACATGCTGGATAACCCCGTCGAACAAATTGCTAAACTCGCTAAGGACGATCGCGGTGCGACTTATTGTTTATTTTTAGTAGATATCAAGTGAATTATCCCATTATGAGGTGGTTAACACGTTTTTATGAGGACTTTTGTATAGTTGATATATGACAGTCATCACTTCCCAAAGATGCCAAATGTAATAATAATAAAGATGACAATATTCACCAGAGTTTATCCAACTTCTCGGAAATGGAGGTCGCTTTATGCCAGTTAAGGGATGGATTGAAGTCAGTGATAAATATTGTAAAGGCTGTGATCTTTGTGTGAACGCCTGTCCTCAAGACGTTCTAGGCTTAGATTTAGAGCATTTGACCTCAAAGGGATATCATCCAGCTTACTTAATATCCGAGGGCTGTACCGGTTGTGGCATATGCGCTATCGTATGCCCTGAAGCTGCCCTGACAGTATTTCGCGAGATGCACGCCCGTGCTGCTCGTACTGCAGTTTAGGAGGGAAGACATGCCTCGTGAGCTTCTAAAAGGAAATGTCGCCATGGCTGAAGCTGCCATCCGTGCAGGCTTGCAGGCCTACTTTGGTTATCCCATAACTCCACAGACAGAGCTACTTGAATGGATGGCGAAACGAATGCCGGAACTCGGTCGCACATTCTTACAGGCTGAAAGCGAAGTGGCTGCGATCAATATGGTTTATGGCGCAGCCTGCACCGGTATACGGGTGATGAGTTCCTCTTCCAGCCCCGGTGTAAGTTTAATGATGGAAGGTCTATCCTATATCGCTGGTACAGAAGTGCCGGTGGTTTTAATTGATGTCGTGCGCGGCGGTCCAGGATTAGGAAATATCGCCCCCTCCCAAGGAGATTACAATCAAATAGTGCATGGCGGTGGCCATGGAGACTACCACCCTATCGTATTAGCGCCTGCCAGCGTGCAAGAAGCGATCGACCTAACCGTATTGGCTTTTGATCTCGCCGAGAAATACCGCTCTATCGTGATTGTGATGGCAGACGGCAGTATAGGACAAATGATGGAACCAGCCGAATTACCGCCCATGCACCCGCTTCCTAAAGAATATCCAGATTGGGCAGTACGCGGGGCAATAGGTCGTGACCGTCGCATCTTGAGCTCAATTTACATTGACCCTCAAGATGAAGAAGTTGTCAATTTCAGGTTGATGGAACGTTGGAATGAAATCGGAGAAAACGAAGTTCGCTACCGGGAATATTTCCTTGAGGATGCAGATATCGTCATCGTAGGATTTGGAACGGCAGGGCGAGTGGCTTTATCAGCTGTACGGGCAGCCCATTCGCAAGGGATCCGTGTCGGCCTTCTCCGCCCCATATCACTCAGTCCTTTTCCTTATGCAAAGATCGAAGATATTGCTAACCGAGCAAAAACCATTTTGGTGACAGAGATGAACAGCGGTCAAATGTTAGATGACGTGTTGCGGGCAGTGAGAGGAAGGATCCCAGTAGAGTTCTACGGGCGTATGGGAGGCATGATGCCTTTTCCAGACGAAATCACCGCAGAGATCCAACGCTTAGCCACTCAAACCCCAGTTCCGGATGGAGACCCCCGCAAACAGTGGATGGAGCGATTTGGAATTACCTTGCATGGCTTGAAATCGAATAATTAACCAGGGAGAGAGAACCAATGGTATCGACTGCACCCTTTGAAACGGTTTACCAGCGCCCAGAGTCACTGACCGATTTTCCCACTCATTATTGCCCCGGGTGTACCCACGGTATAGCTCATCGACTGATAGCTGAAGTACTTGATGAAATGGGATTGCGTGAAAATACAATCGGCGTTGCTCCGGTTGGTTGTGCTGTATTTGCATACAATTACTTTGATTGTGATTTCGTTGAAGCAGCCCATGGTCGGGCGCCAGCTATGGCTACCGGCATTAAACGGGTATTGCCAGACCGGACGGTATTCACCTATCAGGGCGATGGCGATTTGGCTTCAATTGGCATGGCTGAAATTATCCATGCTGCTGCTAGAGGTGAAAACATCACTGTCATATTCATCAACAATGCCATTTATGGCATGACTGGCGGGCAGATGGCACCAACCACACTTCCCGGCCAGAAGACTACCTCCTCCCCCAATGGACGTGATGTCGAACAAATGGGGTTTCCCATCCGAATGGCGGAAATCCTCTGCACGCTCGATGGGGCTGGTTATGTTGTGCGCCGTAGCCTGCATGATCCCAAAAATATCCGCTTGGCCAAAAAAGCAATTCGTTTAGCCTTCGAAGCCCAGCAAAGGGGTTTGGGTTTCTCTCTGGTTGAACTGCTTTCTACCTGTCCAACCAACTGGGGCATGACCCCGCTCGAATCACTCCACTGGGTAGAGCAACATATGGTACCTTTTTACCCTTTGGAGGACTTCAAAGTCTCTCCAACTCTGGCTGGGCTTCGTGTCAGATAAAGCAAGGATGGAGGATCAACAATAATGCAAACTGAAATTGTGATAGCCGGGTTCGGAGGCCAAGGAGTTTTGTTTGCTGGTGAAGTATTAGCTTACGCCGCCATGGATACCGGGAAAGTAGTCACCTGGATACCTTCTTATGGACCGGAAATGCGCGGGGGTACTGCAAACTGCACTGTCATCATTTCTGATGAAGAGATCGGATCACCCCTGGTGCTAAATCCTCGCGGGGTGATCGCCATGAACCTGCCTTCATTCGATAAATATGAACCATTGGTGACTCCTGACGGCGTGCTGGTTGCCAATGCTTCTTTGATAAACCGGAGCGCCAAACGCTCAGACATCACTGTCATTTCTATCCCCGCAAACGAAATTGCGGAAGAGTTGGGCGACAAGCGTTTGATGAACATGGTGGCATTGGGCGCCTTTTTAGAGAAGCTGCCGGTCCTTTCATTGGAATCCGTCGAACAGGCACTAAAAGACCATCTACCAGAAAGGCACAGGAGGTTGCTGACCCTGAACTTTGAAGCCTTGCAAGGGGGTGCCGAGTTTGCGCGAAAGGAATCCGTAAAAGAATCGGTATCGTAATTAACCAAGTCGATCCTTTAATGGATGTGAAGGATTCCTTGTTGCCCGCTATGATCATCCACCTTTAAGAAGCGCCTCACCACGATTCAGGGGCAATTTGCCAGGTTATATACGCACTCCCTGCATTCTATCTTATTCCAAAACCAACTTCTGCTAATTTCTCAATAATGCAAGTACAATATAAAGGATATCTCTGGGTTGAGATATCTGAGCACGTCAGTTCGGGTTAACCATTATGACCATCAATCAAGAGATTTGATGATGGAAAGTGAAAGGAAAGCAGATGGATAACGAGAGAATATTATATATTTGTCCGATATGCTTTCGAGTATGTGATACCGATCAAGAATGTCATGAACACCAAATGATAGAATGCAACCCAGGCAAAATTGGCGATGAGCGGCGGAAACCAGTCACCGATAAATTTGGCAATTACGTATCGCGGGCACCGCGCTGGTATTTAGAAGCGGTGGGTCGGATTCAGAAAAAAGGTCTCGAAACCTGATCATATTCTTAAATTGTATAAGGAAAATCCCCGTTCTCATTGGCTTCAATAAAGAGCACACCGAAAACGGGGATTTTTGGTTTTGAAGATTATTTTAGGCTGCTTCAGGGACGGTAGCCCCCTTGTGTTTGATGGCTGCATGGGCCGCAGAAAGCCGGGCAACCGGCACCCGGAAGGGTGAACAGCTGACATAATTCTGGCCGATCATATGGCAGAATTCAATGGATGCGGGATCACCACCATGTTCCCCACAAATGCCAACTTCCAAATTTGGACGTGAGCGACGACCCTCTTCAACTGCTATGCGCATCAAACGCCCCACCCCGTCCCGATCGATCGTCTGGAATGGATTCTTAGGAAGAATCCCATCTTCCACATATTTGAGCAGGAAATTTCGCTCGGCATCATCACGGCTATATCCGTAAGTCATTTGAGTCAGATCATTGGTACCGAACGAGAAAAACTCTGCCACCTGCGCGATTTCAGCTGCGGTGATTGCAGCTCGGGGTATTTCTATCATAGTCCCAAATTTATAGGGAAAGGAAACGCCTTTCTCAGACATCACCTTCTTAGCGATTTCTTCTAAGCGCGGCTGTATGACCTTCAGCTCGTTTACATGCCCGGTGAGTGGGATCATAACTTCAGGTTTGGCCTCAACACCCTTCAAAGTCGCATCCGCTGCGCCTTCGAAGATTGCTCTCACTTGCATCTCAACGATTTCAGGCATCATGATACTCAAACGCACACCACGTAGACCCATCATAGGGTTGCTTTCATGCAAGGCCTGCACGTTTCCAAGCAACTCTTGTTTTTCTTCCAGACCTTCAACCTCTCCCTTGACCTGCATTGTGATAACTTCTTCAAGAAGTTCTTCAAAAGATGGGAGAAATTCATGCAGCGGCGGGTCAATCAAGCGTATGATGACTGGATAACCATCCATAGCCTCGAAGAGGCCCTCAAAATCCGAACGTTGGTAGGGTAGTAATTCGTCCAAAGCAGCCTTTCGCTCATTGCTGGTTTTCGCCAAAATCATACGTTGAACAATAGGTAAACGCTCCTGTTCGAAGAACATATGCTCAGTACGGCAAAGGCCAATGCCGACTGCCCCATAAGAACGCGCCCGTCGCGCATCAGCTGGGTAATCAGCGTTTGCCCACACTTGTAACCCTCTATTGGGCCAACTCTTCGGAGCCTTACGGATGCCAGGAGAGGCAGAGATCTCATCTGCCCATTTAAGTAATGTCAGCAGGTCGGTTTGTTCTTCGAGAGTTGGTGCAATTGTCGGAATCTTTCCGAGAAAGACTTCACCACTGGTGCCATCTACGGATATCCAATCGCCTTCTTTTACTAATGCACCGTCAACCTCCATTTGCCGTCGCTCTAAGTCAATGCGAATGGCTGCTGCCCCAACAATACACGGCACGCCAAATTGCCGGGCAACCACCGCTGCATGGGAGGTGGCTCCGCCTTCACTGGTTAGAATACCCTTCGCAGCTAGCATACCGTGAACGTCATCCGGCTTCGTGAAGGGTCGCACCATGATGACATCATGTCCTTCTTCCTTAGCCATGCGTTCTGCCGTATCAGCGTCGTAATAAACCTGCCCAACTGCTGCACCGGGAGAAGCATTAACACCAGTGGCAAACATCCGCCCTTGATCCCTGGCCTGGTTTTTGGCCTCATGATCAAACTGCGGGTGTAGCAGCGTATCGACTTGCTCGGGGGTAACTCGTAATACCGCTTCTTCTTTTGTGATGACACCATCATCAGCCATATCCACTGCGATTTTCACCGCAGCTTTAGCAGTTCGTTTCCCATCACGAGTCTGCAGCATCCAAAGCTTACCGTTTTCAATGGTGAATTCCACATCCTGCATCTCGCGATAATGTTCTTCTAGGGTATCGCAAATATCTGTGAACTCTTGATAAACCGCCGGCATCTCTTCCGATAGGTTATCAATCTTCTCAGTGTTTCGGATCCCTGCGACGACATCCTCACCTTGAGCATTGAGCAGGTAATCCCCATACAAAACCTTTTCTCCGGTTGCTGGATCTCTTGTAAAAGCTACTCCTGTTCCAGAATTCCAACCCATGTTTCCAAACACCATCGTAACGATATTTACACCAGTGCCCAAATCATGAGGTATACCAGCTGCATTGCGGTAGTCCACCGCCCGTTTTCCATTCCAGGACTTGAACACCGCTTCTGTTGCCATTTTTAACTGCTCATAAGGATCCTGAGGAAAATCAAAACCCCTGTGTTCCTTCACAATGGCTTTAAACTTCTCGGTCAGTGCTTTCCAATCATTGGCATCCAGATCAGTATCCAGACTTGCCCCTCTTTTCTTCTTGTACTGTTCCAAAACATCCTCGAAGGCTTCGTCCGGAATCCCTAAAACCACCGAACCGAACATCTGTACCAAACGGCGATACGCATCGTAGACAAATCGCTCGTCTCCTGTTAGTTCTACCATGCCTTCAGCAGTCTTGTCATTGAGACCCAAGTTGAGAACGGTATCCATCATACCGGGCATAGAAAATCTAGCTCCTGATCGACATGAAACCAGTAACGGATTATTTGGATCACCGAACTTTTTTCCTGTTTCAGACTCAACTTCCTTGAGAGCCTCCAATTCCTGATCCCACATGCCTTCAGGAAATTTCTCTCCAGCTGCCAGATAGGCATTGCATGCTTCCGTGGTAACAGTAAAACCAGGGGGGACTGGCACGCCAATGCGCGTCATCTCAGCCAAATTAGCGCCCTTACCTCCGAAGAGGGCTCTTACACCCGCCCATTCTCCCCCCACATATTTTTCAGCTTCATCTACCTCCTTAAATAAATAAACCCATCTCTTCTGTGACATCATAACCTCCTGCATAATGGTTTAGAACATATTTAGAATAGCACTACAACAGCATATAGTTTACCACTCCAGCATAATTTTCTCACAACTTGATAGCAGGCCAAAGGGAAATAAAGCTTTTTGATTAAGGTAGTTTAATGAAACTTGCACGATTGATGGTTATTTCAATTTGACTTGCCAAAGATATCATGCTAAAATATGACCAGTCCGAAAAGGCAAACCCGGCGAAAGCCGGGGGCGCAAAGCTATGGGTCTAAGACCATTCACTCGGATGGTTATGATCGCCAGGCCGCCGAAGATAGTTGATTATATTTCTGTCTCAGCGTTTTAACAAGCCTGGCTTCCAGGCTTGTTTTTTTTGATGCTCACACTAACCGGAGAAAAGCAATGAACCACACTACAAATTCATGCCCCTCAAAGCGTCTAATAACTATTGCAACCTCCTTGATCGTGATATTCTCGTTGGTTTTAGCGCCATCACCCAAAGACACCCATCAGGCTTCCTTCATAATCCAAGGGAAGAATGTAGATGAAGTTGCCCAAACCGTAGAATCTTATGGAGGAATAATCACCACTCGATTGGAAATAATCAATGGTGTGGCTGCAAATCTGCCTTCAAATGCAATCTCGCCCTTACTCGCCAACTCAGCCATCACTTCCATTACAGCAAATTCCTCGGTGAACTTAGCAAAGAAGAGTGGAGATGTCCCCACTCCAGAGACAGATTATCCGGATGTCGTTGGAGCAGATATTGTATGGGAACAAGGTACGATCGGTACGGGCATCTCGGTTGCAATATTGGACACAGGTTTGAGTAAAGAATCCGGCATCTTCAAAGACATAGATGGTCATCCCAAGGATCGCATTGCGGCTTGGATTGACTTTGTCGATGGCTACAAAAACCCCCGGGACCCGTATGGACATGGCACCCACATTGCCGGTATCATCGCTAACAGCCAAAATGGCAGCGATGAAGAGTGGAATGGCATTGCTCCGGGTGTTAACTTGGTTGGTGTAAGAGTACTGGATGAACAAGGTTCTGGGTCTTACGAGCGAGTAATCCAAGGCATCCAATGGGTTATCCAACATAAAGATGACTACAACATCAAAGTGATGAACTTGTCTCTCGTGTCCCAAGTGAGTTCTCCTTATTGGGCAGATCCTCTCGATCAAGCCGTGATGAGAGCGTGGGCAGAGGGCATCACCGTCGTCGTTGCAGCTGGAAATGACGGCCCCGATCCCATGTCGATAGGCGTTCCTGGTAATACCCCTTATGTAATCACTGTCGGCGCTTTTACTGATAACTTCACACCTTATGATTGGAGCGATGATTACATCACTCCATTCTCTGCTGCCGGTCCAACCCTGGATGGTTTTGTCAAGCCAGATTTAGTCGCGCCGGGTGCCCATATGGTTTCGACTATGTCCCCAGGTAGCGAACTCGTAAAAAGCCACCAGGCTAACCGGATAAATTCCCATTATTTTTCGATGGCCGGAACCTCTCAGGCGACCGCCGTAGTATCTGGTGTTGCTGCTCTAATGCTTTCTCACGATCCAGACCTCACACCTGACGAAGTAAAATTTCGCTTGATGTTTACTGCCTTCCCTTGGTTGAATCTAGAAACCACCGATGCACTCTATAGTATGTGGCAGCAAGGGGCTGGCAGGGTCAATGCCTACGATGCAGTAAATGCGGATCTTATAGGGAAAGCTAACGATGGGATGGATATCTGGAGCGACCTTTCCGGTGACCAGCATTATGAGGGTTTTTCCTACTACGACGAAGAGATTGGCGAGTTTCGCCTCAAAGGGATTCTTAACGATTGGGCCGGCGGCTACGGCAACTGGGCCGGCGGTTACGGCAACTGGGCCGGCGGTTACGGCAACTGGGCCGGCGGCTACGGCAACTGGGCCGGCGGTTACGGCAACTGGGCCGGCGGTTATGGCAACTGGGCCGGCGGCTACGGCAACTGGGCCGGTGGCTACGGCAACTGGGCCGGTGGCTACGGCAACTGGGCTGGCGGTTATGGCAACTGGGCTGGCGGTTATGGCAACTGGGCTGGTTCATATGGTGATCCCAGCTTTGCGGAGTTTTTTACAAATTGGCAAGATGCATTCAATAGTTGGGCAGGGACAATCCCTTGGATAGGAACCTGGATAGATTTTGACGGCTAACTACAAATTAACGGTTTCTTTAAGGTTAGTGGTTACTTTTCTAATCAAAAGAGCGAGAACCGGCCGGTTCTCGCTCTTTTGATTCGTTATTCTCGGACGAATCGCTTCAAACCAATTGCTCGAGAGTTTTTTCGGCGAGCTTTAAATACTTTTCTGCTCCAAATTGGTAGAAGAGCAAACGAGCTTCCTGAAAGTGTTGTCGCGCTTCTAGAATATTATCCTGACAATAGGCTAGATTACCAAGTTCAAGTACGGTTTTCGCTGCTTCCAATCTTTCATAGGAAGCGGAAAAAATATTAGCACTCTCATTCAGGAGTTCTTCAGCCGATTGATATTCACCTTGAACACGCGCGATCGCGCCTCGCAATCGCAATAATCTGCCACGTTGTACAGAGGCACCCAGACCTTCCTTGTCAATGTCTTTCATCATTTCAAGAGACTCGTTGATCCAGCTGAGAGCACAATCTAAATCTACCTGGGCGAAACAATTCTCTGCCGCATAGTAACCCGCGTCAACCAGATCATCTTGGGCACCCAGTTCTTCCAGGATCTGGATGCTCTCGCTGAGCAACTTTTCCGCCTGTCCAAAATTCCCCTGAGCTGTCCTCAGTCGTCCCAGGTACATCAGCGCTCTACCTCTATAAAAGCGGTGACCTATTTGCTCGGTTACCGCCAAGCTTTTATTGAGGTTAGCTTCGGCTGAATCGAAATCGCCACGATCGTACTGAACCAGACCGAGATTTGTAAATGAGAGCGCGATCCCCTCTGCATCCCCTATCCGTTCCAGGATTTCAATACTCCGTGTGAAATTTGTTTCCGAATCCCGCAAGTCACCGCGGATCAAACCCAGCAATCCCAGATTATTGTAAAGCCTTGCCACTCCGGACATATCTCCAATTGTCTCGCGTAATGCCAGACTTTTCCGAACATGAGCAGAAGCCTTATCGTATTTACGTTGATGGTAAGCAACCGCGCCTAATCGATTGTGAATCGAAGCAATCACATCATATTTCCTGCACGTTTCAACCAGTTCGAGGGCATCCATAAGGTTTTTTCCCGCTTTGTCAAAGTTCCCCCGCAAGAATTGTATCCACCCCATTTCGTTTAATACCTCTGCTTTCTCAACCTGGGGCGAAGGCTGGATATTCTCTATCGATGCCCAAGCATCCGTAAGATGCACCAAGGCCCGTTCAAAATCTCCTTGACGTTCAAAAGTAGTGCCTATCTTACGTTGAAGAATGCTCCGTTCTGTGACAAATCGATCTGAATCCGAATTTCCGATAACAGCTAGAGCAATTTGGAAATGTTCTCTTGCAGATTGGTACTCACCTACAAAAACGAGCACGTCTCCCAATCCCTGATGAACTTGATATGATTGACTTGCAGAGGGAGAAGCCTGCGAAAATAAACTCAAAGCCGTCTCGTAATGACGCCTTGCTTGCTCGTTAGCATAGTCACGGGCAGCTTTTTGTCCTGCCAATATCAAATAAAGCAAAGCCCTATCGAGTTTTGTGCTACGCAAATAATGATCGGCGAGCACCTCGATCTGGCTTTCAAGATGATCGGCATATATATTCTCGATGGCTTCTGCAGCGCTTCCATGCAATTCTCTACGATGGCGTTTCAACAAGGTGCTGTATATAGCATCTGAGGTGAGCACATGGCGGAATGAGAAATCACTTGTCGATATACCAGATGGGTGCAGGATAAAACCGCGGCCAACTAAATCTGCAAGAAGTTGTTGAAGATGGTCTGCCTTGATCGTATGGAGGATTTCAGCCAACAAATGTAGGTTGAATTGCTTCCCAATTACCGCAGCAGCCTGCAATACTTTGCGGTGTTCTGGCCCTAATCGATCGAACCGGGTCAAGATCAATCCACGCAGATTATCTGGCACCCCCATGCCTATAAAATCCTTACCAGGTGCCAGCTGCCATTGCCCATCTTCGTGCTTTATGACCTGCTCTTCAATTAACATACGCAGAATCTCTTCCAAATAGAAGGGAATCCCGGCTGAGCGCTGCAACACATCCATACGTAATTCATCCGGCAAGTTGGGTATTGCCAGCAGTTCAAATAGTAAACGCTCGCTCTGATCCTGAGACAAACTTTTAAGATGGATTGGGATGAACCGCTCCTTCAATCCGGCTTGTGCATGAGAGGCTATCTCCCCCAAAATGCCCCCTTGGAAAGGGCGAGTGATGGCATACACCAGCAGAGGGGCTTGTTTGATTGCTTCGATCAAGAAGAGAAGTAGCTCGAGGGAGGTATCGTCTGCCCAATGCAGATCTTCGAGTATAAGCATTAACGGGCGCTGGCGTGCCTCTGCCAGCAGTAAATCTCTTACAGCTATAAATATTCGTTGGCGAAGCTGGCTGGCATCTAGGTAAGACAGACGCTCTGCTGCTTTAACATCGAAATGCTCTAAGGAAAATAAGTGTTCCAAATATGGCAGCACCTCCGCTGCCTGTCCCCCAAGAGCATCATACACTTTAGTGACCAATCTCTCCCTTACCACATTTGGAGGAGTCTGGTCGGTAACATCAATATAATTACGCAAGAGACCAAGGAATATCCAATAGGAAACAGAACGTCTGTAAGTCAAACTTTGGCCTTCAATAATCCGGACAGGAGTATGCTCGATTTGCGCTTTCAATTCCGAAGTTAGCCGGCTTTTACCAATACCGGCTTCACCGGTAATCAAAACAAACTGTCCTTCTCTCTGGTTGAGGAGAGATTGAACTACATTTTTAAGGCATTGAAGTTCAACATCGCGGCCGACCAGGGGAGCCCTTAAACCCTCCAACCCTCGCACACTGCCTTGTCTGGATTTAATTCCGAGCAATCGATAGCCTGGAACTTCCTTTGAAATCCCTTTTAATATCAACGATGGAATTAAATGGAAATCAAATAAAGCTTTGCAGCTGCGAAATACACTCTCGCTGACCAGCACCATGCCAGCTTCAGCGACCTCTTCGAGACGATTCGCTAAATTAACTGTATCCCCTATTGCAGTATAATCCATCAACATATTGGACCCAACGCTTCCCACTACCACTGTTCCAGAGTTTAGTCCAACATGTAGCTGCAAACCAAAATTAACACCTTCTTTCAGGTATTGATTATAGTTTGCGATCTCCGCTTGCATGTCCATTGCAGCTCTCACAGCTCTTTCCGCATCGTTTTCATGAGCGATAGGCGCGCCGAAAAGTGCCATCAAGCCGTCACCTAAAATCTTATCTACTGTACCTTCATATTCATAAACTTTCTCTACCAGCATGCGGATGACTTTTTGAACGAGATCGAATAAGTCCTCGCTGTCCATTTCCTCAGCCAGGACGGTATAATCACAGATGTCAACAAATAAGACGGTTACATTGCGGCGCTGACCAGCAGCTTCTAACCCAGCTTGCTTGAAGCGCTCGATCAGATCAGCACCAATCATCACCCCAATGGGCTCAGAGGTATTGGGTATTTCAGGAACCGTTTGGACAGGAAATTTTATTTCAGCCTCTTCCAGGCGTGTACCACAATTTCCGCAAAAACGCATCCCTGGAGGATTATTAAAGCCGCATTGAGGACATTGAAGAGACATCCAAAAACCTTAAATGTGACGAGTTCTACTCGTCTTAACTAAAATCTTAATCGCATCTATTTGATAAAAATATACCATGCTAATTGGATCTTACCCCTATCAAAACCGTTACGACGTATTCGGATTCATTGCAATAACATAATATCTACAACTACCATCAATTTACCATCAATTAACGTTGACAGCTTAACCTAACCTTATTATAATAATGTTAGCCCCGGCTAAGGACGCTGGGGCAAAATATTGTAATTCCCAACTTCCCCGCACCTCAGCGCCAAGAATTCTTGAAATTATATGCGCAGATCGTGTGGCGAAGCGAAGATTGGAGAAGAATCCATGAAATATGCTATTGTAGAAGATGGTGGCAAGCAATATAAAGCCGTCGAAGGCAATACCATCGCAGTTGATCACTACAATTCAGAACCTGGTGAAAAAATCGATTTGGACCATGTGCTATTAATTTCCTCTGAGGATGAGATAAGCATTGGCACTCCCTTTATTGAAGGTGCCAAAGTGGAAGCGACAGTTGAAGACCATTTCAAGGGTCCCAAAATCGTAGTTTTCAAATACAAGCCAAAAATCCGTTATCGAGTCAAGCGAGGCCATCGACAGAGGTATACCCGATTGAGAATAGATGCAATCGTAACGGATTCAGGAGGTAATCATGGCTCATAAAAAAGGTGGCGGTTCAAGCCGTAACAATCGAGATAGCAAATCGAAACGATTGGGCGTAAAGAAATTTGGTGGCGAGTATGTTCTATCTGGCAATATCTTGGTCCGCCAACGAGGTACCCGCATAAAGCCTGGTCAAAATGTAGGCAGAGGATCTGATGACACACTCTTTGCTACGATTGAAGGGATCGTAATTTACGAAACCATTCGCGACGGACAGAAACGTGTAAATGTAGCGCCCGTTGAAGAAGATAAATAGAATGTGACCCTAAGTGATTTCCTGTTCAAGGAAACACACTGATTGCTGGTTTCACAAATATCTAAGAGATTTATAGAGGTCATTTATTATGAAAGAAGGTATTCATCCAACTTATTATCCAGATGCACAAGTTATTTGCGCGTGCGGAAATACCTGGACAACCGGATCGACACAAAAAATTATTCGCACAGACATGTGTTCCCAGTGCCATCCATTTTATACCGGTGAGCAGCGTATCGTAGACACTGAGGGTCAAGTAGACCGCTTTTATAAGAAATTACAGGCTCGGCAGCAATACCTAGAGGAGGTCGAAGCCCGCGAGGCATCCCGCACTTCTCCAGAAAGACCTATCGAGGAGTTGGAGCTTGGAAGCCGTGCGGTTGAGGCTCTCGCTAAGGCCGGCATCATAAAAGTCGGTCAAGCTCTTGACCGTCTGGCTATGGGTGAAAGTGCTTTACTCGCCATTGATGGGTTCGGGCGGAAATCTTTAGCAGATCTAAAGAAGCGTCTTCGACAATTTGGTTATCAATTACCCGAGGCCGCTCAAGAGATCCAAACTTAATATCTATCCTTCTTTATGAAAACTCCTTTGATATACCAGGGAAATCTGAGCTATCCAATAAACTAGATTCCTGAGGTTGATCAAAATACCCAGACCCCATCCCATCGGGCGTTGCCTTATTCACTTTGAGTTCAAATTCCCCAAGGGAGGGGTCAAAGTTTAACTGATAAGGGCAGGCAGATCGCGATCTGCCTGCCCCGATTCAGAATTGTCTCTCCTTATTTTCCAAATCAGCCTGGTATCTTGTTGCTAAGTCAACCCATGAGTAGCGTTCGACTCAAAGATCGGGGGAGGTTTTTCGTTGGCTGGCGTTCGTTTAACTATAGGATCAAGTCTTTTCTCCATGATTTATAATTAATCATCAAGTCTTCCTGGATTAAATGCTTCAAAAATGTTTCGGAGGAAACATGATTCATCGCTCTGGCTCAGTCGAGGTTATCGTAGGATCAATGTTCAGCGGTAAAACAGACGAACTCATCCGGCGTTTACGCAGAGCAACCATTGCACGGCAAAAAGTCCAGGTCTTTAAACCCGCAATAGATAATCGCTATAATGAAGAAAAGGTTACATCACATGCTGGTACGGATTTTATTGCTTTACCTATTTCTACTGCTAATGATATCCTGTTAAATTTGGATGAAGATACCACCGTGGTCGCCATCGATGAGGCTCAATTTTTTGACGCAGAGATTGTCACTATCGTTCAGCAATTAGCTGATCGTGGTTTACGCGTTATCGTTGCAGGACTGGATACAGACTTCCGAGGAGAGCCATTTGCCATGATGCCAGTCTTAATGGCTCAGGCTGAACATGTTGATAAATTACACGCCATTTGTATGGTATGCGGTGAGCCTGCTTCACGGACCCAACGGCTCGTCAATGGAAGCCCGGCTCACTTCGATGACCCAATCGTAATAATTGGCGCATCTGAGCTCTACGAAGCTCGCTGCCGCGCCCATCACAAAGTTCCAAGAGATTAGCGATGCAAGATTATCATGAGTTTCTGGATAAAATCATCATATCGGAAAGTGTTTTACAGCAAAGAATCGCTGAATTGGGAAAGGAGATCAGCCGCGATTATCAAGATCATAATTTACATCTTATCTGCGTCTTACGGGGAGGAGTCCTCTTCTTAGCGGACTTAATGCGCCAAATATCAGTCAACCACACGATTGATTTCATGGCGATCTCCTCTTACGGTGTTGGTGAACGGCAATCTACTGGTCAAGTACGGATTACTTTAGATTTACAGGAAGATATCCACGATAGGGATGTCTTGCTGGTTGAAGACATCGTAGATAGCGGATTTACCATCGCATCTGTCTTAGAGTTCCTCAGTACCCGCCATCCGCGCAGTTTACGCGTCTGTGCTTTGCTGGACAAAGTAGAACGCCGAGAAATCGCTGTCCCTATCCACTATCGCGGTTTTGCTATACCCAATAAATTTGTCTTCGGTTTCGGATTAGATATTGATGAATACTACCGAAATTTGCCATTCATTGGTGCTGTAAATCTAGACCACTACCATCCCACTTGATAACTTTATGTCCAGTAAGGGGCGTGACTCAAGATCGAGAGCAAAAAGAGACCTACAGTATTCTGGTCGCTGGATTGCCAGGCTTGGGTTTCAAGTGATTGCACAAGGTGGCACACCAGAGCAAGCCCTGCAGGCCGCTAAATCCTCTCGCCCGAAAGAGACTCCCCAAATCGAATACGTGCCAACCTCACAACCTATACGCTTTTCTCCTTATTTTGAACTCATCCGTAAAACCCTACCAAGCGACATGTCTGTTTACCTTGTCGGTGGAGCAGTTCGTGACGCCTTGCTCGAGTACCCTGTTAACGATCTGGATTTTGTTGTGCCTAAAGATGCTCTCAAAGTTTCTCGGCTGGTAGCTGATGCATTAAATTCCCCTTTTTATCCACTGGATGAAGGTCGGGAAACCGGACGCGTTATCCTTACACAACCGCGTGGAGAGCGGATCTTGATAGACTTTTCTATATTTCAAGGTGTCGATTTGGAAAGTGACCTGCGTGCCCGAGATTTCACTGTCAATGCGATAGCTGTTGATATCAATCACCCGGATCAATTATTAGACCCCTTAGGTGGTGCCGCTGATTTAAAGGCAAAAATTCTACGCGCCTGTTCCACTGATGCATTTCTCTTGGATCCCTTACGAGTCATCAGGGGAATTCGATTTGCAGCTGCCTTGAACTTCCGGATCTTTCCACAAACGCGCCAGCTGATGGGAAAAGCGATTCCTACTCTTTCAAAGGTCTCGGGAGAAAGGAAACGTGATGAACTATTCCGGATTCTAGAGGGCTCCCAACCCGCAAAAGCGATGCGGGCTTTGGATATCTTAGGGGTTTTCCCCTTCGTCCTACCTGAATTATCCGGTTTGAAAAATATTAAACAATCTCCACCTCACATTTTCGATGTTTGGAACCATACCTTAGAAGTCGTGCAGAAACTTGAGACTATCTTCAAAGTACTCGCTCCCGTTCATGATCCAGATATTTCTTCCACATTGCACATGAGCATGCTTGCTTTTAGACTGGGTCGCTACCGTGATCAGATCAAGTCCCATTTTAATGCAAGGTTAAATTCAGATCGTTCTCCTCGTGCCCTATTATTCATGGCCGCGCTATATCATGATGTTGGAAAACCCCAAACCCAAAGCGTTGATGAAAGCGGTCGCATACGATTCATCGATCACGAGCGAGTTGGAGCAGAAGCGGCGAAGAAACGGGCGCGCGCATTGCATCTCAGTAATAGCGAGACAAATCGCTTGAACCTGGTGATTCGCAACCATCTACGTCCCATTTCACTGGCGCAATCCGGTAAATCACCCTCCAGACGCGCCATCTTTCATTATTTTCGGGATTGTGGCGAAGCAGGTGTGGATATCTGTCTCTTGTCGTTGGCAAATATTTTAGCCACATACGGTGCTACCCTCCCCCAGGAAACGTGGTCGCGCCAGGTTGATTTGGTAAGAGATTTACTCGAATCTTATTGGGAAAGGACTACTGAATTGATCTCTCCTGCGATTCTGCTTACCGGAGACGATTTAATTAATGAGTTGCATATAAAACCCGGGCCTACCATCGGAAACTTGTTAGAATCGATTAGAGAAGCCCAGGCAGCCGGGGAAGTCCACACTCGTCAAGATGCCATCATCCTGGCACAGCAATTGTATAAAAGTAAAGCTGATGGTTGAAATAATAAGCCATCTTGTTCCTCACTTTTAATATTTACCAGATCGACTCGGCTTAGCGGTTTTATTTGGAATTATTCGATGGTCTAAGGAAAAAGATCATTCAAAGACAGTTCACTATTTTTAGTAGTTACGCAGTTCAGGGGACAATCGGGGGTGTTTGGGTGGGCGTTGCCCAAACACCCCCATCCTCCCATCAACTGCGTAAGTCCTATATTTTAATGTCAGTTCGGGTTTTACTTCGACTTTCTGAAGGGGATATGTAGTTGCGAAATCAGGAGAATAACGGTCTTTTCAAAAAAAACAAATCCCGGTAAGGCTCAACCGGGACACATAAATAAGTCTAATACGATCCAAGATTAATTTAGGGTTAAATTATCCCTGAGAATAGTAGCTTCTTTTTCAGCACGTGCACGCCGTGATAAATTGTTCAAATGGGCAATTAACACGTTGCTCGGAACAGGCTTGATCAGATAATCATCTGCGCCTTCATCTAAAGCCTTGGCTGCAGTCCCCGGTTTACTCAAGGCGGAAAGAACCAATATGGGGATTTGGCTAAATTCACGGATAGTTTTACAGACTTGCCAACCGTCCATCCCAGGCATAAATAAATCCAAAACGATCACATCTGGTTTCATATCCCGCGTAACCTTGATCCCATCCTCACCAGTATACGCCGTCAACACCTCAAAGGATTGTGGCTCCAGCACTGATCTCAGCATTTCAGTCATAGTGATGTCATCATCTATCACCAATACACAAGTCAACACTATATTCCTCCTGATTGGAGAGGGTTACCCCACCCTTTTAAAGATGAGGGAAATCTTGGGTGATTAGATAAACCCCATTGCCTTCCTCTACTTGTGTGGCTTATCGCATCACTTGGCCTAGATTATGCACCAAAACAAATTGTCTCGAACTTACAAACACTTTACAAGTACCCTTGTCAGAACTTGCAATGGTTGGAAATTGAAGATATGATTAGTCAAAAAGTACTATTAGATTGGTAACTTACTTGATTTATCGATATGGCTCCTAAGATCTCGTGCCCGCGATGCTATCAAACGATCGAGCTGGAAGTACGCTATTGCGGTAATTGTGGAATAGACCTTGCTTTAGCAGCCGCTCTAACTGAATATGAGCTGGCGAATATACCTGCGATCCCTCCGGGCAGCCCCATAGTTCCAGAGGTGCTCGTTCCAAAATTGGGAGAATATTTAATCGAAAAAGGTGAATTGGATCCAGACGGTTTAGAGCGGGCCCTCGCCTTTCAGAAAGAGAGATTTGACTCAGGCCAAACACTGTTAATCGGCCAGGCGTTGGTAGAATTAAATCTCATAGACCGTTCGACCCTTGACAAAGCTGTAACCGAACAAATAATTAGTCTCCAGAAGGCTCTCCATCAGGCCAATCACAAACTTGAGCGACGTGTCCAAGAGCGAACTATCGAGCTGCAAAATGCGCTTCACAAATTAGCTGAATTAAATCAACTTAAAACTAACTTTATTTCAAATATATCTCATGAGCTACGCACACCCCTCACACACCTAAAAGGATATTTAGATATGTTATCGGAGGGCAGCTTAGGAACACTGAACCAACAACAATCCGATGCTTTGTGCGTTTTACAAAAAGCAGAAAAACGACTCGAGAGTCTTATTGAAGATTTGATCCAATTTTCATTAGCAGCCCGAGGAGAATTAAGTCTGGAGATCAAGTCGGTTGACCTTCGTGATCTTATTTCCAGGATCACCTCAAAATCAATGCAAACCGCTTATGCAAATAAGATTACATTAAGAACAACTTCTCCAAAGAACCTCCCGCCAGTGCTGGCTGATGAGGATAAGATCTCTTGGGTAATCACGCAACTATTAGACAACGCAATAAAATTTACATCTCAAGGAGGTTTGATCGAAGTAGATGCCTATACAGAAGATGGATTTGTGATCGTAAGAGTAAAGGATAATGGTATTGGCATATCTAACGATCGCCTCTCAGAAGTATTTGAACCATTTCACCAGCTTGACGGCTCCATAACCCGCCATTTCCCGGGAACAGGTTTAGGATTGGCTTTGGTTAGAAAGATAATGGATGCTCATGGTGCACAAATTAAAATTGTTTCAACGGTAGGAGAGGGCTCTGAATTCTCATTCGCATTGCCCTGCAATAATCATAAAGGTGGGTAATCATTTATGGTTGAAAAGACATCAAATTCTCTTTCGCAGAACGTTAATGAGCTGGAGGCATTTTATGCTATCAGTAAAATCGTGGCTCATAATATTGAGTCGGAGGACGGCCTCCAGAAGATCATCAATCTCGCACGTCCAATATTTATTTTCGATAACGTAGTCCTTTATCGTTCAGGAGAATCGAAGGGGTTAGAACCATCTTTTGCCCGGGCGGTAGGTCGTGGTCGCTCGACTGAAGCTGATCTTGCGTGGGGAGAAGCCACTGCCAATGAAGCAATCACCTCAAAACAAATCATTGTAAGACAGGAGATCAATGGCAATTACAGCAAAGAACGAATGAGATTGCGTTACTATCTTGGATTACCTCTCATTATCAGGGATTATCAGATGGGTGCCCTAGTATTCATTCGTTATGGAGGACCTCCTTTCACAGAAGAACAAACTCACCTTGCCGAATTTATCGCAACTAATGTCGCCCAATTATTAGAACACGAACAACTGGTGATTAAACTCTCAACGTTGGAATCTGAACGGCGATTGGAACGCTTACAGGATGATTTCGTTGCCACAATTTCTCACGAATTGCGCACCCCTTTGGGTTTTATCAAAGGGTATGCAACAACTTTGCTCCGTGAGGATACAACTTGGAGCAAAGATACTCGCCGCGAGTTTTTAATGATCATCGATGAAGAGACCGACCGGCTTCGAGAATTAATTGATAACCTGCTGGATTCATCCCGACTTCAGACCGGTACCTTACGTATGAAATTTCAACCAATCCGGTTGGATACGATGTTGAGAGATATCTCCTTGAGGGCCCGCTCATTATATGAAGACATGCCAATCGAGCTCAAATTAAAGAACAGCAATGTTCAAATTCAGGCTGATCCCACTCGTCTGGCTCAGGTTTTTGATAATTTATTGATTAACGCCTCAAAGTATGCTCCCGGATCGAAAGTCACGATGACCCTGACAAAGGAAAATAAGATGGCTCACATTGCCGTAAGCGATCAAGGTCCCGGGATCCCTGAAATCCATCTCGAAAACATTTTCACTCGCTTCTTCCGAGTCCCGAATGAGACTTCATCTATCAGAGGAACCGGTCTTGGCTTGTTCATTTGTCGCCGCATAGTTCATACCCATGGCGGTGAAATTAGAGCGGATTCCAAAGTGGGTAAGGGAACTACCTTTCATATCTATCTACCATGTGAAGAAATTGAAATTAATAAGCACACTCATTGAGGAGGAAAATAATGAGCACAGATATTCTAGTTGTCGATGATGAACCTCGCTATGTAAGACTGATGGAAGCCAATTTGGTTACAGATGGCTATCAAGTTCTTAAGGCCTATGACGGCCAGAAAGCAGTGGAAATTGTTGCAGAAAAACAACCAGCCTTGGTCTTGTTAGATGTAATGATGCCCATATTAAATGGTTTTGCAGCATGTGAACGCATCCGAGAATTCTCTAGTGTTCCTATTATTATGGTCACAGCCAAAGGAGAAGAACAAGATAGGGTACGTGGTTTAGATGTGGGTGCCGATGACTATATTGTCAAACCATTTTCAGCTCAAGAATTACTGGCTCGTGTTCGGGCGGTGTTACGGAGAGCTCAGGTATCGGGAAGCTCTTTCCAACAAGCGATTTTCAACCACGGCAATTTAAAAATCGACTTCGCACGCGCTGAGGTATTTAAAGACAGCAAAATGGTATATCTTTCTGCCACTGAATATCGCTTGCTCCTACAATTCGCCCATAACCTTGGCAGCATACTGTCATCTGAAGATTTGCTGGTTAATGTATGGGGATCTGAGTACCGTGAGGATAAAGAGATACTTTGGGTAAGCATCTCACGCTTACGCCAAAAGCTAGAAGATGATCCCCGTAACCCCCAACATATCGTGACCCGTTCGGGGATGGGTTATACCATGCCCCCCCTATAACCACAGAAACAACGGAAAAAATTCCATGACCATTCAGTTTAATGATAAGGGTAAATTCTTCACGGATGTAATTACCAAAGATCCAACAGAAGTCATTCTTCAAACCCGGACCCACCGGATTAAAGGAACTGTATTCGTTACAAGAGGAGACCGACTGATTGATGAGCTCAATGGCACCGATCAGTTCATCGCTGTGACAGATGCAGTCGTGTCAACGGATCAGGGAGAACAGCTCTATAAATGTGAGTTCTTAACAGTAAATATAGACCATATAGTTTGGCTGTTGCCCAACGATGAGATCAAAGCGAGCCACGCAAATTCAGGAGACTAATTGTGACAAACCTTGCAAAGGCAGATCAACCTTCAATACAATCTCCAGAAAAAGAAAAAATCAAAGCGTATTTAATCGGTACATTGTCACAAGACCTTGAAGAGAGCCCTCCCCCTGCAAATCAAAGACGTCAGTTTATCATTGATAGATTGAAAGTAATCTACGGCAAAACCGAGCTCAAGCTATCTGAGACTCTCAGACTCCAGATTTTCCGTGATGTTTTAGATGAGTTACTTGGATACGGTCCAATCCAACCATTATTAGAGGATCCAGAAATTACGGAAATAATGGTAAACGGATATCGCCAAATATTTATTGAAAAGCAGGGAAAATTAATCAAGACGAACATAACCTTTGAAAACGATGATCACGTTCTTCGAATTATTGATCGGGTCATCACACCCTTGGGTCGTCGCATTGATGCTGATAGCCCTACCGTGGACGCTCGCTTACCAGACGGTTCGCGGGTCAACGCCGTCATCCCGCCGGTTGCTATTGATGGGCCTTCTATTACAATTCGAAAATTTTCCACTGATCGCTTGGGCCTCAAAGAATTGATCAGACTCGAATCAATAACAGAAAGCATGGTGGAGTTTCTGCGTGCCTGTGTGATCGCTCGCTTGAACATCATTATCTCCGGAGGTACCGGTTCAGGGAAAACCACCTTACTCAACAGTCTCTCATCCCTTATCCCTGAAGGGGAGCGTATTGTCACCATAGAAGATGCTGCGGAACTTCAGCTCAGACAAGAACACGTTGTCCGCATGGAAACAAGACTCCCAGGGGTTGACGGTCGTGGTTTGGTTACAACCCGCGACTTAGTACGCAATGCATTGCGAATGCGACCAGACCGCATTATCGTTGGAGAGGTGCGCGGCGGGGAAGCACTCGATATGCTTCAAGCTATGAACACAGGACACGATGGATCCCTGACTACGCTGCACGCCAATTCCCCCCGTGACGCACTTTCGCGCCTCGAAACCTTGACGTTAATGTCTGGAATGGATATCCCCATCCGCGTCATCCGTGAGCAAGTTGCCTCGGCGATTGATTTGATTCTTCAGGTATCGCGATTACGTGATGGCACTCGCAAGGTGACAGCGATCACAGAAGTTGCTGGAATGGAAGGCGATACCATCGTACTGACCGATATATTCATATTCGACCAAGTGAGTGTCAGTCAAGATGGAGAAGTTCAGGGAGAACTGAAACCCACTGGCATAAGGCCTATGTTTACCGAGCGCTTGAAAGTAGCTGGATTTAGTTTGAAACCTGAAGTGTTTGGTGCAAACATCGCCGAAATGTTGGCGACAAATCGACGTAGGCATTGAATTGGCTATTTCCATAATATCGGTACTATAGACATTATTTATCACAATTTCGGATCTCTGCTATAATTGCCAAACTGCTGTGATGGAAATATTTTAGAAAAATACCATCCACTCCTTCAAGCGTGTAAAACCGCTCAATGTAAAAACCGATCAGTCATAATATCTGAGTGTTATCATGCCAACTAAACCCAATTCAAATAACCTGCGAGCCAAGAAACTTGGTGTTCTTATAAAAGATGCCCGATTATTCAAAGGAAAAACTGCCCAGGATTGCGCTACTGCTTTACAAATGCCAGCCGAGATGTTTGCTCAATTCGAGATGGGCATCACTTCGCCTTCGCTACCTCAGATCGAAGCATTAGCATTCTATCTAGACATTCCCTTAGACCATTTCTGGGGTAAAGAAGTGATGTCAGAAAAAGAAAAATTAAGGAGCGATCTCGATTTTGATAAATTAATTGAACTCCGTCAGCGAATGATCGGTGCATCGATTAGGCAAGCCCGTATGGAAGCAGGTCTATCCTCCACAGATTTGGCAGACCAGACAGGGCTGTCAGAGGAAACGCTCGAATCATATGAACTCGGTAATCAACCAATTCCGCTGCCACTATTGGAGACGATCGTAGGTCATTTAAACCGATCAGTCCAAAAATTTTTGGCCAGTAGTGGGCCGATAGCAAACTGGGCAACTCAAAAACAAGCGCGCCTGCAATTTTCGGAATTACCCACAGAGATGCAACTTTTCATCTCAAAACCGGTCAATCGCCCATATCTAGAACTAGCCCAAAGATTAAGTGAGATGTCCGTCGAAAAATTACGATCTATCGCAGAAGGTCTACTGGAAATTACGCTCTAGACTTGAGATTCTGGCGAGGAAGCAATCGATATGAGTGATATTGACGCCCCCAAAAAATTAGAGCAAGATGGTAAATCCGCTTACCAAAAGCAAGATTATCAGTCTGCTGCTGAAAAATTTCGATCAGCAGCGCAGGGTTTCTCTAATGCTGGGGAACATTTATTAGCTGCTGAAATGCAGAACAATGCAAGCGTCGCATACTTGCAGGCTGGCAGCCCCAAAGCTGCCTTAGAAGTAGTCAACGGAACCGTAGCGATATTCCTTGAAGCAGGAGATACCAGACGCCAGGCTCTGGCACTCGGCAACAGAGCTGCAGCACTTGAAGCACTCGGACGGATTGAAGAAGCGATCAAGGCTTACGAAGAATCATCAGAATTATTGAAGCTTACTGGGGAGAAGGAAATGCGTGCTTCGGTTATGCAATCCCTGTCCGCCCTGCAATTACGGAGCGGAAAACAACTCGAAGCATTAGCAACGATGCAGGCTGGCATAGATGGGATCAAACATCCAAATTTGAAACAACGCATGTTGAAGAAACTATTACAAATGCCTTTCAAATTGATGAGCCGTTCCTGATGAATATCAACCTGATTCGATAGCTTGGTTTTTATAATTTGAGCGTTAGAAAAAATAAACATGAAGTTGGGAGTAGTTGTGGAGGCATGGTCAGATCCCATGGCTCCACAACTACTATTTTGTCAATGTATAACCATTTTCAATGAAGTTATAATGTTACTGTTTCGGGGGAAGACGCTCCCTCTAATCATAATTAACGTTCGAAGAATTGTGTAATGATCGCCCAACAAATAACACTTATTCACGAAGCAAAAATAGAGGACCGGCAAAAAATAGCAAATCTAATCCACTTCGAGACACTAGTTCACCGTCATCTCGACTGGAGACCCCCGTTAGATTGGATCGACCACCAACCTTATTTACTGGCTGAGAAGGGAGACAAATTATTAGCCGCCTTAGCATGCCCTCCTGATCCCTCCCACATAGCCTGGATTCGCTTATTCGCAGTCTCTAGCGATGTCAATCCCGAAAATGTTTGGAATCCCTTATGGTCAGCAGCTTTATCTAAATTGAACAAATTCGACAATGTGACGGTAGCTGCGATTCCTCTACAAGAGTGGTTTCGAAACCTGCTGCAAACCAGTGGTTTCAAGCTTTCGAATAAAGTAATTATGTTGATTTGGGAGCAAGATCTACCACCTGAGCGTTCGGTATCAGGTTTATCCATACGGACAATGAATTTTGATGATCTTCCTACCATAGAGAGGCTGGATGAACTTGCCTTTAGACCCATTTGGCATAATTCTTTAGATTCATTAGAACTGGCTTTCCAACAGGCTGTGATCGCCACCGTAGCTGAATTCGACGAAAAGATCATCGGATATCTAATTAGTACAGCTAACAATTTGGGAGGGCACCTAGCTCGGCTCGCCATACATCCCCAACATCAAGGACAGGACATTGGTTATTGCATCTTGAGAGATACTCTGGAACAGTTCAAGCGACGGGGAGCTCACAAGGTGACTGTGAACACCCAGGAAGATAATTTTGTTTCTTTGTCCTTATATCAGAAGTCCGGATTTAAGCGAACCACAGAAGTTTTCCCTGTATATATCTACTCAGGCAGCCCATTCGAAGATGTCAAATAATCCAAAATATATCCAATGTTTCCCTTACCTGATATCATTGATAAACCAAGTCGAACGAATGCCCTTTATGGAGTTACGCTTTGGCAAAACATAACGATGTTAAAATCGCCAATGCTTTAATGAGGTACTACTTGGTTGCTTCACAAGAGGTATTAGGCAACCAGCGGTATCATGAAATTCTTGAATCATCAGGCCTCGAGCGCCTTATAGAAAACCTACCTCCGGATGGTTTGGACCTTGACGTAAATTCTGGCGAATTTGCTCGATTCAATCAGGAGATTGAAAGCCGAAACAAAGCTGCCGGGCGTAGCTTATTGCGCAGGATTGGGATGCTTACTTTCCAAAAGGTTATGCGTGACCAACCATTCTTCGCAAAATCCGCAGGTGTTGTATTTAAATTATTGCCACAGGATCGTCGGATAAGGGTAGTTCTCGATAGTCTTGTCAGATCTTTAGAGAAGCTCAACCCACAGATTGACGCCAGCATTGAAGAAGAAGATGGAAAGATCGCTTATGTGGAACGTAGGTGTTCCGTTTGTTTCAACCGGAAGAGTACCGAAGCTATTTGTTACATAAATGCAGGATTTCTAACAGCAGCTGTTAATTGGGCTACCGCCAGACGCTACGAAATAATCGAGACACATTGCATCGCCATGGGGGATGAAAAATGCCGCTTTGAGGTGAGAGAGCTAACCTCATAACAACCTGAAGTTCTTAATTAATTCTCTTATTATCTGGACAAAGACCCAATCTCATGGCAAAATTTGGGTTCAATTTCTATTATGGTAGGAGGTTTGATGAGTAAAAATAAAGGTTCAGTGAGTAAACGCCAAACTATTAGAGAAAAACGTCGCCAACAACAGCAGCGCCAGCGTCTAGTCACAATCTTGCTCATATCGGTAGCTGCCCTCGTGATCGTTGGCTTGTTAATCGCACCGTCAATCAGGAATGCTCTCACCCCCGTCGGCACAATCGTACAGATAACACCAAATCCTCGACCCATGGCAGACGGAACTGCGATGGGCGATCCAAATGCACCTGTGAAAGTAGTTGTGTATGAAGACTTCCAGTGTTCAGCCTGCCGCAACTATTCGTTAAGCATAGAACCCTTAATTGTCCAGAACTACGTCGCACCAGGGAAAGTGTATTATGAATTTCAACAGTTCCCCTTCCTTGATAGCAATAGCCCTGGAAACGAATCTCATCAGGCCGCCACTGCGAGCATGTGTGCTGCTGCACAGGGGAGATTCTGGGATTATCATGATATTCTTTTCGCCAATTGGATTGGAGAGAATGTAGGATCGTTTACCGATAAACGCTTGGTCGCCTTCGCCGAAGATTTGGGATTGAACATAGATGAATTCAACGCTTGTTTTAAAAGCAATGAATTTCAGAATAAGATAAATGAGGATCTGGCAGCGGGTAGAAGTGCGGGCGTAAATAGTACTCCCAGTATCTTTGTCAATGGGCAATTGGTGCCACCTGCTTATGGTCAGATTTCGCAGGCGATTGATATCGCTCTGGCTTCAGCGGGAAAATAGCACCATAGGGAACAGGATATTCACGATCCAGTTGATGGTGTCATTCGACAAGTGATGAAACCGTGCGATGTGAACAAAAATTCACATCGCACGATATTTTTTCGATTGGTTTCGAAGGAGAATTATGGCTTTTTCGTTAGGGTGGGTAGAGATTTCCCTGATTTTGTATTTTCTAGCAACTCTAATGAGAAACATAACGAGGAGAGCCGGTTGAGGTATCGCAATATTTCCGAATTAGTCAACTTACCATCAAAAAACAGCTTTACCACGCGCCGCTCAGCACGCCTTATTGCTGTGCGTGCCACCGCGATAAATGCACCAGCGAGTGAATCGCCTGGCACAACAAATTCCTTCGGTATCACCACCATCTTACTGATCTTGGAAATTTGCTTTTCCAACCATTCGATCCGTTCCGAGTTAATAAAGCTGAACTGTGAAGCAACTTCCTGGGTCGAAGCGACTTCCGCCATTAAATGATATAAATCTCGTTGGATATCCAACAGGAGTAGATCTGTTTGAGGTGCCTTCGCTGCCGCTCTACCCACACCTAAAGCAGCGACGGCTTCATCAATCGACCCAATCGCCTCAATGCGGGTTGAGTGCTTAGGAACCCGGCCCTTGCCTAAAAGGCCTGTGTAACCATCGTCACCAGTACGAGTGTAAAATTTCGTCATAAATCTGAGTGTTTCCTCCCAAAGCTATCCCGAATTGGACTGTTGTTGTATACTTAATTGAGTTATAAGGAGATCTTAAAATGCAAATCAGGTGCTACCATTGTCATAAACCTTTTGCCATCAGCAAAGATGTGGTACACGCCGCCTTAGATATGACGAGTGCTCAAGGGTTAAACCATTATAACGCCCAATGCCCTCACTGTCGTCATGCCAATCGACTTTCTGTGGAGGAATTGCTCCATGCCGCCCCGGATTGGCAAGCTAAAGCTGCGGATAAAGGTGCAGCTCCAGATTCTTAACTTTATGTGGAGATAATTCATATTTTGTGGATGAGAAAAATCACTTCAAATCCCCTGAGGAAGTAAAATCAGAATTGGGGAAGCAGCAATATATTGCCAGCGATGAAATTGCAACAATCATGTAACAATTGATCGACAAGCTAATTTTTTTGTGGTAGGTGACGCCAGAAACAATTTCAATGATCCTCGTGTTGATCTTTTTCGTGAAATATCACGTCGCAGCCACCAAACCATTTGGTTAAACCCAGAATCACCAAATTTATGGGGTACCGGTGATAGCGACATGCTTAAATATGCCCCCTTCTGCAATCGGATCTTTCAAGTAAGCAATCTATCCGAGTTAACCACGGCAATTGACCAGCTGCTTACCTGATAGGTATTCCAATCCAGTTAGATCCTAATTTGATTTGATCTCGGCCTCATTGATATCAGCTTCATCCATGGGTAATGTACTGCGAGAATAGAGAAAGTTAAAATCTCTTATCCGCTTGCGTAAGGATTTGCTCAGAGCATCATTCTTCATTCTCCACGACCAATTTCCACTTGGATTTCCAGGATAATTCATGCGTGCCCGGTTATCTAAATCGAGAAAATCTTGTAGAGGTGCGATTGCAAAGTCTGCCACCGATGACCAGGCTGCCCGGATTAAATCCCAGGCGACATCCTGACCGCTTCTCCCAAGATATCGCCGGTAAAACGCCCGCTCATCCTCAGCTACGCGCTTATACCAACCTCGAGCAGTATCGTTATCATGGGTGCCCGTGTATACCACACAATTCTTCACGTAATTGTGAGGCAGAAATGCATCGCTCGGGTCCCCAATAAAAGCAAATAACAATACGCGCATTCCTGGCAGGTTGAAGTGTTCGCGCATTTCAACCACATCTGAAGTAATTACACCCAGGTCCTCGGCGATAATTGGTAGTTCGCCCAGAGCATTCTTCACAGCCTGGAAAAAAATCTTTCCCGGCCCTGGTACCCAAAGACCTTTTTCAGCGGTCTCTTCACCGGCCGGAACTTCCCAGTACCCCGCAAAGCCACGAAAATGATCAAGCCTGACAATATCCACAAGGTGAAGAACTGCCCACATCCGCTTTATCCACCAGTCAAAATTATTTTTCGCATGTACTTCCCAGCGATACAAAGGATTCCCCCACAGCTGCCCAGTTTTGGAGAAATAATCAGGGGGAACTCCAGATACAACCGTTGGATTTCCATCTTTATCTAGAAAGAATAGTTCCGGTTTCGCCCAAACTTCAGCGCTGTCTTGTGCGACGAAGATGGGAATATCACCGATGATATGAATATTGTGATCTGAGGCGTGCTTATGCAGCGCAGCCCACTGGCGAAAAAAGAGGAACTGCCTGAACTTCTGGCGTTCGATCTCATCTCCATGATCCTGGCGCGCCACCATCAAGGCGTTTGCATCCCGTTTTCGTAATGATTCTGGCCACTCGACCCAAGGTCCGCCACCGTAAGCTTCTTTAAGCGCCATAAATAAAGCAAAGTCGGGCAGCCAATAATTTTGCGAAACTCGAAAGTCTTCAAAAGCAATCCGAATCTCTTTGAAAGCCGATTGTTTAAAACGAGTATAGGCTATATCAAGCATCTCCAGCTTCCAGGCAATTACCCCACCATAATCGACTTTATCCTCTGGAAAATTCGGAAGATCGGTGAAGTCTTCCGCTTGTAGCAATCCCTCCTCCAGCAGACTTTCTGGACTGATTAAATATGGATTGCCAGCAAATGCAGAAAAACATTGGTAAGGGGAGTCACCATAACCAGTGGGTCCAAGTGGCAATACCTGCCATATTCCACAGCCAACTTCTGCGAGGAAATCAACCCATCGGTAAGCAGTTGGCCCCAAATCCCCAATCCCATAAAGACCAGGAAGACTTGTAGGATGAAGTAGAATTCCCGAGCTGCGATTAAACTTCATAAGCCATCCTTTTAGTCTGAATATAGGCGTCTCCTCTGACGAGATCAGAGGAGAAATCACTGGGAATAACATCTGTAGCGATCACAGCCCCTGGTTCAACCACGATACCACCAGGTAGATGGCTGTTTTTCCCGATCATAGAAATATGTAACATTGCGCCAGGTTCAATTCCACCGATATGAGATTTTTCACCGATTCGCACCTGCTTATCCACAATCGTCCGTTCTACTACTGCATCTGCTTCGATAACACTGTCTGTCAGGATAACCGATTCTCGTATGATGGCACCTGGCAATACACGTACGCCCGGTGAAAGTACACTGCGTTCGACATTAGCTCTAGTTGAAATTACGCAGCCGTCAGTTATCATGCTGTCATGTATTTCAGCCCCACTCGCTAAGCGTGCTGGTGAGCGTTCCTCAGTTCGTGTGTGCAAGATCCAGGAGCGATCATTCAAGTCAAGCGATGGAGGATCAGTCAACAGATCCATATGAGCTCGCCAATAAGAATCCACTGTCCCCACATCTACCCAATAGCCTGTATATGGAAATGCAAACACATCGGCACCAGTTGCCACCATCCGAGGTAAGATATCCTTACCAAAATCATGAGCAGATTCTACGCGAGTTCTGTCTTCCCATAATATTTCATCTAGCTTATTAAGATTAAAGAGGTAAACACCCATATTTACGAGATTTGATGCGGGTTTAGATGGCTTTTCGGTGAAATTGTTTACGCGGTAATTATCATCAACACCGACAATTCCAAACCTGGACGCATCACTGATTGGTACCCGGATCGTTCCAACGGTTACATCTGCTTGAAGATCCATATGAAATGTTATCATGGCATCATAGTTCATGTTGTAGATATGATCACCCGATAAAATTAACACCAGATCTGGTTCGCCGTGCTTGATAAACCGGAAATTTTGTTGGACCGCATCGGCGGTACCCAAATACCAGTCCGACGACCCGCGTGCCTTATAAGGTGTATAGATACGCACACCGCCCGTAAAATCCCTGTTAAGATCCCAGGGTCCACCTGCACCGATATGTTCGATAAGTGAGTGAGGTCGATATTGTGCCAAGATCATTACATCAAACAGCCCAGAATTCACACAATTGGATAGCGTGAAATCGATTATCCTGTATTTTCCTGCAAAAGGGACTGCTGGTTTCGTGCGTTTGGCTGTTAGTGTCCCAAGCCGTGATCCCTCCCCGCCTGCCAAAATAACAGCACGAGTCCTCATCATTACCTCCTTCTAAGGGAACATTGCGCGACCCTAAGCAAAGCTCAAATGGGGCCGGTCATCTAGGTTTTCAGGTCGCGCTGAGTAGATAAATCCCCTAGTGCTTGAATGACATTTTCAAAGGAACAGCTGGTCGTTTCAACCGATGTGAAACACAAACTGCCAGCAATCATGTCAAATGGGAAGCTATCTTATTTTACACGATATTCGGCTGATCCGGACTTGTTGCAAAACACTTACGGGGTTGGGATATCAAAATATCTGATACTCATTCCGCTTAGCTATCAAAAACTATGGTCCACTGTAACAAAGATAGACATATTACGTTCGTATTAAAGAAAATATGTTCTCCAATATGTAAAAAATAAGATAAAATTGATTAACTTAGAACTTACGCAGTTGGAGGGAGGATGGGGGTGTTTGGGCGGGCGTTGCCCGCCCAAACACCCCTGATTTTCCCCTGAATTGCGTAACTAATATAACTTACATTAAACTCTTCATTCTTGCCTGATTATATGCCTCCAACAAAAGCCATTTGCATCCACGGGCATTTCTACCAACCCCCTCGTGAAGATCCACTAACTGGTGTCATCCCGAACGAGCCAGGGGCAAAACCCTATAACAATTGGAATGAACGCATTCACGCCGAATGCTACCGCCCCAACGCAGAGCTCGGTAATTTCCAGCAGATCAGTTTCAATATCGGACCCACCTTGTTTTCATGGATGTCACCATATGACAAGGTGACATATCAACGCATCATTTCCCAGGACCAAGCCACCCTTAAGCGTTATGGAGTGGGAAACGCCATAGCCCAGGCTTACAACCATACCATACTTCCATTAGCGACCTATGCGGATAAGGAGATACAGGTCACCTGGGGGATCGCAGACTTCGAACATCGCTTCGGTCATAAACCGTTGGGAATATGGTTGCCTGAAACTGCCGTCGACATTGAGACGTTGATAGTTCTGGCTAAACATGGGATTGAATTTACGATTCTTGCTCCCTGGCAAGCTGCCAGCGAAGGTTTAGATCCAACTGAACCCTACCTGGTGAAACTTCCCGGTGGCCGAAGTATTACAATATTCTTCTATGAAGGCGCATTAAGTGCTCGCATGAGTTTCGATCCCAAAGCTACTGCGAACGCTGATAACTTTGCACTCCACGACTTGGCGCAACACTTTAATCAAAGAAAAGAAGTGCGCAACGAGCCCCAATTGCTTCTCCTGGCGTCAGACGGTGAATTATTCGGTCACCACCAGCCATTTCGTGAACAATTTTTGGCGCACTTGCTCAATGGCGCCAGCTTAAAAACCAATATCACCCCACTTTTCCCCTCTTTATGGTTGAAAGAACATCCTCCGGAGAAGGTCATCGAAATTCGCGAACGGACTTCCTGGTCTTGCCACCATGGTGTGCTTCGCTGGTCAGGAGAATGTGCTTGCACCCCCAATAACGGTCCCTGGAAGAATAACCTGCGCAACGCGCTCAACCAGCTGGCAGCTGAACTCGACGGTTTATACTTCGAGGCAGTTTATCCATTAATTCCATTACCACGGGTGTTAAGGCAACAATATATTTATGTGTTGCTAGGCAGGATGACCCCTGAAAGACTTATCACCGAAATGGCGGGCAAGGCCCTTACCAGCGAGCAAACTCTTCGCATACACCTCCTGCTGGAATCTCAACGAGAGCGACAACGCATGTTCACTTCCTGCGGCTGGTTCTTTGATGATTTTGACAGGATCGAGCCGAAGAACAACCTCGCTTATGCTGCACAAGCAGTACGCTTGTCACGCATTGCAACCGGTATAGATTTAGCCCCTCGAGTCAAGCCAAACCTGAAACTTGTCCAAAGCACCCGTAATAAGGTACGTGGAGACATCGTATTTGAACGGCAACTCCAAAGAACTTGGGATTTTTGAATTTAGAAGGGACATCCCTCTTAAAATAATTACCATGATTGAAGGATTGGTCAACAGGGTTGTACCATCCTTTGTAGACCTGACAACCTTGGCGTTACCCTTCTAACGCTTCCAATAATTTCTCTACCTGATAATCCGATTCAGTTTCAGCAGATCGCATTTGCCTGATCACCTCATAG
>Ga0315552_1000250_pt1 | contig 34316 bp, 35 predicted proteins | sample SalMarSW160170MG_2_FD_203102 | JGI IMG/M metagenome (GOLD analysis project Ga0315552, IMG submission 203102) | Salt marsh sediment microbial communities from the Plum Island Ecosystem LTER, Massachusetts, United States - Salt Marsh Sediment SW1601-70 ...
AAAATTCAGAATATTATGTAAAATTCCTATGGGGGCCTGTAATTGCCCAATTAGTTTGGCGAGGAGAACTTCTCTAGTTGGCAAATTAGCCAGGCTTACCACTTCTTCCGGAGGCAGAATTCGGTCCCCTAACAGTCCTCCTCTAATTTGTAAAGGCAATGCCGCGGATTTGATGTACTGGTTAAGAGCTTTAGCTGTATTAACTATATCATCGCCGAAAGCCAGCGCCACAGGACCCTCGATTATATCCCTTAGTTGCGGCTTGCCTGCCTGGTCAGCGGCACGATAGACCAGAGTGTTTTTGACAACATGATACTCGACACCTGCTTTTGACAGAGCATTACGCAACTCAGCCATTTGTTTAGCAAGTAAGCCCTGATAATTGGTAGCAATAATAATAGTGCTCCGCGACAAATCATCGGCTAGATTGCTTACTATCTGCACCTTCTTTTCTCTTAACATATTCGCCCTCTCTTTAATTAACTCCCATCATGGGAGAGGGAGCCTATAACAAAAATCCCTGTGCCAGCGAACACAGGGTTAACTTAAGCCTCGGCAGGCAAGTTATTTAAACCCTCAGGGTACCTGCTGTCACTGGCGCTGACTCATTATAACACAAGGAATCAATTAGTAAAACAGGAGTGAGGTCAGGGACAAGCCTCGACCTCTCTCTTGTGCTCGGGACGTCTCGCCACGCGGTGATTAACAACCAGCCTCAAGGGATTTAATTTCCTTTATATCAAGGAAAAGTGCTAAAATTACATCAACTAGGAGGACCAAAATGGGTGATATTTTAGATGAAGTCACGGCGCTTGTCAGATGTAAAGAATGCCCTTGGTATAAAAACTGCCTGACTCCGGTTCAGGTTAGCATTGAGGATATCGCGCAGTTCAGGATAGCGATGCAGGGGACAAATTTACCTGAACAAGCTAAAAATGAACTAGACCAGATTATGGAAAGTATGGCCTCTATGAGTCAGGAGATGATTCTTCAGAGCTGCCCTGTATTTACTCAGCGTCTCAAGGAGGATCCCAAACTTGCTCAGCGCATTAAGAGGATGATGCAGAACTGGGGCAAAGAAGGAGAGCCCGATGAGTAGCGCCCATGAAAAGTTTGCTTTAATCTTTCCACTTAAATTCATTTCGACATAAGGTGCACTGAGGCCTGGGTGACTTATTGTTGGGAGCTAAATAGACATGCCAGAGCAATTAGGCAAAATAGAGAGACCTGAAGCTGAGCGTTTCAAACAGGGAAAGAAGCTTTACCTCGTTCCACTTGTATATTCCGGCGAGGAAGCCCTTGATGAATATAAAGAAAAATGTAGTCGTTACTGGCAACAAGTAGCAGAACAGCTAACCAATTTAGCGTCGAAGATTGGGAGGGTAAACCGGGTTTACCACGAATCAGTTTTTCAATCTGGCGAGGATGGTATGAAGGCCATGGAGAGGCTGAGTCCAGGCAGTTATGAAATTGCTAAAACTCAGTGTGATAATGGTGCTATCTTTGAGACAGTTGAAGAAAGAGAATTATTTGAAGAGGTCATGGACTGGCAGAGATGTCTGATGCTTGGCTTCATAAGTGATAAGGTGGCAAGTAAAGTTTCTGAATTCTATGTTGAGGCGGCGAAGAAGAGAAATGAATTTATGGCTAAAAAGATAAGCGAGACGCTTAAAGACGATGAGGCCGGGCTTCTGTTCATTAGAGAGGAACACTCAGTGCAATTTCCTAGTGATATAGAGGTGTTCAGTATCTTCCCACCAGCTCTGGACGAGATACACCGCTGGTACCGTGACCAAGTCGGGCTGCAGAGAGAGAGGACCGCAGAGGAGAGCAAAGGAAAGACTGAGGGAGAAGCCGAGAAGGTCGAGAAAAAGACCAGGAAAAGGACAAAAAGGAAGCCCAAAGGGTAGTTTCCTGCTTTGCGGGGAGTCGCATGAAGGTAAGAAAACCTGCTGTTTCCAGTATGTTTTATGCCGGCACTGCCAGAGAATTGGAAGAACAAATTGAATTGTGCTACAAACATGAGCTTGGACCGGGAGCTATACCCCGGGTGAATAGCAAAGGGCCGAGGGAGATTGTGGCTATAGTTGTCCCCCATGCTGGCTATTATTACTCGGGGCCAGTAGCAGCCCATGCCTATAAGGAGCTTGCTGATGATGGAATATTCGATACCGCAGTGATACTTGGCCCTAACCACACAGGGTACGGGTATCCAGTTTCTCTGTGGGCAGGAGCTGGCTGGAGTACACCTTTGGGTGAGGTAGAAATAAACAAGAAACTTGCCCAGAGGCTGTTGGGGGAGGTAATCAAAGCAGACGAGACAGCTCATATATATGAGCACAGTATTGAGGTGCAGTTACCCTGGCTTCAACACCTTTATAGGAAGGTAAAAATTGTGCCCATAACTATGCTGGCTCAAGACATAGAAACAGCTCGGACGGTGGGCAAGGCTATTTCCCAGGCAGGCGATAACTCGATAATTATCGCCAGCAGTGATTTCACACATTATGAACCTCACTCTATAGCTATGGAAAAAGATAGTTCTGTGATAGAGGCCATAGTTGCTCTTGACGAGGAAGAGCTATACAAGCGCTGTGAAAGCCTTAACTGTACCATGTGCGGGTATGGTCCGGTGGCTTCAGCTATCGTCGCAGCCAAAGAAATGAAAGCTCAAAGGGCAAGTTTATTGAAATATGCCACCAGCGGAGACACTAGTGGTGATTTCTCTCGAGTGGTCGGCTATGGCTCCATTGTGATAAAACGGTAAACAATAATCATCGAGAGCTAATTATTTCTCCTTTGGCTTCTCCATGGATAGTGAGAATGCCAAAAGAGTCTTTGGCCTTGCCGGGATTGAAGAATAGGATATCCTTTATGACCTTGTTTTGGGGGTGGTGAGAATGGCCATAGACGATAATATCAATCCGGTCTGACTCAAATATTTTCCTTACTCTATCTTCTATTCCCCAAGGACCGCCTGAGCCATGAGTTATACCAATTCGTTTATTTTCTACTTCGACTATTTCCTTGACCGGGAGTACAGTCTTTAGCTCTTTTGAATCCCTATTACCCTGGACTGCTTTTACCTCCCTTAACCGTTTCAACTCTTTAAGCACTTGTACATCGGTGAAATCTCCAGCGTGGATTATCAAATCCACAGTGGAGATGGCATCGATTATCTTTTTAGGAAGGTGTTCAAGCATGTGCACATGGGTGTCAGCAAGCACAGCTATTCGCATAACAAGCCTCCTTGAGCTACATCGGGATCTTGGTATCGGTTGCCAGCGGGAGGCAATCTCAAGTTTGTTAAGATGATATAATCTTGGATGGAAGACTGCAAAACGCTTCTTACCGGTGGTTTTGGGAGGTAACCTCTTTCACCAATTGGATGGTTTTGTCCATACCAGATAGGGAGAATGATAACCCTAGTTGCCTAAGGTCTTTGTAGCCTAGTCCCTGGAATAATTTACTTCCGGCTACTCTGGTCATTTCATCATAAATAGCCGGCCACTCCGGGCTCCGCCTTTGAGCACAAAAGAGAACGAAATCACGAAGCTTTGGGGATATGTCATCCATACATTATTATTTTAATATCGAGAACACTGGTTTAACAAACTTGTTTATGGCTGCTGAGATGCCATCATCTCCCTTATTTTTCCCTTGGATAACCCTCTGGTCAAGGCTTGAGGCTCATCCTTGTCCTTTGCCGCGTATAAGCCCGGGGAAATTTTTTGGGCGAGTAAACCTGTAAGCCGAGTTCTGTACTCCACATGGAGTGGTGACCATCCATCTAGCCCTGATGTTACCATCAGGGTCAAGCGACCAACCCGAGGGCCTCGGCCGAGCACCTTAACTTACCCCAGAGTCCTGAGACTTTGGAGTAGTTGAACCCTCTTATTCGGTCTTGCTCCAGGTGGGGTTTGCCCAGCCAACCAGTCTCCTGGTTGCTGGTGAGCTCTTACCTCACCATTTCACCCTTACCCGCACTGGCTAAGCCAGCCGCTGGCGGTGTGTTTCTGTGGCACTTTCCGTAGGGTCACCCCTCCTGGGTGTTACCCAGCACCCTGCTCGGTGGAGCTCGGACTTTCCTCCCTGGCAGATTAAATCCAGGGCGGTCACCCGGTTTACTCACCCGAGTCTATTTTATAGTCAACTAGAATAAAGGTCAAATTCTCGAATTGAAGCTAATGGGCAAAGGTGAGTTGTGGCACAACAAAATGCATGCTTGAGGTATAATATAAGAGGATAATGGCGAGGCCCTAGCAATGCTGACATAGCCTGGGCCAAAAGTATAACTGGAGGTGAAACGATGCAACCACAAAACATGACCTGGGTTGTCGCAGGTAAGCGGTACCGCACAGCCACAGCCACGCTAATAGCTCATGACGCATATTGGAACGGCTATAACTGTGAGCAGGACGGCCGTAATACATTCTTATTCAGAACCCCAAATGGTAATTTCTTCGCTCAACATCAAACGCTGTTGCCACACGAAGTTGAAACGGGGAAGATCGTCCCCTTGGGGATAAACGAAGCTATGTCTCTATATCACTCACTATACAAAAAGGAGGTTCCATTCGGAGTTGCTTTCCCGAGTGTCAAAGTAGAGGACGCTTAATATTCATTAACCTTGCCTCTGACCTGCGCCTGCGAACACCTTCGTGCCTCACTGGCCTCTAAAAGGGCACAGACCTAAAAAGCCCAGTCAGGCTTTGAATCTACTCAAAATTGACACCGCCACTAGGAGGGATAGAATCTTTGCTATTATAGATTCCCAATTGTCTAAACTATGATTTGCGCTCAGTATATGTCCATGCTGAAGTAGGAATTACTTCATATATAGTTATCCTCGGATTTGATATCAAGAGTGCCTCTGTCTCGTGTAGTAGTTGTTGTCTGAGCTTTGAAATCTCCCATGCCTTCCAATTCTCAAGTCTCTCCCAATTGTATAACAGAGCGGCAATAGAAGTGCCTTTCACGCTTCTGATATGCTCAGCACTAATGAAACCTGGAAATGTCATGGCATATGACCTGAGCTTTAGAAACAGAGGTTGTATATCGGCACCACTCTTCAGCTCATAACCTTCGATAACCTTTATCATTTTCTCCTTCTCTTTGACGAAGTTTACCAAACAAGCTCCCACTATTCCAGTAGCATTATTATATCCCATTCCCGAGGATCAAAATCTGGTAGAGATGCCTACTCAAGGGCGACAAGATTGCCTGGAAGGGTCGTTTTGGGATAGGATTTATCATCAAACTCTTGTCCAAAATGGCGGGATTTTGTTCTCTAATAGAATGTGGAGCGGGGTATTGACAGCACTGATTGCGAAGGTTTATGATAATCACAATGGTAATAATCATAAGGGAGCGATTTTAGCTCAAGGAGGACATTATGAAAAGGCTTTTACTACTTATCTCAATCCTTGCTCTGGTCCTGCTGCCGATTGGTTGTGGGGATATTGCGAGCATGGTGGAGGACACGATTGAGGAAGCGCTCGAAGGGTTAAGGGCAGACTATACGATCGAGCTTGGTGGCACGGACGGGTTAAATTTTACAGGTAGGTACGTGGTGGCGACTGCAGCTTACGATTCAGAGACCTACGTGGCTTTCAATTCAACTACCTACGACGTCACAGGTAATGTTTCCAAGGAGTACACGGTTGAGGACGCCATATCAATCGGGGGAATGTTCCAGAAACAGGCTGTGAATGGCACGCTTGAGGTCAAGATTTATAGAGGCACTACGTTAATAGACTCAGCCGTGACAACTGACCCTTATGGAGCTGTCCTCGTAACGGCCATAAAAGAAGACTAGGTGTATCCCGTATTTTGGTACCCAAAATACTTATCACGTACTAAGAGCTAAACGCATGGGCAAAGGTCAGATGCCAAGTAGAGCATCTATAATATTCTTACCTGCGAATTAGCCTAAATTTACCGCATTGTCGTGATTCTGAACTCACATCGTTTGTGTCTTCTTTCTGCCAATCGTATATCCGTAGAGAGCACCGTTTAACTTGTTCACCATACTATTGGCACCGTCTCTGAACAATCCGCCAGTTCGTACAGTATCCATGTTGGGTCAAAGTCTTGTAGAGATGCCGGCACAAAGTCGGCAAGATTGCCTGGAGGGGTCGTTTTGAAGTAGAATTTGAAGCCAGGAGGGGTGACCGAGTGGTTTATGGTGGCGGTCTTGAAAACCGCTTTCGCCTTTCTGGCGAACGTGGGTTCGAATCCCACCCCCTCCGCTTCAAGAAAGCAAGGAGGTAAATTGAAGGTTCATGAGTATCAGGCCAAGGCAATCCTAGCTCAATACGGCGTTCCCGTGCCCAGAGGCAAGGTAGCTTCCACCCCGGCCGAGGCCCGAGACATAGCTACTGAGATTGGCAGCAAGGTGGTAATTAAAGCTCAGGTCTATGCCGGGGGGAGGGGCAAGGCGGGTGGCATAAAGACGGTTAATAGCCCAGAAGAGGCAGAGAAGGCAGCTGGTCAGTTGATTGGGGCCAGACTGGTGACTCACCAAACCGGACCGGAAGGAGTGCCGGTTAGCAAGGTTCTGGTGGAAGAAGCTAGCGATGTGGCACGGGAGCTCTATCTCAGCATCCTCGTTGACGGGGCCAGCCGATTGCCAGTGATGATGGCCAGCGAGGCCGGAGGCATGGAAATCGAAGAAGTGGCCCAGTCAGCTCCTGAGAAAATATTCAGGAGTGATATTGACCCTGCTATTGGCTTTCAACCGTTCCAGGGTCGCCAACTGGCTTATGGTATGAATTTGGACGGAGGCCAAGTAGGTGAAGCCACACGGTTAATGACAAACCTTTATAAGCTATTTATAGACAAGGATTGCTCCTTGGCCGAGATAAACCCTCTGGTTGTTACCGCTGACGAAAAGCTGCTGGCTCTAGACGCTAAACTTAATTTTGACGACAATGCCCTGTATCGACACAAAGATGTTCAGGAACTTCAAGATAAGGAGCAGGAGGAGCCCCTGGAAATTCAGGCTCATGACTGGGGGATTAATAATTATGTCAAGCTGGATGGCGATATCGGCTGCATGGTCAATGGCGCCGGGTTAGCCATGGCAGTCAACGACCTTATTCAATATTGTGGCGGTAGAGCAGCAAATTTCCTGGATATCGGCACCCTTAATAACACTGAGAGGGTGGTAAATTCGTTCAAGATATTTACTGCTGACCCCAGAATTAAGGCAGTCCTGGTGAATATATTTGGAGGTATGGCCAGGGTAGATGTCATTGCCAAGGGGATAGTTGAAGCTTATCAGCAGATGAATATTCCCTTCCCCGTAGTCATTAGACTGGCAGGAACAAACTTGGAAGAAGGTCAGCGCATCCTGGCTGAGTCAGGGATAAGTTTCATCCAGGCTAAAGATTTCTATGATGTCGCTGATAAGGTAGTTAAAGCAGCAAAAGGAGTAACGGAATGAGCATTCTCGTTGATGGGAATACCAGGCTTTTAGTTCAGGGTATTACTGGCAGCGAAGGCAGCTTTCACACCCAGCGTTGTATAGAATACGGCACCAAGGTGGTGGCCGGAGTTACACCTGGCAAAGGGGGCAGTCAACACTTGAATGTACCCGTGTTTAATACTGTGGAGAAAGCCGTGGCTGAAACCGGAGCTAATGCCAGCCTAATGTTTGTGCCTCCTCCCTTTGCTGCCGATGGTATCCTGGAGGCAACCGACGCTGGCATACCCTTGGTCGTGTGCATAACTGAAGGCATACCGGTATTAGACATGGTGAAAGTACATCGCTATCTCAAAGGCAAATCAACCCGGCTCGTTGGCCCCAATTGCCCGGGAGTTATGTCTCCGGGTAAATGTAAGGCTGGGATTATGGTGGGGGGAATTCATCTTCCCGGCAATGTGGGGGTAATCTCTCGCAGCGGCACCCTGACTTATGACGTCGTGTCTCAACTCACCGGCCTGAGAATCGGCCAATCCACCTGTGTTGGCATCGGCGGTGATGCCTTACCCGGCAGCACCTTTGCTGATATCTTAGAATTATTTGAGGCAGACCATGATACTAGGGCTGTTGTTCTTGTTGGTGAAATTGGTAGCACTATGGAGCAAGAAGCTGCTGAATTTATCAATCACAAGATGACTAAACCTGTAGTCGCTTTTATCGCTGGTAGTACTGCCCCGCCGGGGAAAAGAATGGGGCATGCTGGAGCTATCATTACCGGCAGTGCTGGCAAGGCTTCAGAGAAAATAAAGGCACTGTCACAGGCTGGGGCTATCATAGCTCCCAACCCCGCAGAAGTTGGCCTCACCACCAAAAAGGTGTTAGAAAGTTTGTAGGTATTGCTCATAGGGTGATTAAGAATCGCTATCCATTAATCGAAGAAGTCTTTATCCCCTTGACTGCTCTTGAGCTTTTTGAGCTAATCAAGGATAGATCTTATAGCTTTTTTTTAGACAGTGGCATGGACCCTCCAAAGCTGGGGCGATATTCCTTTTTGGGCAGCGAGCCTTTTCTGGTGATGAACAGTCGAGGCTCTGAAATCACCCTTGTTCGTGGACAAGAGCACGAAGTGCAGCATGGTAACCCTTTTGATACTATAGGTAAGCTGCTGGAGTTATATAAATTAGACTATTGCCCGACACCTGTGCCTTTCGTTGGCGGAGCGGTTGGCTATTTTAGCTATGACCTGTGCCACTTCGTCGAACACCTGCCATCCACAGCTATAGATGACCTTAAACTCCCTGAGTGTTACTTTGCCTTCTATGATGTTATCTTCGCCTTTGACCACCTAGAGGGGCGGGTCTACCTTATTGCTACGGGCTTCCCCGAGCTGGAGGAGGGGCAAAGGTTAAAGCGAGCCAGGATGAGGCTTGAAGAGATGAAGAACTGGCTTTATCCTGGCCATTCAGTCGTTGTGAGCGAAGCGAAGCAATCTCTCGATAGAGGTTGCTTCGTCGCTACTGCTCCTCACAATGACAGGCAAAACAAAGAAATCACGCTTAAGTCTAATTTTACCCCTGAGGAATACATCAAAGCTGTAAATAGAGTGCGGGAGTATATTGCTGCTGGTGATGTCTTCCAAGTCAATCTTTCCCAAAGATTTGAGGCTGATTTGGAAATTCCGCCCTATGAGCTTTATAAACGACTGAGGAGGGTTAATCCTGCCCCTTTTGCCAGCTATCTCAATTTCCTTGGAATAGCCATCGTCAGTGCCTCTCCGGAGAGGTTCCTTAAAGTCCAAGGCGACTTGGTAGAGACGCGACCGATAAAGGGCACGAGGCCGCGAGGTAGAGACCCTGTTGAAGACCAGAGCCTGGCTCAGGAGTTGACCCACAGCATCAAAGACCGAGCAGAAAACATGATGATTGTTGATTTGGAGAGGAATGATTTAGGTCGGGTTTGTCGCTATGGCACGATAAAAGTCACCGAGTTAGCTATCTTGGAGGCCTTTCCCACCGTATTTCATCTCACCTCCACCATTGTTGGCAGGTTACATCGCGGCAAGAGCGATATTGACCTGCTTAAGTCTACTTTCCCAGGTGGCTCTATTACTGGCGCTCCTAAGGTGCGAGCTATGGAAATCATCGATGAACTGGAGCCAACTAAGAGGAGCGTCTATACAGGCTCCATAGGTTATCTGAGTTTCAACGGGGACTTGGATATCAACATCGTTATCCGCACCTTTTTAATCAAAAAAGGCAGAGCTTACTTTCAAGTAGGGGGTGGCATTATTTATGATTCTGATTCGGAAGCTGAATATATGGAAACCTTGGACAAAGCCAAGGCTCTGGTTCAAGCTTTGCAATTAGCACCAGAAGTGGTTGTAGCTACAAAATAAGGGATGCCGACAAATCATAAGTCGGAGCGTTGAAAAGCTGGCGGTTATGTCATATGATAGTAGGGGTAAGCAATAAGCGATTACCTTTCGTACAGAATCCCTCTTCGAAGGTAACAGGAATCATAAAGGCTCTGTGAATTATAATCGTAAGGGGGTTTAATTTATGGCTGATGAGTCTGACAAAGGTCTCGATAAGTTAGAGGAACTGAAGAGAAAGCAAGAACACATCTTGCAGATGGGAGGGCCAAAGGCGATTGAAGAGCGCCATAAGAAGGGGCAGCTGTCGGCCCGGGAGAGGATAGATTATTTCTTTGACCCTGGCACCTTCACAGAAATAGGGCTATTTGTTAAGCATAGGACGACTGCTTTTGGCATGGACAAGAGGGAAGTGCCTGCTGAAGGAGTAATTACAGGCTTCGGTAAAGTGAATGGCAGGCATGTCGTTGTTGCTGCTGAGGATTATACCGCAATGGCGGGAACCTTTGGCGAATATCATGGTAAGAAATTTGTTCGTGCTGTAGATTTCGCCAAGGATAATGGATGGCCATTTGTAGGTATGAATGACTCTGGAGGTGCTCGACTGCAGGAGGGAATAGATACCTTGGAGAGTTATGGATGGTTGTTCAGGGCTCAAATACTCGCGTCGGGGATAATACCCCAGATAGCCCTGCTTATGGGCCCTTGTTTGGGAGGACAGGCATATCATCCTGTAATGCAAGATTTCCTCATTCAAACGAGGCACACGGGATTTATGGGCATTGCTGGCCCTGCTTTTGTTAAAACACAAACAGGGGAGGAAATCAGCCTTGAGGAACTTTCCGGCTACAAAGCCCATGCTATCAAATCAGGGCAGACGCACGTCGTGGCTGAAAGCGACGCAGATTGTCTGGATAAGTGCAAGGAGCTTCTATCCTTTTTACCTTCCAACAACAGAGAGAAACTGCCTCGCATCCAAACGGATGATGACCCAGGAAGAAAGGAGGATTTGCTTAGCCTGCTGCCAGAACACACATATGAACCTTTCGATATGTACGAGGTTATCAGAAAAATAGTTGACCAGGGTCATTTCTTTGAGACATTGGGACTCCACGCCCGGAATATAATCACAGGCTTTGCCCGCTTCAACGGTCGTCCTGTGGGAATAGTAGCTACCCAGCCGAAGTGGATGGCTGGTTGCATAGATATTGATGCTGCTGACAAAGGGGCCAGGTTTGTCAGGTTCTGTGACCTATTCAACATCCCCTTGGTCACTCTTCATGATTCCCCGGGGTATCTGATAGGTTCTCAGCAAGATTGGGGTGGAATCCTGCGCCATGGCGCCAAGCTACTTTTTGCCTGGGCAGATGCCACCGTACCCCTGATTGCAATTATGATTAGAAAGTCTTATGCTGGCGCTCACTACGGGATGTTGGACAAAGCTATTGGAGCTGATTTTGTCTTTGCCTGGCCTACCGCCCGAATTACCATTGTCGGTGCTGAAACTGCTGCCAGCGTTATCTTCGCCAGAGAAATAAGAGAGGCAGATAAGTCTGATGGAGTGCGAGCACAAAGGATAAAAGAATTCTCAGAAATGTACGAAAACCCTTACCGCGCTGCGGAGAGAGGCTATGTAGATGATGTAATAGCCCCCTCAGATACCAGAAAGGTTATAAACAAGGCACTTGATGTCCTGGAAGGTAAATGTGTGGCTAGGCCGTGGAGAAAGTATTCCAACATCAATCTCTAAGAAAGGAGCACGAAGGTGGATTTCAGCTTCACAGAGGAACAGAATAAATTTAGACAAGAGGTGCGGAATTTTTTAGAGGAGGAGATAAAGAAGGGGTATTGGGAACCTGCCTGTGATGCCTGGGTACAAGGCTTTGACCCTGAATTTACCAAACGGGTGGCACAGAGGGGCTGGATAGGGCTGACTTGGCCTAAAGAGTATGGGGGGGAGGAACGCAGCCATGTAGACAGACTTATCCTTACTGAAGAAATGCTCCGTTATGGAGCGCCGGCAGCCTGTCACTGGTTTGGTGACCGTCAGGTCGGAGGTGCTATCCTCTCCTTCGGCTCAGAAGAATTGAAGAAGGAGTTTTTGCCCAGGATTGTCAAGGGAGGAGCTTATTTTGGTCTAGGAATGAGCGAACCGGGAGCTGGTTCCGACTTGGCTTCGCTACAAACCAAGGCGGTAGAAGATGGTGATTATTATGTGATTAGCGGTCAAAAGACCTGGGCTAGCTGCGCCTCCTTCGCTCAATACTTTGATGTGTATGTCCGAACAGACCCCGAGGCACCACGGCATAGGGGTATTAGTGAATTTATCGTGGATGCACAGGCGCCCGGCCTCAGTCGCATCCCCATGACTGATATTACCAGCACAGAGGCCTGGAACGATATCTTCTTTGACAATGTCCGTGTACACAAGAGGTATTTGGTGGGGGAGAAAAACCGCGGCTTTTATCAAGTCCTCCACCAGCTTGATTACGAGAGGAGTGGTATGGAACGCCTCATGGGCAATTATCCTCTCTTTGACGCCATCATTCAGTTTGCTAAGGAAAATAAATTGTCTCAGGAGCCTATAATCCGCAGTAAGCTGGCGCAACTCCAGATTGAATTTGAGGTGGGACGCCTGCTTATTTACAGAGTGGCTTTGGTCATGGGAGAAGGGCGGGCCCCTAATTGGGAATCTGCCATGTCCAAGGCTTATTCCACGGAATTTGAGAAACATCTGGCTGGCGTAGCTATGGAGATCTTGGGACCCTATGGACAGTTGATGTCGGGTTCCAAGTTAGCCCCTCTGCGGGGCATGGCCTCGCATTCATACTTAGGCTCTAAAGGCTACAGCCTTCAAGCCGGCACAACGGAAATCCTAAAAAATATCCTGGCTGTACGCGGATTGGGATTACCAAGCTCATAAGCCGTCACTCTGATGGTTGATATAGGAGGATAGCTATGAAGTTAACTCTTACTGAAGAACAGGAAATGCTAAAAAAGACAGCCCGCGGCTTCCTGGCTGATAAATGCTCGAAAAAATTCATTAAGCAGATGGAAGAAAGCGAGACTGGCTATTCCAGAGAGCTTTGGCAGGAAATGGCCGAGCTGGGCTGGATGGGCTTGGCCTTCCCCGAAAAATATGGTGGCGGCGATATGAGTTTTCTCGACCTGGCAGTGCTATTAGAGGAAATGGGACGGGCTTGTTTACCCGGCCCATTTTTCTCCACAGTGGTTCTGGGAGGCTTAACTATCTTGGACCTCGGTAGCGAGGAACAAAAACAAGAGTACCTGCCCAAGCTAATCCGTGGGGAAAAAGTTTTTACCCTAGCCCTAACCGAACCCGGCTATAACACTTACGATGCCTCTTCAACCACAGTCGAGGCTACTCCTGGTGGTGGCAGCTATACTATCAAGGGCACAAAATTGTTTGTCTCTGATGCCCATATTGCTGATTATTTGCTATGTATCGCCAGAACCAAGCCTAAAAACGAAATCACCATGTTCCTGGCCGATGCTAAGAATCCCAGGATAAATTGCACCATTCTGAAGACTATTGCTGGTGATAAGCTATGCGAAGTGGTTTTCGACCAGTTGTCGGTACCCGGAGTTAGCATTTTGGGACAGCTAGACCGGGGATGGAGTGCAGTGCAAATGATAATCCAGCGGGCAGCGGTGGGAAAATGTTGTGAGATGGTCGGCAACATTCAGCGAGTGTTGGAGATGACGGTAGACTACGCCAAGGAGAGGAAACAGTTCGACCGCTCCATTGGCAGCTTTCAAGTTATACAGCACTATTGTGCCGATATGGCAACCGATGTTGATAGCGCCAGGTTTAGCACCTACCAAGCGGCCTGGATGCTAAGTGAGGGACTTCCCTGCACCAAAGAAGTGGCTATAGCCAAGGCTTGGATAGGCGAGGCCTCCCAGCGCGTATTTGCGCTGGCACACCAAATTCACGGAGCTATTGGCGTTACCATAGAACATGACCTTCATTATTACACCAGGCGTGCCAAGGCTGCCGAGATTGCCTTTGGCGATGCTAGTTTCTATCGAGAAGTGGTAGCCAGAGAGATGGGATTGTGACCATCAAGCTGATAGTAGGTTGGAACAAGAGCCGAACGATTGACGTGCTTGTCAGGGGTGAGCATACTTGTGCCGGTCTGGCAGCATGATGGAAAATCTTGAGGAATTGCACAATGCAGCACGAAAGGAGTAACTATTATGGAAATTAAGAAGGTAGGTGTAGCTGGCCGTGGATTTATGGGCGCTGGCATTGCCCAAGTCTGTGCTCAGTCTGGCTACGAGGTGGTGGTTATGGGAAAGAGCAAACAGAGTCTCAACAAGGGTACAGCAACAATAGAATATTACCTGAGCCGGGATGTGGAGAAGGGCAGAATATCTCAACAGGATAAAGACTCGACTTTGGCTCGCATTAAGGAGAGCATCAACCAGGAGGACCTGAGTGACCGCGATTTAGTTATAGAAACTGTGCCGGAGGATATGGAGCTTAAGAAAAAGGTTTTTGCCGAACTGGATCGAATCTGTCCTAAACATACTATCCTCTGCACCAACACATCCTGTCTGTCTGTTACAGAGCTTGCTAGAGTAACCAACCGGCCGGACAGAGTAATGGGGACACACTTTCTCTCCCCGGTGCCGCCAAGCAAGCTACTCGAGATTGTCAGGGCGGACACAACTAGTGAAGAGACCCTGGCGACAGTAAAGGAGTTTGGCCGTTCACTTGGAAAGGAAATCCTTGTCGCAAAAGATACTCCTGGGTTTATTTTTAATTATCTGCTGATAGCGTTGACGAGGGCTGCTGAGCGCCTGCTGGAGAACGGAATAGCCAGCGCAGAGGATATTGACAAAAGTATGACCCTTGGGCTGGGTCATCCTATAGGTCCATTGGCCCTAGCCGACTTTAACGGGCTGGACGTTGGCTATATGGTAAACTGTGCGATGTATGAGAGGAGTAAAGACCCCTGCCTGGCCCCCTCTACTATCCTGAAAGAGCTGGTTGATTCTGGTCGTTTGGGACGTAAGACGGGTGAAGGGTTCTACAAGTACAAAAAAGAAAAGTAATACACTAAAGAAGATTAGCTAAGGTCATCGAGCTTCTTTTCCAGATGCTTTTGCCTTAAGGATACTGTTAAATCTCCTCGAGTTCTTTCTACAATAGCTCGTATAGTGTCGGTGGTTCGCCTCAAGCCATGAGCGAGCAATTCTGGGAAGTCCATGGTTATCAATATTCCGTAGATTTCATCCATTATAGTCAGTAATTCCTCGCAACGTGAAAAGTCTCCCCGCCTAAGACTATCTAATATATACCTCCGCAACTCTCCCACGGATTCACCCAAGCCGTCAAGGTAGGCAGCATTGCTTATGCCCAGTGCTCTCGGCTTCGGCAAGTCTTCCCCAGCAATCAAAGCCAAGGTTATATTTCCTTCAGCGAACTCCTTTTGAGCGTCGTGGATGAAACCTGAGTGAAGTAGCTTTCCATGTCTGGCCAGGTCGCGATTTAGTTCTCGAACTAATTCATGAGCTGAATCAAGAAGTTGCTTTGCCTTATCGTGCTCCTGGCGATGCACGGCACGTATGGCATCAGCGCTGTAGCGGATAACCTGACGGCAGCTACGCAAGGCTTTTTCCCTTGCCTCATCTTCAGCCGCAAAGTAAGGGCGAAGCTTCGCAGCGATAATCTCCAAATCTTCTACTGGTTTTGACATTACTCTTTCGCCAAGTCCATTTCTGCGACCAATTTCCGCACAGCTCCCTTAACATCTTTCTCCGCCAAAACAGTACTAATCACAGCTACAGCATCAGCTCCAGCAACCACTACTTCGCCGACGTTATTATGGTTTATGCCGCCAATGGCTACTAGAGGAATAGATGTAATTCGCTTGAGTTCTTTGAGCATATCCACTCCTACCACAGTGGCTTCCCTTTTCGTTGTCGTGGGAAATATAGAGCCCACGGCAATATAGTCAGCTCCTTCATTTTGAGCTTTTGTGGCCTGAACCGGTGTGGTGACGGAACAGCCAACTATTTTGTCTATGGGTAATTGCCTGCGGACTACAGGCAGAGGTAAATCCTCCTGCCCAATGTGAAGCCCATCAGCGTCAACAGCCGTAGCCAGGTCGAGATAATCATTTATTATAAATAGAACACCCGCTTGGCTGCAGAGCTCCTTGAGCTTTTGCGCTACAAGTAACATTTCTCTCTTTTTGCTTTGCTTGTCGCGAAGCTGGATTACTCTGGCACCCCCCTCAATAATTTGACCAGCAATATCCAGTTCATCCCTGCCAGCCAGAAATTGCCGATCCAGGATAACGTAAAGCCCGGATATCCTTTCTGTTTTGTCCCGGCGTGATATTCGGGAAATCAAATCCCGCTCTAAGGTATAAAGGGCAAACCTCGCTTGCTCAAAGCTGGCTGAGTTCAGCATTGGACTTAGCTCGGGCAATTTAGCTAGCTCCTCTGCCACGCGAAGAGACTCTTCCACTCTTTTAGCATTGGCGGTAACTAAATCCAGCAAGCCCTGCGGTGAGGTCGTTTTCATATCTATTTTCTTCTCACTTAGAGGGATACGGTAAGGGCTACCAACATCATGTTCCGAATCTCTCTGAGACAGGAGCCCTACATTCAGTGATTTAGTCTCCCGGACTAAATCATGACGCAGAGTCCTTAACCGCTGGCTCATTTCAGCATCGTTGAGAAGAAAGCGAGCCACATCTTCCAGAACCCGCAAGCCTTCACTGGAGCGGTTTAGATTGGCATCAATCATACGCAGAGGTTGGTGAGGCACTTTCTAAGTCCTTCAGCGGCTCAGGTAACACACCTTCCCTGGCTGCTTGTATCTCCTCCTGAATCTGGGACGGTAGCTCCTGTCCCATGTCTTGGAACTTCTTTTCCACCCAGCGACCGATATTCCGAGGGTCTTTGTAATAATCCTCACCGGGTTGCATTGTGGGCTCGCCGCTTTCCTCCCATACCGTCTTCAATGGCTTATGGTAGGCAAAGCCGGAAATGACACGAGATAAGTTGGTATTGCCACAGGATGAGCATTTTGGGGCAAAGGGAGCAGAAATATCCCTTACCAAAAAAGACAGTCTTTTGTGGCAGTTCTGACAAATAAATTCATAAATGGGCATGGGACACCTATTCGTTCAAACATTCTCAGACTTGTTTTCTCCTTGGCTAGAGAACTCTTTCCTTTTTTCTTCGATCTGGGTAACGGGCCACTCGCCCTTCTCCATTCTTTCAGTTATTTCCTCATATTCCGGAGGGGATTTCTCACCGCTACTCATTCTCTTGTTCCATTCGACTATTGCTCTGGGGTCATCGCGCATCATGCCTTGGGTCAGCTCACGGTCAGAAAGGATATCTTCATAAACATCCTTGTATGTTTTCTGTACGGAAAAAGTGGAGAATATCCGCTTGAGCTTGCTGTTGCCACAGTGAGGACAGGGTGGTGGAGGCGCAGAGGAGTTCTGCCGATATGAGCTAATAATTCGGCGACAGGAATCACACCAATACTCATAAATAGGCATTTTCCCTTAGTAAGGAAATTTTAGCACAACTCCTTCCTTCGACCAAAACGTGCCGGAAAATATAACTCGCCTTCCTTTTCTTGAAAAAGTTATGAGACAGCTAGATTTGGTTAAGGATAGCCTGGCTCTTTGCCCAAAACTGCCACTGCGGCTACCTGAGGGGGGCCACCGAAGGTCTGTGATATGCCAAGCTTGGCATCCTTTAGTTGACGCTCAGGCGATTGAGCCTTGCCTTGGAGTTGTTTATAAACCTCGTAAGTCATTCTGAGGCCGCTAGCGCCTACCGGGTGTCCAAAGCATTTCAGCCCACCGTCGCTATTTACAGGTAAACTACCACTGAGCTCAAAGAAGCCAGAATCAATATCCTCCTTGGATTTGCCCTCTGGGCTAAAGCCAAGGAGTTCGTAAAGAAGCAACTCTGTGCTAGTAAAGCAATCGTGAACTTCAGCAATGTCGATTTGCTCGCGGGGATTTTTTACCCCAGCTTGCTCGTACGCTTGGCGGGACGAATTTATGACCTCCTCAAAATGAAGCCAATCGAAAGCCGGGCGGTTCTGGGGAAGCAGAGCGGAATGAGCCGCACCTATGCCCTTTATATAGATAGGGTCATCTCTGTATTTTTTAGCCTGGCTGGCGGGAACCAGGAGAGCTGCGGCACCGCCGTCACTGTTGCCACAGCAATCGAAAAGACCCAGAGGCCAGGCGATAATAGGAGCACTTGTCACCTGCTCCAGGGTTACGCGGTTGTGGAAATGGGCCTTGGGGCAAAGGCTGCCGTTGTAATGGTTCTTGACCGCAATCTTACCAATGGTGCGTTTACCTTCCTCGGGGCTCAGTCCGTAAGTGTAGAAATATCGGGTGGCGATCATGCCAAACGAGCCCGGTGCAGTGCGGCGTGCCTCCAGTACCGGGCTCATGCCCCGTCCGGTACCCAGGCCAGGGAAGCCGGTATCCTTGAGCTTCTCCACGCCCAGTGCCAGAACTAAATCGTACATACCACAAGCGACACCAAAGCAGGCATTCCTTAGAGCCTCATGTCCGGTGGTGCACCAATTCTCCACCCGGCTCATGGGTATGCCATGTAGTTTCAATGGTCCTGCCAGATGAGTACAGCCAATACCGATCACCGGTTGAGTAACAGTCCCATACCAGCAAGCCTGAATATCCTTGGGCCCGATCCCGGCATCCTCGTAAGCTTCATAGGCAGCCTCTATGGCCAGGTCATCAAGCCCAGCGTCCCATCTCTCGCCAAACTTAGTGCAGCCCATACCAATAATGGCAACTTTATCCTTGATACTCTCCATTTATCTAGCCTCCCTTGATTATTAGCTCACGACTCTCCCTTTTCATCACCTTCATAAACCTCGGGAAATATTTCCTTTCTCCTAAATCTTTGCCAATCCGGCTTCTTTTTCTGCCAGAATGCGTTCTTCCAATGTTCAGCTTCCTCCGAAGCGTAATATTTCCAGAGATACTGGGCCGAAACTGCCTCTATGCCCCGCATATAAGTAGTGGCAGCATTGAAGCACGCTTTGATGCCCGCTATAGCTCCAGGACTTTTCTCCAATATCTCGTCGCACCATTTGTCTACCTCTTCTTCCAATTTATCTGCTGGTACTACCTTGTTTACCAGTCCCATCTCCAGGGCTTCTTTGGCAGTATACCGACGGCAGAGATACCAAATTTCCCTGGCTTTCTTTTCTCCCACTACCATCGTCAAATCGATAACACCTACACCCGGGTCGAAACTTCCCACCAAGGGGCCGACCTGGCCAAAGACGGCATTTTCTGAAGCTATGGAGAGGTCACAAATCTGCTGATAGACATGCCCCCCTCCTATGGCATAACCGTTCACTGCCGCAATAACCGGCTTAGGCATCTCCCGTATCAGAGTTTTGACCATTAAATCCTTTTCTAGCATTCCCTTCCGATAGCCAGCTTTTGCTTCCTTAGCATCGCCGCCGGTACAAAATGCCTTATCGCCAGCGCCAGTAAACACCACCACGCCTACAGTACCATCGCTTGCCGCATCCTCAAAAGCTTTTATCAGTTCATCTTGGGTGGAGGTGGTAAAAGCGTTATATGCCTCGGGTCTGTTTATGATTATCCTGGCTACTCCAGGCCTCTTTTCATAGATAATATCTCTAAAATCAAACTCTAGTACCTTTTCCCATTTTCTCTTTGTCATGGCTCATCCTTTCATCTTGATATCTCACCTTACAGGTCGGCATTTCCAAAAATAGTTGCACATGCCTGCACCTTCATAGAGCTTCCTAAAAGTCATCTCTACTGGCATATCCACCTTCACCTCGCCGGGGTCGCAATCCGTCATGGGAAGATAAGTTCTGGTATTTTGATAGTCAAACTCTATCCCTATCTGTGGTATTGTGGGGTCATCACTTCTGCCAGCTAGGTTGTCCAAGGTAAAAGTAAACACCCTGGCTTTTCTATCCGAGAGCCTAACTTCCTCAAAATTATCCTTGCTTCGGCAGTTATAGCAAACCCTTTCTATGGGGAAAGTGACGGTGCCGCAATTCTTGCACTTGCTGCCGTGCATGCGAATGGCCCAGTCGCGCTCCCTCCAGCTAGTGGTCGCTGCCGGAAAGAGCCTGAACGGTTCGCCAGGTTGAGGCTCCAGCAGTCCTCTATAGCTGAGATATCTTGCATAGCTAGAAAGGGGTCTCCTGGAGTTCAAGTATCCCTTTACTCCCCTCCTGTTATCCTTGACCTTTTCAAGTTCTTTCGTCACGCTGAGCAGGAAGGCATCGCAACCACTACCATAGCTAGCTACCAAAATCTTGTCACCGGCCTTAGCTTCCTCCAGAGCAGCTACAAGCATAAGCAAAGCGTGCGCACAACCAGTAATGCCTACATTGCTGATAAGCAGGTCTTGAAGCTGTGTCTTCACATCAAATCCTAGGCGGCGCGCCAGTCCTTGCTGCGCCCTTGAAGTAGGAGCATAAAGCACGGCTTTGGTTATATCCTGGACAGAGAGAGCTTTCTTTTGCAGTAAGCCTGAAATTGCCCTCTCCATATTCTGTGTATAGCCGTGCTCGATGATGAAGCGGTCTTCCCAAGATTGGACATAGGCATCTTTGTCTAGTCTCCATACATCATATAGTTCGTTGGATAGGGAATGACTGCCTTCCACCGTGACGGCGGGTTTAGCAGTATTGCCAATCAGCAAAGCCGCTGCAGCATCACCAAAGGCCTGTTCGTAGTTTGACCGAGGATAACCTATGCGGCAATCAGAGGCAGTCACTAAGACTTGGCTGGCAGAGCCACTGGCTACAGCATCCAACGCTGCCCTGAGTGCTGCCGTCGCTGCCCTCAAGCTGTTGCCAAAGTCAGCGGTGATAATTTCTGGTCTTAAGTCGGCAGCCATGGCTACTAAGGTAGAGCATTCCTTTTCTTTATAGGGCGATGTAGTGGAGGCAAAATATAAGCCATCTACCTTCTCTCGTTTTAAGCCCGCTAAACAGTCAATCGCAGCCTCACTTGCCATGGTGATAGTGTCTTCATCGTTGTTGGCCACGCTCCTTTCACCCCTAGTTGAGGCACTTCCCCAAGCCTCGGCGATAGCATCTCGAGCAAGCCGCCATAACGGTATATAGGCACCGTATGAAATAATGCCAGCCATGAATTGAATCCTCCTTTATTTTTACTCGTCGAATCCCCGTCCCACCCTCCTACCAAAATCCCCATCCCCGACTTTTGACAGCCAATTTTTTAATATATCTCGGCCTGCATATAGATTATGCCCCTTGTACTGGGGTTGTCAATGGTGAAGGTCTTGCAGCATTGCCTGCCCTCTAGTGCAAGGCTCTCCTTGCCTACAGTAGATTTGAGCAGCAGCTGGTCGGGGTGCCTGGTAATATTTTGACACGAACACGATTCTGTATGGACTACTCCAAGTAGAGTATCCTATAGCAGCTATTGCATAGGATTAAATCGCCGGCTTTAGCCTTTTGCCATTGACTCGTAGGCACGGTGATGTGGCATCCCTGGCATTTTCCCCTCTCCACTTTAACCACAGCCTGTCCCCTTGTTCGCTTGATTCGTTCATAGGTATTGAGAGCTTCAGGGTCAATTTGCTGCTCTAGTCCACTACGGTCCCCTTTGAGCCTGGCAAGTAGAGCTTCGATTTCGCTTTTCCTTTGCCCAAAAGTTCCTTGCCTCTGCTCCCATTCCCGTTTCAATTGTTCAATCTCTTCGGTGGTAGTTTTTACATTGGCTTCTATCTCTTCCACCTGGCTCATTAATCCTAAGAGGGCATCCTCTTTCGGCCTAATTTGGCTCTTAAGGCCCCTGATTTCTTTCTCAAGGTTAACCAGCTCCTTGGGATTCTTGGTTGTGCCACTGTAAAGTTTGCTATCAATCTGCCCGACTTTCTCTTGAATGTCTTCCAGTTCCCATTCAGAACTCTTTTGCTTTCTCCTCGCGTCTTCCAGTTGTTCTTTCTGTGCAGCAAGCTTAGATTCGGCGACAACCAAGGCCTTATTATCACTTAACTGGTGTTCAACCTCACTTAACTCTTGCTGCTTCCTTTGAAGCTCTAGGTCAACCTGCTGCAGCTTGTAAAGTTGCCTTGTCAAACTCATGCTGGGGCTTATTGTAGAAATGATGTGGGGATATTGTCAAAAAATGCAGGCAGCTTCCTGAAGAAACCAGAAGGCTAAACTTCCACAATCCTGGGTTTCACACGGCGTTTTTCGGCAGCGACAATGGTGTCTATCTGAGATACAACTGCATCAAGCTTATTTTGGCGGCTTGTTATCACGTAATCGAAAATCGGCAGGCTTTTTATTTCCCCTTTAGCCTTTCCCAACCTCAGGGCCAAATCTGCTGAAGACTCGCTGTGCCGCTTCCTCAACCTCTTCTCTAGCTCTTCCACTGAAGGAGACATGAGAAAAATAAATATTGCTTGGGGCAGGATTTGCTTGATAGTAGCAGCGCCTTGAACATCTACTTTAACTATCGCATCTACCCCTTTGGACAAAGCCGAAGTTATTTCGTCTTTTGGCACACCATAGTAGTTACCATAGACATTGGCCCACTCCAGGAACTGGTTTTTATCTACCATTTGTTGAAATTCTTTCTGGGAAAGGAAGTGATAATCCACTCCATTCTTTTCTCTGGCACGCTTAGGGCGTGTAGTAGCGGTAACGACATAGTGAAAGGGACGCCCCAGCCTTCTCATTCTGGCAAGCACAGCATCCTTGCCTACTCCCGAAGGTCCGGAAAGAACGACGAGCAGGGGTTGAGAACTCCTGTCGCCTCCTCGCTTCGTTCGAAGCTTCGACTCGAGGCTTGGGTTAGTCACTTCACAGTTCAACTTTTTCCTCAGACGGCAGAGAGGCAGTGGCCAACCTATGAGCAATGGTCTCCGCTGTCACGGCAGCCAACATCATGTGACCAGTGTCAAAAAGAATAGCGGCCTTGGCTTTCCTGCCATGAGTGGCGTCGATTAAAAGTCCCTTTTCCCTTACTTCCCGAAGGAGTCGCTTGATTGGTTGCTGATTTATGGAAAGGAAAGCAATTACCCTATTTATAGCGATAACACTACCAAAACCTATATGAACTAATTCTGTAGACATGCTGTCCCTCCTAACTTAAGTCCTGAATCCTAATTCTAGTTGACCGCAAAATTCTCCTGGTAATTCACCACCTCAGAAGGCCCTATCTCTGTATCTGTCTGTAGTGCTTTAACACTGTTTAGCATTTAGGATTCCGTGCTCAAGATTTATCAGCATTTAATACCTGTTGCAAAGTCTGCCAGAAGGCAGGATAGGATACCTCTGCCACCTGGGCATGCTTGATGGTAGTTTCCCCTTTGGCTATCAACCCGGCTACTGCCAGGCTCATCGCCAATCGGTGGTCGAAATGGCTGTCAACCTCTGTGCCCGACAAAGGTCTACCACCATAGATGACCATGCCATCCGGCAGAGGCTCAACTTTAGCACCCAGGCGAGAAAGCTCACTCGCCACAGTGGCAATCCTATCTGATTCCTTCACCCTCAGCTCCCCGGCATCCCTGAACACAGTTTTTCCTTTAGCAACACAGCCAGCCACGGCTAACACGGGAATCTCATCAATGAGGCGAGGGATAATATCACCACCGACCTCTATCCCCTTTAACTCGCTAGATTCTACCACAATATCGGCTAAAGGTTCACCAGCTTCCAGACGTTCATTATCTATTTTTAACTTGGCTCCCATAGCCAAGAGAATATTGATGATTCCCGTTCGTGTCGGGTTAATTCCACAATCCCTTACCGTTATCCTGGCGTTAGGGTGAATAGCTCCGGCAACCAGAAAGTAGGCTGCCGAGCTGATATCGCCCGGGACGCGAAGGGTGGCAGGGACTAAAGGGCTGCTCAAAGGCAGCAAGGAAATCAAATTTCCCCGGCTTTCCAAACTGGCTCCCATCCGTTCAAGCATCCTTTCCGTATGATCCCGGGAAGGGATTGTCTGATGCAAGACAGTATTGCCGTGGGCAAAAAGACCAGCTAGTAGAATGGCTGATTTAATTTGAGCACTGGGAACAGGCAGGGTAAAATCTATACCATGTAACTTTTTCCCCTTAATGACCAGAGGGGCGAAGGAATCTTGTCCCCTTCCCCACATCTCAGCACCCATCAACCTCAATGGCTCAATCAATCTGCCCATTGGGCGATTACGAAGAGAGACATCCCCGGTAATAACAGATAGGAAAGGCTGGCTGGAAAGAAGACCGCCCAGAAGACGCATTGTAGTGGCACTATCCTGGGCATCAAGCACATTGCTGGCTTCTTTAAGACCATCTTTGCCAGTTCCCGAGACTAATAAAGTAGGTGAGTCCTGCGACCCTTTTCTGCCAATTTTCACCCCCAGGGCTCGCAGACACCTAACTGTGGCCAGGCAATCTCTCCCTGGGGCAAAATTATCAATCCTGGCTTTACCTTTGGCTAAGCTATTCAGGATGACAGCACGGTGGGAAATAGACTTATCACCAGGTAGAACTACCTCCCCTGCCAACCTGGGACAAGGTTTGATGGTTCTTATTTCTGCTCTTGGCGAAAGTGACCTTAAGCTGATAAATTGTTCAGCCATTCTTGTCTTGCCGTGTTAGCCTCAGCTAAGGCTTGTTCTAAGCGTTTATCCTCGTCAGCCACCAGCTGGCGGTACCTCTCCAATTCCTGACTGAATTTATCCATCCAGTTAACTATAGCTTCCTTGTTACTGAGGCAGATATGGGAATTTACCTCTGGATTCCCCGAAGCCAGGCGAGTAAGGTCATGATAGCCAGAGGCCGCCAGTTTGGACATTTTAGACCAGGAAGGGTTCTTGGTAGTTAGTGATACCAGGGCCGCCGAGAGTAACATAGGCAGATGACTAATGCCAGCTACCAGTTTGTCATGTTCCTGAGCATCAATTAAAAGAGGTATGGCTCCAAGCTTCTTGACCATGGTTGTCACCGTATCCATCGATTTTGGTGAAGCTTTCTCTGATGAGGTGAGACAATAAGTGCACCCCCGAAATAAGTCGGCTTCCGCAGCCTGGATGCCATAAGTTTCCCTCCCGGCCATGGGGTGTCCGCCAATGAAGTCCACCGTGGGCGGTAGTATTTCTTCAGCCCATTTCATAACCTGGACTTTCGTACTGGCGGTATCGGTGACAATGCAACCAGAGGGAAGATAGGGAGCTATCTCGGAGAAGATCTCCTTTACTGTCAGAACTGGTGTTGCGATGATGACAAAATCGGCTTGCTTTACCGTATCCCTCAAGTTGGTTTCGCCCCGCCCAATGGCGCCTAAACTTAAGGCATTGGCTACAGTTTCCTGACGACGGCTATATCCGACTATTTCCCAGGCGGGCTTCTTACCTTGCCTTAAAGCTAACCCGATTGAGCCGCCGATTAACCCCAAACCGATGATGGTAACCAGCACGGTATCATTATAGCAGCGGAAGGCCCGCCTGTCATTGCCGGACCTTCTTTCTTATCCTTTTGAGCCTCTCCTATTTGTCATTCCCCCCGACTTGCCGGGGGTGTGGCAATCTCATCAGGGGCTCTGTAGGGAGCCTCTTGCGTGCTCCCTCACAAACTAAACATCTCCCCTACGAAAGTAAGGGTACTAACGGGTGATTGACGAGGAGGAGAATGTCTCTTAGACTAAATTCACTTATGCTTTTGGGAGCATTGCATGTGCCTTTAGAAATAAATGGCCAATATTTATAGATGGATAAGCTACGGTGCTCCAAGTCGGGGATGTGATAAGGCAATGGATAGAGTTGACAAGGAGAAGGGAAAATGAGAAAGAAAATCGCCAGCGTCCTGCCAGCATTGGTTCTGGTGGTGAGCTTGGTGTTGGTAATAATACCCCAGGTCGAGGTAGGTGCGGCTACACAGAATGAGGAGTTTTCAGAAAGCGATACCTTTGTTGTTCCAGAAGTAGTAACGAAAATTACCGTAGAGGTGTGGGGTGGGGGTGGTGCCGGTGGAGGAAGTACTAATGCTGGTGGGTGGAGAGCAAGAGGTGGCGCAGGTGGTGGCGGTGGTGCTTATGCGAGTTCAACGCTGTCGGTGACACCTGGACAAACCTTGCAGGTTGTCATTGGGGCAGGGGGGACTGGGATTACTGGGGATGATGGCAACGCTGGCAGCCCCTCATTTGCTGGGCCTGATACAAATCCTGATAATGCACTTGTTCGTGCCGCAGGCGGTTCAGGCGGCACGGGAAATACAGACGGTGGCAGCCCGCTGGGAGGAGGTGGTGGTACAGTAGAAGATTCTATTGGTCAAACTAGGATTGCAGGAGGCGATGGTGGAAATGGTGCCACTGGTCAGCTTTGGAACACTAGCTCGGGCGCAGGTGGAGACGGTGCCTATGGCGGTGGTTCTGGTGGTGCTGTGCTCAGTAGTGGTACTTCAGACGGCAATCCCGGAGATGTACCCGGTGGTGGGGGAGGAGGAGCACGGACACAGAGAAATGACGGCTCCCGAGCTGGTGGTGCTGGTGCTGCCGGGAAAGTTGTAATTACCTGGGTGACATATGACCTCACCATCTCCAGCACGGAAGGAGGCTCAGTAACCACACCCGGCGAGGATACCTTTACCTATGGCGAGGAGTTTGTAGTCGACCTGGTGGCGACCCCAGATGAAGGCTACCGGTTTGACGAGTGGACTGGCGACGTGGGAACCATTGCTGATGTCAACGCCACGGCAACGAATATCACTATGAACGGCGACTATTCCATCACAGCCAACTTTGTCAGGCAGTATGACCTTAAAACCAACAGTACGGAAGGAGGCTCGGTAACCACACCTGGTGAGGATACTTTTACCTACGACGAGGGAACGGTAGTTGACTTGGTGGCCGAGGCTGAGGAGTATTACTGGTTTGCCAACTGGACCGGCGATGTGAGCACCATTGCTGATGTCTATGCTGCTTCAACCAACATCACCATGGATGCAGCTAAGAACGTGACTGCTAACTTTGCGCTGCTGAGCTACAACCTTACAACAAACAGCACCATTGGCGGCTCGGTAACCGGTCCCGGAGAGGATACATTTACCTATGACTATGGCACTGTGGTCGACCTGATGGCCGAGGCCGTGGAGGGCTACCAGTTTGTCGCGTGGACTGGCAATGTGAGCACCATTGCCGATGTCTATGCTGCCTCAACCACCATCACCATGAACGGCGACTATTCCATCACAGCCAACTTTGAGACAGGATATCTGACGGTTATCACACAAGCCGCCACCGGGATCAGCACCAGCTCAGCCACCCTGAATATGAACTATACTATGGGGGGCTTCAGCCAGGTGGAGGTGCGCTTTGCCTACAAGAAGTCCACCAGTTCGATTTGGTACTACACTGATTGGGTGTCTAAATCAGTGGATGGCACTCATGCTGAGTCGCTCACCGGGCTTAGCTCCAGTACCGAGTATAAGTTCACAGCCCAGCTTAGAGGTAGTGCGTCTGTGGAGGGTACTACCCTTCAATTCACCACAGAAAAAATACCAAACACGCCATCCGGATTTTATCCCCCCCCCTGGGGAAGTTGTTTTATTGCTACCGCAGCCTACGGAACTCCTACAGCTGAGCAGGTCGATGTGTTGCGAGAATTCCGGGATACAGTGTTGCTGGAAAGCACCGCGGGCTCTCAATTTGTCTCCCTGTACTACCAGTTTAGCCCTCCCATAGCGAATGTCATAGCGGAAAATAGCTTTTTGAGGACTCTGGTCAGAGAGCTGCTGGTTGACCCCATTGTTTGGGTTGTTGAAGTTACGGGGAACATATGGCGGAATTAGGGTAAAGTAAAGGGGCTCAGAATGATAAGAAACCTGGGCGGGGCTTGTCCCCGCCCAAGCTTCTTACTTTGTGCCTCGCGGGGACGACCTCTTTGGATCGAGTAAGCTCACTCCGAAAAGGAGCACAGCACTTACAGCAAAACCTATGAGGCCGAGGTCTTCTTTGAGAGGAATTTCAAGACCTGGTATCTTTCCCAGCAAGCCTATTATCCCGCCACCTACGAGAGCAGCCAGAGCACCTCGTGGTGTCACCCTTAGCTTCCCTTTGTAAAACCCAGCAACCACCGGAACAACCAAGCCACAAGTGAATATAGTGTAAGCGAAAAGAAGAGATGAAATCACCCCCTTCAAGGCCAAAGCCAGGCCCAACGCCACCAGACCTAATCCAACTAGACTTAAGCGAGTTAGCAAAATTGTTTTCCTTTCGTCAATCGCAGGGTGAACTCGCTTAATTATATCCTCGGTTAAAATGACACTTTGGCTAAGCAGGCAGGTATCCGCAGAGGACATAAGCGCTGCGATAAGGGCAGCCAAGAGTAGTCCACTTAAACCGGGGGAAAGCACACTGGTTATTACCTGAGGAAAGGCTCCTTCGGCAGTTATCTCCGGATATAAAACTTTGGCGCTCATACCTATAAAGACGATGGCAAAAGCTAGGGGAATGAAAAGAAATGCCGACAAAATGGCTGATCGCTGGGCCGTTTTTTCTCCTCTGGCACAGAAAAGTCGAGAATACATATCAGGTCCCACCACATAAGTCGCTCCGACGAGAATCAAAAAGGATAAGAGCATCTTCCAATCGAACTCAGGGCTCGTTGGAAAAGAGAAATAACCCGGGGGTAGAGAGGCTTTCAACCCATCAAGTCCTCCTACATGTGAGAAAACCAGCGCCAAGGCAGCAAAAATCCCGACGAAAAGAATCACTGCCTGGAAAACATCGGTACGGATAATCGAGAACTGGCCCCCCAGAATAGCATAAACTACAAAAACTATAGTAAAGACAGTCATCCAGAAAGCAACAGAACCCATTCCTAAGATAGATAAAACTGCCCCGGCAGCAACGATCTGTCCTGCCACCACTCCCACCCAAGCGATAACAATAAGAATAGAAGCCGCCAAGCTCATACGACGGTCATATTGCCTCTCTACCAGTTCTGGAAGAGTATAAAGCGCAGTACCCCTTACTTTCCTGGCAAAGAAGACTCCCAGAATCACAAGGCCGATGGAGCCGACAAGAAGCCACCAAGCGCCAGTCAAACCTTGCTTGAACCCCAGGCCAGCCATCCCCACAGTTGCTGACCCTCCCACCGCAGTGGCTACAAGTGAACCGGTGATAAGGGGCAGAGTTCCCTGACGGTGGGCAACGAAGAAGCCATCTTGACTTCCTGCTCTCTGCTTACTCCACACCCCTATACCAATTATGATGAGAAAATAGACAGCAATGATAGTTAGTTGTAACATCTCACAGCGATGTAGCTTTCAGCTATCAGCTTCATACTGAATGCTGACTACTGATGGCTGACTGCTCTCATATCAGTACTTGGCGCCTCTTCCCTTAAGTGAATACAATCCCCGGCCAGTGCCTTCTCCAAAGAGCCACTACTCTTTCTTATTATCAATGCTCCTGTGGTATCGATGTCGATTGCCTGCCCTACTATTACCTCACCCGGCGATAATATTCTCACATACTTATTTAATGTCCCCGAGATTTTTTTCCACTCCTCGAGTAAATCTGCTTCCATCAATAGAGCTTGCTGTCGCTCTATTTCTCCTAACAATACGCTTAAAAACTCCTTCCTGGAGATTTCCCTTCCTAGCACGTCCTTTAAAGAGGTCGCCGTTTTTGCAAACTGGGGAATAGAGGTATTGGCGTTTATACCTATGCCGACGTTGACAAAGTTCACAACGTCCATTTCGGCATCCATCTCAGCCAGTATGCCACACACCTTCCTGCCTTCAATCAAGACATCGTTGGGCCATTTTAATTCGGCTTTTAACCCAAAGAGCTTTCTAATTGTAGATGCCACGGCAACAGAGGCCATCAAGTTTATTCTGGGAGCATATGCGGGACTTATCCTGGGGCGTAAAACGAGACTAAAGTAAATCCCTCCCTGTGGCGAGAGCCATTCCCGGCTCAATCTTCCCCGCCCGCAGGTCTGGGCTTCGGCAATCACGATTGTACCTTCCCTTGCTCCCCTTTTGGCTAACTCTCTTGCCACCTCCATGGTCGAGCCAATCTCTGGGAAGTAATGGATTCTTTGCTCTAAACCGGGAAATTCGTAGGGAAGTAGTAAATCTGGAGAGGAGACCAGCTTGTATCCCCTAGCCGAGGCCTCTATTACATAGCTGTCTTCTTTTAAGCTTCGAATATGCTTCCAGATGGAAACCCTGGAGGTGCCAAGCTGGCTAGAAAGTGTCTCGCCAGAGAGAGAACCACCACACTCTCGGAGAGCTTTCAATATTTGTCTCTTCGTTTCGTTAACCTTCATTTTTTAAATGTTAACCACTGTACTGGTTTTTGTCAACCGCCCTGTTGTTTGACTATTTCTATTACAAGGGTTATCCTTTAGACGCTGATGGAAATTACCTGGCTGGGACATTCCTGCTTTCTGATTAGAGGGAAAGAAAAAACCATCATAACAGATCCATGTCATCCTGACTTGGGCTACCGCCTGGGTGAACCTGAGGCGGATATAGTGACAGTGAGCCATCTACACCCTGGTCATAGCTACATCGCAGGTGTCGCCAATGAGCCTAAACGAATAAAAAGCCCTGGAGAGTACGAAATAGGAGGGACTTTTATTACAGGCGTCGCCACTTTCCATGATGATAGGAAGGGTAGTCTACTGGGTAAAAATACCATTTATATTATCGAGATGGATGGTATAACTTTATGTCACCTGGGTGATCTGGGGCATCCTCTGGCCCCAAATTTGATAGAAGAGATAGGAGATATTGATATACTATTTTTACCCGTCGGCGAGGTATCTACTATCCCTATCGACAAGGCTATGGAAATAGTAAGGCAATTGGAGCCTCATATTGTCATCCCCATGCACTATAAGACAGAGGCGTTTACTGGCGATCTCAGTCCTGTGGACAAATTCTTGGATAAAATGAGAATCCGGGAGCTAGAAACAAAGCCCAAGCTCTCTATTACCTCATCGTCTCTACCCAGCAGCACACAAACCATAGTTCTCAACTACCTTTAAACCCTGAATCCCGAGAGTCGAGCAGTTTGGCAGTTTTATGGTTTTGTGTTTCTGTCAGCAGTGCTTTAATGCCAAATTCCAATCGGCCTTAAAACTTGATGGCACAGGCGGGCGGCCGAGGGTTATCTCTATTTCTTGAGACTACCAATGAAAGCGTCAATGTCCATAGCAGCCAAGGTCATGGTTTGAAGCGTACCCCTTGAACCCAGAGTTACCGCTACCTTGGATACTACTTCATTACTGGGAGCTTCTATAATGTTTACGAAGTCATACGGACCTAGCACAGCATACTGGGCTAGAACCTTCGCCCCCATTGCTTCTACTTCTCTGTTGACCTCTTTGATCCTTCCAGGATTTTCCGTGATAGTCTTTCTTCCCTCATCTGTGAGAGTCGTCAGCATTAGGAATTTAGCCATCTTTCACCTCCTCTGCGCTGTTTTACACTTCAAAGACCTCGGTTCAAAAGTCCCGCTTGTGCCCTGCGCTAAATGACGCTGGAATACCAGTCACTGAATAATTGGAGCGGTTTGGCATCCTCAAGTCAATTCTGCACTTATATTATACCACTACCCGGACAAGCATCTCTCCAGGAGCTTTCTTTCCATTTCCCTCATCTTGCTTTCCTCCGCTGGTTTTTCATGGTCATAGCCCAGAAGATGAAGTATCCCGTGGATAATCAGCAATGCCAGTTCTCTTTCGGGTGAATGCCCTTGTTCTTTAGCTTGTTCTGTTGCTTGGGGATAAGAGATGATTACCTCTCCCAGGCGAGCGACCCCGTCAGGAGGGAGTGCGAAGGAATCATCCGCTCCCTTCTGCGGAAGCATGTAGAAGGCAAGCACATCCGTGGGTTCATCCACTCCTCGGTAGTCTCGGTTAAGTTGTTGCACCGTCTCGGAATCGGTGAAAACCAGGCTCACCTCATAAGGGAGAGCCACTTCTTCAGCCTTAAGGACCTGCCGGACTATCTTCTTAACCCAACCTCCATTCACCACCCCCCGGAATCCTTCCTCAACGAAAATTTCAATTTCTCCTAGCATGGTAGAAATCTTATCCCGCCTCTTAGATCAGTTTACAGCACTTTTTTCTGGGTAAAGTTTGTGGAACTGTCAAAAGCTGGCTGAGGTAGTTCTGCGAAGCATAGCGAAGCCATATGTCCGCCGATTAGTTCAAGTTGACTAATTCTTTCCACACAATCTTTATTTCCCTCGTAGTATATACTTTGGAAGGATAGGCGCGAATCGAATCATTCTCGGCATCACTATAGACAGCCAACCCAATAGATCAAAGAGGACTGAGTCAGAATTTTGCCACTGCCATCCCTCTAGTGATATTCCTTCTGGAGTACGAAACTGAAGGGAGCCCTTGCCGTCTCCGAAATTGATAACCCATCCACGACCTAAGACAAACACCGCATCTGCTAATCTGTTAGATTCTACTGAATTCTGATTCTTAAACTCCTCAATTTCGATCTGGATACGGGAAGTGGTCAGTTGTGATTCAAATACTACCATAAACCAAGGAGGGCATTTGTAGAACCGTTCCAGATCTGAAGGGTTTGTGCTCGTCAGCGTCCCGTGACCTGGGTCTAACTCAAGTTGCTTAAATTGACAAGAGTTCTCAAGAGCTTTTTTCAATTCTGTGCTGGTGAGATTCGTCTTGACTTCGCCAGCTGCACAAACGCCCTCAATAAAGAAAAGTCCGGGAAGGTCTGGGGTAAATGTGAAAGGATGGTCCTCACTAACAATTACTACATCAGTCTGCATTGACCTTCGTCCTTTGTGATCAATGATTTCACCATTTCCCACCTCTAATCGCCTGGATAAGTATTGGCGCAGAAATGCTCGAAATGAGTCCTCGCCAGAGGCTCCTTTATCTCCAGGATGAGTAAATGTGGCACGAGCTTCCTCCAACTTAGCTTTCATTTGAACTTCAACGGCATCAATCTTATCTTTCAGCATAGTATCTCATCAATTTCAACTAACGTTTCATGGTATAAGAAATTGTCCAACATGGAGCCTATACCTACTCCCAGGTGAACGTTCCCTTGGATTTCTGTTGTAAGTGCCAACTTTTAACTCCTTGGACATGTCACAATTATAGCCCTCTGGCTGTTTTTATTGAAGCCTCTCTCCCAATGTTTGCTCTGCTTTATATATCCCTGAAGAGCTAGTAAAATAGCATAGATGACTGTAACACCTCTTAGAAAGCAGTATCTCAGGGTTAAGCAGAAGTATCCAGGGGCTATAGTTTTCTTCCGCTTAGGTGACTTCTATGAGACCTTTGATGAGGATGCCAAAGTCGCTTCGCGAGAGCTGGACGTTGTCCTGACCTCCCGGGAGATGGGCAAAGGGCAGAGGGTGCCCATGGCGGGGATACCTCATCATGCTCTGGATAACTATCTGGCTAAGCTCATCAACCGCGGTCATAAAGTGGCTATCTGCGAGCAACTTACCCCGCCGGGCAAGGGACTGGTGGAAAGAGATGTCATCCGCGTGGTGACGCCGGGGACGGTAGTCGAGCCCAATCTGCTTGATAGTAAAAGCAATAACTACCTTGCCAGCCTGGTTGTTGAAGGCGAAAAGGCGGGAATCGCCTATGTTGATATAAGCACGAGCGAGTTTGCCACCACCCAGCTTCCTGCTGAAAGAGTCATGCCTGAATTGGAGCGACTTCAGCCCAGCGAAGTTCTTATTCCCGAAGATGCCCAAAATTATGCTCAATTGCCTTTCACCATAAGCCAACTCGATGCTTACTGGTTTGACCCGGAGATTGCCCAGGAAGCTTTGCTGGAACATTTCAGCGTGGCTACCTTAGAAGGCTATGGCTGTGCCCGCTTGCCTTTGGCTATAAAGGCCGCCGGCGCACTAATACATTATGTCAAGGAAACGCAAAAGGAAACTCTGCCCCAGCTAAGCAAACTTGCTACCTACTCTACAGATTCCTTCATGACTCTCGATGGCCAGACCATTCGCAATTTGGAGCTCTTTCAGGGCGGCAGGTGGGGAGAAACTGGACACTCCCTCCTCTCCATCATTGACCTGAGCAAGACAGCCATGGGTGGCAGACTGCTCAGGAATTGGCTGGGACATCCCCTCCTGGACCTCGCCATATTGAATCAGCGGCAAGAAGCGCTTGCTCGGTTTCATCAAGATAGTCTGGCTCGCCAGAAAGTTATCTCGCTATTATCGGATATCGCTGACCTGGAGAGGCTGGTTAACCGGGTGAGTAGTGGCAGAGTCATGCCCCGAGAGCTGATAACGCTTCGCTCCAGTTTAGAGAAGGTGCCGGACCTGAAAGCGGCGATGGCAGAGGGGGACGCCATAAACTGGCTAAGCGCCGAACTTAAGCCCTGCCCCGACATTGTGGACTTAATCGCCAGGGCTATTGCCGATGAACCGGGGGATTTAGAGCAAGGTGGTGTGATAAGAGAAGGTTTCTCCCCGGAACTGGATGAAATTCG
>Ga0315552_1000252_pt1 | contig 34116 bp, 28 predicted proteins | sample SalMarSW160170MG_2_FD_203102 | JGI IMG/M metagenome (GOLD analysis project Ga0315552, IMG submission 203102) | Salt marsh sediment microbial communities from the Plum Island Ecosystem LTER, Massachusetts, United States - Salt Marsh Sediment SW1601-70 ...
AAATTCCCACATTGTCTTATCTCTTTTTATTATCGAGCTACAATTTTTCTTTCAAGAACTTTGCCGTATAACTTTTTTTGTTTTTGATGATTTCCTTAGGCTCGCCCGCTACAACAATCCTGCCGCCGGCGTCACCGCCTTCGGGGCCGAGGTCGATGATGTAGTCGGCCATCTTGATAACGTCAAGATTGTGCTCGATGACGACAACGGTATTGCCCATATCGCACAGACGCTGCAGGACATTCAACAGGTTATGAATATCGGCAAAGTGCAGCCCCGTTGTCGGCTCATCAAGCAGGTACAGGGTATGTCCCGTGGACGCCTTGCCTAATTCTGAGGAAAGCTTTACCCGCTGCGCCTCGCCGCCCGAAAGAGTAGTGGAGGCCTGGCCCAACTGCATATAGCCAAGCCCGACGTCGTAGAGTGTCCGCAGGACCCTGATAATTGTCGGGAAGTTGGCAAAGAAATCAAGCGCCTCTTTTACCCTCATATCCAGCACGTCGGCAACATTTTTACCTTTGTAGGTGACTTGCATCGTTTCGGGATTGTATCTCCTGCCCCGGCACGCCTGGCACGTCACGTAAACGTCGGGCAGAAAGTGCATCTCGATTTTCTTTGTGCCCTGTCCCCGGCAGGCCTCACATCGGCCGCCTTTGACGTTGAAGCTGAATCGGCCCGGTTTATAGCCGCGAATCTTCGCCTCCCGCGTCAGGCTGAACAGCTTTCTTATCTCGTCAAACAGACCCGTATATGTCGCCGGGTTGCTTCGCGGCGTCTTTCCAATAGGCGACTGGTTTATTTCTATGACCTTATCAATCTGTGAGGTTCCAAGAATGGTCTTGTGCTTACCCGGCCTCTCACGCGAGTTATAAAGCCGTCGCTTGCAGGCAGGCAGCAGAATCTGGCTCACCAAAGAACTCTTGCCCGACCCCGAAACACCCGTCACGCAGCTAAATACACCGAGCGGGAATTTGACATCGATATTTTTCAGATTGTTCTCGGCGGCCTCCCTGACTTCGATACATTTTCTCAGGTTGTACTTGCGTCTTTTCGCAGGCAGGGCTATCCTCTTTTTGCCGCTCAGATACTGCCCTGTCAACGACTCGGCGCATTCGGTTATCTTCTTGAAACTGCCCTGTACAACGACCTGGCCGCCCTGCGCTCCCGCCGCCGGGCCAATATCAATAATGTGGTCCGCACTTTTGATAATGTCCTCATCGTGCTCGACTACTATAACGGTATTTCCGATTCGGCTGAGCTGCTGCAGTATTCCGAGCAATCGCCTGTTGTCGCGTTTGTGCAGACCTATTGTCGGCTCGTCAAGCACGTAACAGACCCCGACCAGACCGCTGCCGACCTGTGTCGCTAAGCGAATTCGCTGGGCTTCCCCGCCTGAAAGCGTGCTGCTCCTGCGGTCCAGCGTTAAATACTCGAGCCCGACATCGACCATAAACCTCAACCTCGCCTTTATTTCCTTTAACACCTGGGCGGCAATCAGGGTCTTTTCTTCGTCCAGTTTCAATTTGCTGAAAAACCGCTGCGCCTTTTCGATGGAAAGCTCGGCCAGTTGATTGATATTTTTGCCTCCAACGGTAACGGCGGCGGCTTCCGGCCGAAGCCGTGCTCCATTGCAGCTTCGGCAGGGCTGCTCTGAAAGATAGCTGTGCAGCCTGGTCTTGACATACTCGCTCGTGGTGTTTTCCCAGCGCCGGGCAAGATTTGGGATTGCGCCTTCGAATGAGAAACCGAATTTGCTCCTGTCAGCCGGCGTGGTGCCGTATATTAAAATCTTTTTTATGTCCGCCGGTATTTGCTCGAACGGTATCGATTTTTTGATGCCCACGTTCCTGCAGAACCTTTTGACCAGCCTGTTATAGAAAATATTCATTCTCTTGCCGCCCTTGCGCCAGGCATCGATGGCCCCGTTGTCCAGCGAGACACTCTTGTCGGGAACAATCAGGTCGGGGTCGAATTCCAGAATGGTCCCCAGACCGTCGCAGCTTTTGCAGGCACCATAAGGGCTGTTAAAGCTAAACAGGCGGGGCGACAGCTCTTCAAGAGAGGCCTGCGGATGCTTCGGACAGGCGAACTTTTCACTGTATATGACCTCTTTCCAGGAGTTTGGTTTTTTTTGTTTGCGTTTTTTACCGGGCTTTTCCGGCACCTGCACGAGCACCAAAAGCACCCCGTCAGCCAGTTTCAGCGCCGTCTCCACGGAATCGACCAAACGAACACGAACAGAATCCTTGATAATCAGCCTGTCGACGACCGCAGCGATATGGTGTTTTTTATTTTTGTTCAGGGCGGGGACATTGCGCGCATCGTAAACGGCCCCATCGACGCGCACGCGAACGAAGCCTTCACGTTGTATGCCGGTAAACACGTCTTTATGCTCGCCTTTTTTGCCTCGGACCAGCGGTGCGCATATCTGGATTTTCGTACCCTCCGGCCAGGCCAGTATTGACTCCACAATTTGAGAAGGATGCTGGCTTGTAATCTCTTTGCCGCATACCCAGCAGTGCGGCTGGCCCACACGGGCGAACAGCAGCCTGAAATAGTCATAAATTTCGGTAGTGGTGGCGACGGTCGAGCGGGGATTACTGCCGGCGCTTCGCTGCTCGATTGCAATAGTGGGCGGCAGGCCGGTAATGTCCCCAACCGCGGGTTTTTGCATTTGTTCGAGAAACTGCCGGGCATAGGCACTGAGCGATTCAACGTATTTTCGCCTGCCCTCGGCATAAATTGTATCGAAAGCAAGTGAGCTTTTGCCAGAGCCGCTGATACCGGTGATGACGACCAGTTTATCACGCGGAATGCTCACGTTGATATTCTTAAGATTGTGTTCGGCCGCACCTGTAATCCTAATCGCTTTTTCAGCTTGTTTTGCCATATTATCCTTTTGCTGGCACAAGAGGTACTCTTGTGAAAAATCTACAATAACCCAAACTAATGATTGTAACAGAATGCGGCGAGAAGGTAAAATGTTTTCATTGAACAATTTGTCGTTCGTGCGCGGCAGGAATCCGTAAAAACTATGTGGACAAAGGATTTACATAGCTGGAATTTGTCTTACTCACAGGCGCGGGACTGTCAGAAAAAGCTCGCCCCTAAAGTAAAACTTATACGCCTAAAAAAACAACCCAAACTAATTGCTGGTATCGACTGTGCCTTTAGCAAGGACGGTAAAAAAATCATTGCCGCCGTCGTTGTGCTCAAACTGCCGGACTTTGCTCCCGTAGAAACCGAGAATGCTTTACGAAAAGTGACCTTTCCCTATATCCCGGGCCTGCTTTCTCTTCGCGAGGCCCCGGCCTGTATCGCCGCTGTCAAGAAGCTCAAAAATGAACCGGATGCGTTCATTATCGACGGCCAGGGCATTGCCCATCCCCGGCGGTTAGGTCTGGCGGCGCATCTGGGCCTGTTTTTCGATAAGCCGACCATCGGCTGCGCAAAAAGCAGACTCACAGGTCTCTTTGAGGAACCACCGACGGAAAAAGGCACCTACAGCCTGTTGAAAGATAAAAAAGGCGTGAAACAAGTTACGCAGCACTCAAAACGCGATACGCAATACGAGACTATCGGCGCGGTAGTTCGAACTCGTACGAATGTGAAGCCGGTTTTTGTTTCGGTGGGCAACAAGTGTCTGCTCGAAGAGGCGATTAAAATCACCCTCGGCTGCACAACCAAATATCGTCTGCCTGAGCCGACCCGCCTCGCTCACCAACTGGTCAGCCGGCTAAGATTAAAAGCCTGACCGGAGCACGACCCTACTTGTCCGAAATTACAGTAGCTGCTTTTATTGCGACCGGCTCAACGGGGACATCATCCATGCCCTTCTGACTGGTGGTATTGACCGTTGCGGTTTTATCTACTGTCTCCATCCCTTCGATAACTTTGCCAAATACAGCGTACCCGGGATTGTTGTCGTCGATATAATTTAGAAAGTCGTTGTTTGTATGATTGATAAAAAACTGGGCGGTAGCGCTGTCGGGATCGCTGGTCCGGGCCATCGCGACAGCACCTCGTTCATTTTTCAACCCGTTGCCTGCTTCGTTGACAATGGGCGGATGCGTTTTTTTCTTGGCCATCTCTTCTGTGAAGCCGCCACCCTGTATCATGAAGTCCGGTATCACTCGGTGAAATATAGTCCCGTCATAAAAGCCTTCCTCTGCATATTGAAGGAAGTTTTTTACCGTAACAGGTGCAGCTTCTTCATTAAGCTCAATAACCATGTCCCCCATATTCGTTTCCAGTTTCACCTTCTTCGGCCCAATATCCATATCCATCGACTCCTTACTTGTTTTCCTGCCGCAGCCGGTCATCAAAGCCGCATTCGCCCATTTGATTAGTTATGTGTTATCTCCTATTTTTTCTTTCCACTTATGTTTTTTGATTGAGTTCAAAATTGTCTGAGCACACTGAAGTGCGGCCAGGCCCTCTTCGACGCTGACCTCCGGCCGAAGCTGCTTATCTGCAACGGCCCCCAGGAAAGCCTCCTGCTGTACACGGACAGGCTCTTTATCATCTATAGCAAGATGCTCTATATGCAATAGGTCCGGCCAGTTTACCGCAGTCAGGTCAAAGTCACCGTCTTCCCTGCTCTGCTGTATCCACTTGACGACGTTGATATTCGGGTCTGCTTTAATTATCATCCCGCCTTTTTTAAGGTAATCAACGCTCAAATATGCCTGCCGGCTGAACACCCGCACCTTTCTTTCTGTTTTAAGAGCAAGTCGCGAGGCAGTGATATTTGCAATACAACCATTCTCAAACACGATTCTGGCGTTACATATATCCTCTTTATCGTCGGCGATGACTCCAACTCCGACCGCATCCACTTTCTTAATCTTACTGGCCGCCAGGGAAAGGATAATATCTATATCGTGTATCATCACATCCAGCACAACCCCGATGTCGGTCGAGCGGAACGGATAAGGACTGATGCGGTTGGCCTCGATAAACTTCGGTTCGATATCAAGCCTTTTCATCGCCTGCACAACCGGATTGCAGCGCTCGGAGTGGCCAACTGCCACGACGCTGTTGTTTTTTCGAGCAAGGGCGGCAATCTTTTTGCCTTCTCTGACATTGGTCGCAAGGGGCTTTTCAATTAACACTGCAATTTTGTGTTTGATAAATGTTTTTGACAGCTCCATGTGTGTAACCGTAGGAGTCGCTATTGTTACAGCGTCAACCCCGTTAAAAGTCTCTACCAAAGACCCTCCAGTCCCCCGTATCCACGAACTTTTAACGGGGTCAACCTTGTCCAGGACATCTGCAGAATCTGTAAAGGCCAGGCATCCGTACTGGTCAGCTGTGCGTTTTGCCTTCTCAGCATCTATATCAACGACGGCAACAAGGTTACTCTGCGGCAGCTGGTCGTAGACCTTCGCGTGTATCGCCCCCATTTTGCCGACGCCTATAACAGCGGTGCGTATTTTATCCACGGATAATTTCCTTGTCGTCTCTGCCCTTGGCAAAGCATCGTGTTTCTATGCTCATCTGAATTTCTCGAGGTATCTGCCGTACCGATGCTCGCTGCTTTTGAGAATTATATCCACCATGGCCCGAACGTTCTCATCGAGTCCGTCCTCCTGTGCCAGTGCCTTTGCATTCTCCAGAAGCGTATCATCATTGCGGTAAAGCCTTTTGTACGCCTCGAATATTTTATGCTGTTGCTCTTCGCTCAAGCCGGCACGATCCATACCTCGCTTATTAACGCCGCGAATTATTGGCGGATAGTGCCCGCTGACAATCAGAAATGGCGGAATATCGCGGTTAATTCCGGCAAGTCCTGCTGCGTAGGACCACTTTCCGATGGTTACAAACTGGTGCATAGCCGACAGACCGCTGAACCATGCGCCGGTTTCGATTTTGCAATGCCCGCTAATCTGCACATAGTTACTCATAACAATCTTATCTTCGAGCGTACAGTCGTGTCCGATGTGCACGCCGATCATCAACAGATTATCGCTTCCGACCGTTGTAGATTTTCCCTTTTCAGCACTCGGATGGATTGTAACCTGCTCACGAAAGATGTTTCTGTCGCCTATTACCAGCCTTCCTATTTCGGCGTCTGGTTCCAGGACGAGTATTTGTGGCATGCCACCGATCACGCAGTTGGCAAAAAAGTGATTGTTTTCCCCAATTCTGACGTTTTTATTGATAACAACATTAGCGTCAAGGATTGTGTCTGCGCCAATTGATACGTAGCTGTCAATAACGCAATTGGGCCCGATTGTTACGCCGTCGGCTAACTGAGCCTCCTTTGCAACCACTGCACTTGGATGTACTTTAATCATCTTTGGATTTTACCTTAGACTAAAAACTCGAAATACAAAATACTGCTATACCTTCTCTTCATCGACGAGCATAAATTTAATCTGGGCTTCAGCGGCCAACGCTCCACCTACTGTTGCTCTGCACTGACACTGTGCGGTTCTTTTCCGAAGACGCACAGTCTCAGCGGTCAGGACAAGCTGGTCGCCGGGGACAACAGATTTTCGAAATTTTACATTATCCATACTTAACAGCACTGCCAGCTTACCGGTGTGTTCCAGCCGCTGTGCAAATAATAAACCGGACACCTGCGCCATCGCTTCTACGATGAGAACGCCGGGCATAATAGGTGTACCGGGGAAATGACCCTGGAAAAACTGTTCGTTGAAGCTTACGTTTTTTATCCCTTTTATGAATGTATCACCTTCGATTTCCACTATTTTGTCCACCAGCAGGAAGGGATATCTGTGCGGTAAAATCCTGGCAATCTGCTTAGTATCCAGAAGCGCGTCAGTACCGTACTTTTGCATTCTCTCCCGTTTCTGGGCCGCTTCGTACAGTTTTTTTGCAAGCTGCTGGTTCAGTGAATGCCCGCTCTTATAGGCCACAACCCTGCCCGAAATCCCTCGGCCCACAAGCGCAAGGTCGCCAATCAAGTCGGCAATCTTATGCCTGACACATTCGTTGGGAAATCTGAATTTATTCTTGATGGGTCCGTCTGAGTTGAGAACCAGTATGTCACGAGGGCTGAGATGCGTACCCATTCCGCGGGCCTGGAATTGTTGAGCCTCAGCTTCGAGCAAAAAGGTCCGGGCCGGCGCCAGGTTCCTCTCAAAATTCTCAGACGTAAGCCGACAGCTAAAAATCTGTCTGCCGATGGCGGTGTGACCGGCATAATCAAGGTCGTAAGTGATATTTAACCCGTCACCGGTGTATGGCAGAGCATATATCGAAGCGTCACCGGCTGCGATGCTAATCGGCTCATTGATGACAAACTCTTTACGTTTCTCTGACTGCTCGATAAGCCCTGTTTGTTTTAGAACTTTGAAATATTCGGCGCAGCTGCAATCCGGGGCCGGCAGCTCCGAGCCGTCAACTTCTATGATAAGATTATCAATTGTTAATGCGCTGACGGCGGCCATACAATGCTCGATTGTTTCTATACTGACTCGGCCCTTCTTTATCGTTGTACGACGACTGCGCTGAGCAAGATTACTGGCAACGGCGCTAATCCGTACCGCCTCCGGTACATCGGTCCGGACAAAAACAACTCCGGTATCTACAGGTGCGGGGCGAAAAACAACCTTTGCCTCCTTTCCACCGAACATTCCGCGACCGGAAATCCTGCCTTCGCCTTTTATCGTCTTTTGAAGTTTCATTTTTTCATTTTTACCGCTGAGCTCGCAGAGTTTGATTTATAGTTTATTAGCTCTGTAATCTAATTTGTTCTCTGCGCTCACGGCGTTCTCTGGGCGAGTCCGCTTAGGGACGCCTTACGGCGGAGCCCCGGGGACTGCGGTTACTCTTTTGTCTTTTCAAGATTTTCCACCCTCTTGCTCAGTTGTTTTAACTGCTTGTTCAGCTTCGGCAAGCGCATTGTTAGGCTCATCGTCCGTAGCGCCTCTTTTATGTCAATTGCCGGCGAGCCAAGTACCTTTTCACCGGCCCCTATATCGTTCATAACGCCGGCCTGGGCGCCTACTATTACACCGTTTCCTATTTCTATATTATCTGCAAGGCCAACCTGCCCGGCCAAAATAACGCCGTCGCCGAGCCTGCAGCTGCCGGAAATGCCTACCAGTCCTGCTATAAGACAGTTTTTACCTATGACCACATTATGAGCTATCTGAACAAGGTTATCAATCTTTGTCCCTGCCCCGATTGTAGTGTTTCCGAACTTTGCCCTGTCGATGCAGCAGTTTGCTCCTATCTCGACGAAGTCCTCTATCACTACGCCGCCGTTGTGCGGAATAAGTTTATGGCTGCCATCGATAAGTGAATATCCGAAACCTGTTGAGCCTATCGTAGTGTTTGCCTGGATGACTACGTTATTACCTATATGGCAGTTGTGGTAAACCACAACATTGCTGTCGAGACGGCAGTTTCCGCCGACCTTCGAGTTCTGGCCTATTTTGCATCCGCTTCCAATTACACTGTTTAATCCGATTTCAGCTCCATCCTCGATTACTACGCCGGCGCCGATGGCAGCGCCGGAGTCTATCTTGGCATTATCGGCGACCTTTGCGGTTGGGTCAATGCCTTCGGTTACAGGTTTCAACTCGGGCGCAAAAATACTCAATGCTTCTATCAGGGCGGCATTGACGTTTTTGACAATCAATTGAGGTTTGTCCAAATCCTCGATTCGCATGCCGGTGATGACCGCACCGGCAAGGGACTGTTTGGCTGCTGATATATGCTTGCCGTTTGCGGTAGTTCCAAAATGAACGTGGTTTTGTTTGGAGCCACGGACGAAAGCAACTTCGTTCTCGCCGGCGGCCTCTATCGTCCCGACAGCGCTTATCTGCCCGCAGCCGTCACCAACCAGCTCTGCACCGAGCCTTTCGGCTAATTGTGCAACCGTTAATCTCATACAAAATCCTCTTGGTTTTGAGTCATAATTTATAACTCAAAGCCTTTCCTACGAGTCCAACCGAGTTATTACCTCCTCGGTAATATCCACACACCCGCCGCCATACAGCAATTTATGCATCCCCATAGACAGTTCAAGTTCGGTGGGAGTTAACGCGGGAATTTCGGGTTCGCTTTTTTCAAACACCCAGTCCAGGCCCTTTTCTTTTGCAATCTCGCCGGTTATCCGCAAAATGTCCGTATAAATTTCCTCGGTTATCTTCTGTTCCTTCAACGCCAGATACTGTTTGTAAAACTCCTGCTGAGCCTGCAGGTTTGCCTGCTTTTCAAAAATCTCCCTGGTTTGTGCAAGGTAGCTCTCACTGCCGATTTTTAATGTCTTTAGTGCCGCCCTTTGGGCCTTGATTTCACTGTCCAGGCTGGTCAGTTCTGCATCAATTTTCTGCCGTTCAGCGTTGGAATCCTGTCTGTATTTTGCGCTTCTCTTGCAATCCCGAAAGATTTTACGAATACTGACAACGCCGGCCCCGGGCATTTCCGCTTTTCTGACATTAAGCTTCACCTGTTTTTCGATTATCTCCCGTATCAGTGACATATCGGAATCGTTGATGTCAATCCTGCGTGTATTCAGTTCTGCCTGTATCTTATCGAGCTTCTCCGTTATACCTGTAAATTCGGAAAATTTCTTTTCCTGAGCGGCAAGCAGCTTATCCTGCTCGGCGATTTTCCCGCTTAGCTCGGTGATTTTCTCATCCTGCGCGGCGAAATTCTCCGCCTGTTTAGCTGTAGTTACCGTCTGGTTCGGGTCATTGGCCTTCTTTTTCCCCCAGTCAAAAATAAAACCTGAGCTTAGGGTGACCAACAAAATTGCCACCAAAACGAAGGGCCAATTCTTTTTTCTAATATCCATAATTTCCACTTTCCTAACTTAAGTTTCTGTTTACTGTTGGGCGACTAAATGTCGAAGAATCTTTGAATTTCTCGTTTTATATTTTTCAACTGCCGAGAACAGCAGCGGGTTAAAACAGCTTTCCGACGGAGAAGCTGAATACCCGAGTTTCGTCATCTTCATCTCTCAGCATCGGCACTGCAAGTTCAAACCTCATCGGAACGGGCCCAAACCACTGAGGAAGCATTATCTGTATTCCCGTTCCCACTGAGGCACGGTAGTTGCCCGAATCAATCGTTCCGCTGTCAACGAAGAACAACGCAGACAGGCTTTCGCTGACCAGAGGCACTGTTATCTCGGTGTTAGCCAGAAATATCCAGTCGCTGCCTATTGGGTCGTCACTGGCCAGCGTAACCGTATTTAGACCTCTTGTGCTTACGCCTCGATAATCGAAACCCCTTATACCGTAAGTACTCGTGCCGCCGCCGTAAAATTTCTCAAAAAGCGGTGCGTTATTTATCGTAGTTGCCGCCAGCAGTTTTATCGCCAGAACAGTTTTTCGTTCGGCCAAATCCTCATGAAGCGTCCTGTACCATCTCTGGGTGCCTTTTAATATCCCAAAAGTGTAATCACCGGATACCTGTTCGTAACTGGCGTCAAAGACAGAACCCGTAGTCGGGTCGAATTCATCGTCGGTTAAATTTCTTTCAATGCCGAACCTGATTCCTGCGAGAATATTACGACCCTCCACGGATTTGATTTCTGTCGGAGCATCGACATCGATACTGTCAATATCAACATCTTCGAACCTGAAGCCGATGCTCCTGCGCCAACGGCCTTTGTCAAATCGCCTCTCGAATCCGACATATCCCTTTAGTCTTCCTTCGTCAAAACTCTCTCTCTGCCTTTCCCAGCTCGAACCGGTAACACCCAGTCGTATCGGTCTGTTCGGTTCACCCCCCCAATATGGGTCGCCGAAGCTGACGGTATACTGGCTTACTTCCGTGCCGGGCTCGGCGCCGATTCTGAAAGTTTGTCCGGCCCCTCTAAAAGACCTGCCGGGGATTAGTTCTCCAAGGCTTTCGGGCCAGTCCGTAATGTCGAAATTGCGCTCGTCATAAACCAGTTGTCCTATAAAGCCGTAGTCGCTGCTCACACCGACGCCCGGCAGGATGTTACCCGTCAAACCCTCTTTTATGTTTGCTTCGACGTCCTGGCCGAGTAAGTTTGAGTCCTCAGGACCGTATGCCTCGCCCATCGGCGCGACAGAGACAGCATCGGCTAATGTCATTCTTTGTACCCTTTTTTCCAGTTCACCTCCGCCATCTATGGGAGCTAAGTCTGCGTTGTATAGATTGCCCGGAAAGAAGTCATACTCGTCCAATATCCGCCGGATAGTTATGTCTTTTGTTTCCTTATTTCCGGTTACATCAATCCGGCCGATTCGATACCGCCGGCCTTCAAATATTTCATATTCTATGTTGACGGCGTGTGAGTCGGGAATAAACACGGGGCTGGTCAGCCGAACACGGGTATATATGAAGCCGTTTTCGCCGTAAATCTTACGCAGCCGCTTTGCATCCGCCTTGGCCTTTCGTTCACTGTAGATTTGCGCCGGCTCTAATTGCACCTGTGCCCGCAGTTGTTTCTCATCGAAGTAATGTAGGGTGGGCTTTAGCCCACCATTTTTTTGCAGGTGGCGAGCTTGCCCCACCCTACGAACTGCGTCGACGGATTTAAGAACGATTTCTTCGAGGCTTTGTCCTTTTGTATCAATAAATTTTAGCAGGACTTTCTCGACGTTATAGACCGGCCCTTCGTTAATTTCGAAAGTTATATTGACGGAGCACTTTTTTCGCTGACGCTCTTGCTCGACGACGACCGGCTCGAAAATATCGGGATTCAAGTGATATGTTATTTCGTGAGCGAGAAATCCTTTTTCCCAATAGATACTTTTGAGCCTTTTGACGTCCTCAGCCACTTGTTCTTCAACATAATATTTTGGCCACAGAAACCATTTTTTCCCTGTTGTTTTTAATGCCTTTTTAAGCCCATCTCCCGGCATACTGTCATTGCCGCTGAACGAGACCTTTCCAATCCTGACCTTTGGCCCTTCATCGATTGTATAAGTCAGTTTCAATTTCCCCTCTGCTTCGCCGGCGGCGGGCTCGGTTTTGAACGATACTCCGGCAAAAGCGAATCCTTCTTCGCGATAAAATTTCTGAAGATTGTCTCTTCCGTTCTGGGCCCAGGTGAAGTCATCGCCTGCTTCAAAACCGAGTATTTCCAGAAGTTTCTTGTCTTTAAAGCTTAGTTTTTGCCCGCCGGAATCAAAATCAATCGAGTCGATAGTATATCTGCCGGCTGCCGTTTCTGTCTTGTTTGCCACCGAGAGGTGTCCCCCTTGGGACTGTGAATATGCCTGACTCATGCTTAAAAGCACAATCAAAACAGGAAATAACATAAGTGATTTTGTCATTGTTTTTTTACTTCCTAAATCGGGGGCTCTTCTCCATAAGCGACGCTTTCATACCGTGCGGAATCATCATCGGCATAAGAGGCACTTTCAAACCGCGTAAATTTTTCCACGAATACAAGGTCTACATTTCCGATTGGACCGTTGCGCTGTTTTGCTATTATCAACTCCGCCTTGTTGGTCTTTTTTTCCTCATAATCCTTTTCACCGCGGTGGTAATAATCCTCTCGGTGCATCAGCATCACGACGTCGGCGTCCTGCTCGATACTGCCCGACTCACGCAAATCGCTCATCCTCGGCCTGTGACTCTCCCTGCCTTCCGGAGAGCGATTCAACTGGCTCAGAATCACAACGGGAATGTTCAACTCCCTGGCCAGGGACTTAAGATATCTTGAAATGGTCGAGATTTCCTGCTGGCGCGACTCGACCCTGCCTGTGCCCAGGTGCATCAACTGCATATAATCAACTATAATGCATTGTATATCGTGCTGGCTCCTGAGCCTTCTTGCCTTGGCGCGGAGTGCCAACGGCGTCAGAGTCGAGGTGTCGTCGATTAAAATCGGCGCTTCGTATAGTTGGCCGCAGGTATCTTGAAGCTTCTCGAGATACTCGGTGTCGAGCATCCCTCTTCTTACTAACTGCAAGTCAACTTGACTCATGCTGCACAAAAATCGCATAGCCAATTGTTGTTTGCCCATTTCAAGGGAGAATACCGCCACCGGAATCTTATCTTTCACGCCTATGTGCTCGGCGATATTCAACGCCAGGGCGGTCTTTCCCATACTGGGACGTCCGGCGATAATTATCATCTCTCCGTTTTGCAGGCCGCAGGTCAGCTCGTCGAGCTTGGTATAGCCTGTCGCCAGGCCCGTCACAAGGCTTCCCTCGCGCTTCTCGATAAGCTCGTAGGCCTGTGTGACAAGGTCCTTTAACGGCACGGCGGCACCGGTTATCTTTTTGTCCGTAACGGCAAAAATCTTACGCTCGGCCTCGTCGAGTTTTTCATTCGGCTCGCCGAGCTCATTGTACGCATCATCCAGAATATCACTGACGGCGCCTATCATCTCACGAAGTAGTTGCTTGTCTTTGACAATGCCGGCGTAATACATCACGTTGGCGGCCGAAGGCACAGAATCCATAATCCGCCCGATATACTCAACTCCGCCCACGGCCTCGAGCTGCTTGCGCTTCTCAAGCTCGTCGCGAAGCAGGATGGCATCCAGCGCATGGCCGGTATCTGTCCCCTCCGCTGTCTGGAGAGGATTTTTCTCGAAAAGTGCCACCAGTGCGTCAAATATCATTTGATGCTCGACTCGGTAAAAGGCTTCGGTTTTCAACTGCTCCACCACCTGGCTGATACACTGTGGGTCCACTATCATCGAGCCCAATACCGCCGCTTCAGCGGCCAGAGATTCGGGCATACTGCGATTGGCCAATCCCGCCGATGAATCATTTCTTTCCTTAACTGACCTTGTTAACCGACTCACTTTCACCTCCTTGCTCTGCTTCTTTCTGCTCTTTTTCTTTTTGTTCAGCAGCCTCTTGTTCGGCTTTTTCCTCAGCCTCCTGTGCGGCCTTTTCCGCGGCTTCCTTCTCGGCGGCCTTTATGGCCTCAACACTTCCGCCTTCGGGCACCACCACGACGCTGACCGTAGCGGTCAGGTCCTCGGCAAATGTAAGTTTTACCTGTGCGGTTCCAACATGCTTTATATGTTCGTGCATATCCACGAACTCATCGGCGATTTCAAATCCCTGCTCGCGCAGGTTCTGTGCAATCTGGGCGGCCCCCACCGAGCCGAACAATACGCCCTGCTCGTTGGCCTTGGCGGCGACGACCGCCTCGGCGCCTTCCACCGCTTCTGCAACCGTTTTAAGTTTTTCGGCATCGAGCGTTCTTTCTTCGGCACGCCGGGCCTTTTCCTTGGCTATCGACCGAAGATTGTCTTCGGTTGCGGGCTTGGCCAGACCCTGTGGAAGCAGATAATTTCGCGCATAGCCTGCATTGACTTCCACAACGTCTCCGAGCCAGCCGAGTTTGCTGATATCTTCACAAAGCATAACCTTCATTTCGGACTCCTTGAATCTTGAATATCGAACCTCGTGCTACGTAGCGAGCTTCCAGCCTTCGCAGCCGCTTCGGCGGAGTAGGCACTTCGCAGAGTAGCAAAGGAATTTCGAAATTCGAAGTCGGATATTCGTTATTCGATATTCCTTATGTTGTAAACGGCAATAGGGCAATATATCTGGCGCGTTTGATTGCCTTTTTCGCTTTTCTCTGGCAGCCGGCGCAGTTGCCGCTGCGTTTTCGTGAGTATATCTTGCCGCGGTTAGTCAGCAGTTTTTGCAGGGTGTTCACATCCTTATAGTCGATGTATTTTACCCCGCCTCTGCAAAACCGACATTGCGTCCGCTCACGAGTACCCGGGGGGGCGGCATGCCTTTTTCGTGTTTGCCGACCCTCTGAAGAGTTTGATTTTCTGTAATTTGTTTCTACTTTTTGTATTCTGGCCATTTATTACCCCGTTTTTCATTGTTTTTATTTCGTATTTCGTAGTTCGTGGTTCGTGGTGCTGGCCACCAAAACATACTATGAACTAAGAACTATGAACTCATAACTTAAAACGGTATATCATCTGCGTCTACACTCTGTTCTGATTGACCGGCCGGCTCTGCCGTCTTTTGCTCGGTTTTCCCGCCGCCTGTACCCGATGCGCCGCCAAGAAACTGAAAGTTTTCAACTGTAACTCTGTGTTTGCTGCGCTTTGTGCCGTCCTGGGCGGTCCAACTGTCGAAAGTGAGTCTGCCTTCAACAAACAGAGGCCTGCCTTTGCTGAGGTATTTGTTTATATTCTCAGCGGTACGCCCGAACGCCCGGCAGTCCACAAAACACGTCTCGTCCCTATCCTCGCCTTCCCTGCTTTTCCATTTACGGTTGACCGCCAGCCCGAAATCAACAACGGCTGTCTGGCTCGGCAGATACGACAGTTGCGGGTCACGAGTCAGATTGCCCATCAGTAAAACTTTATTGAAATTACTCATTTCAAAATCCCCTTTCCGGTTTTGGGTTTTGAATTAAAACCATATTTGGCCTGGCTCATCAATCCGAAACGTCTTTTTCCGTAGTATCTTGTTTTGTTTCCGACTCTTCCGGCTGCTCAGGTTCACTTGTATCCGCTTCGGCGGATTCGGCTGACTGTTCCGGCTCGTCAGTTTCATCTGAATCCTGCAGAGCGTCTGTCTTTTCCGGAGCCTGCTTCTCGATTTGTTGTTGGTCTTCCAACGGTTCTTCTGTTATATCTTCTTTTGTTTCTATTTGGCCCTCTTCCTGTGAGGACTTTATTTCGGCGGTTTTATCCTGGGCTTGGCCATCCCTGTCGGGAGTTGCTTTCGCAGGTGCAGGCGAGTCGCCGCCCTCGTGGGTTTGGGAATCGTCCCCTTCAAGGGCTTCTTTCTCCCTCGTTTCGGCACTCAGTATCAAAACTCGCATAATCTGCTCCGATAGCTGTACATCCTTTTCTATGTTGCGGATTTTATCGCATTCAGCCCTGAAATAACAAAGCGCGTACGCCCCTCTGTTTTTGTGATTAATTTCGTAAGCGAGTTTTCTCTCCGCCCAGTTTCGTATAGAGACAATCTCGACATCAGACCTTTTCAATATGGTTTTGACAGTCTTAACAACTGCATCCCAGTCTGGTGCCTGTGCCGAATCAACGAGAAACATTGCTTCGTAAAGTTTTTTGACGGCAGTTTCCAAGCCAAATACCTCCTGTTAAAATTAAATTAGCATTTATTTTTTTTCTTACCCACTGTTAAACTGGTTCATGGTTGCTTCAATGCCCTGTTCAACCCAGCAAAGTACTGCTTTTCGCGACCTTTCGATTGCCTCATCCAGCGCCAATCTTTCTGTCTTTGCCGGCTTATCGAGGACAAAATCGACTGCATCTTCTTTGCCGCTTTGGCCGATACCGATACGCAGCCGGCTGAAACTTTCTGTGCCGAGCTTTTCGATAATGTCGGCCAAACCGTTATGGCCGCCGGCTGAACCTTTTGTCCTAATCCGAATCCTGCCCGGCTCAAGCGCCATATCATCGAGTACGACGAGCAAATCGTTCAAACCAACTTTATAAAAACCCATCACCGTGGCAACTGCCTGGCCGCTGCGGTTCATATACTGCCACGGTTTGAACAATATCAACTTTTTATCTGCAAATTCTCCAAAACCTACACGAGCGCCGAATTTCTTTTTTCTTACGTCCGTCTTTAATACTTCTGCCAGAGTATCAATTACCTTAAAACCAACGTTGTGCCGCGTATCTGCATATTTATCGCCCGGGTTACCCAGGCCGACGACAATCTTCCTACAACCGGCCATAGCCTCAAAATCTCTTTTCGGTACACGCCACAGGTGCTTTAGAAGCCCACTGACAGCCGACGACTTTACCCGAGGATTATTCACTCTTTGGCCTTTTCGTCTGAAGGTTCCTCTTCTTTAGGTTCTTTAGCTTCGGTAATGACTTCAGGAGCTTCTATTGCTTCTTCGACTTCTTCTTCCATTGCTTTAGCTGCGGTGACAAGACTACAGGTAACAAGCAGCGTTTCCGGCGAGCTTGAAAGCTGCGTTCCCGCCGGCAGCTCGATGTCGCCTGCATGCAGGGTATCACCAACATCCATTTCTGATACCGAGACGACGATACTTTCCGGGATTTTTGCTGCCTGGCACTCTATTTCAATATGGTCTGTGTGCTCGCTGATAACGCCTCCTTCGTGTGTGCCCTTTGCCGTTCCTTTAAGCTCGATAGGAACCGTTACTTTGATGGTCTCGGTTATGTCGACTCTCATCAAGTCTACATGAATGATATCTTTGCCGAGATGGTCGTACTGTAGCTCTTTAACGAGCATCTTTTGTGATTTTTTACCTACCTGCACATCCATAAGCCGATGCCCGTGATGCAGGCCCTCGACCAGATTATGTGCATCCAACGAAATAGCCACCGGCTCTTCTTTGTGGCCGTAGACAATAGCGGGTATCCGGCCCTGCTCGCGCTCTCTGGCAGTCGCCTTTGAGCCGGTATGTTCCCGAATTTTCGCAATCAGTCGCAAACTTTTTTCCATAATTTCCTCTTACAATTATCAATGTTCAATGAATAGGTTGCTAACCGATTCATTTCTATGAATTCTCTTTATCGCTTCGCCTAACATAGACGATACAGTTAGCACTTTGATATCGCCACACTTCTGGGCTTCTGGGGTCAGCGGTATTGTGTCGGTGACTACTATTTCATCAATCGGGGCCTCTTTAAGTCTTTCTAATGCCTGCCCCGCGAAAACGCCATGTGTAGCACCGATATATATTTTCTCAGCTCCGCGTTCCTTTGCCAGCTTTGCCGCACTACAAATCGTTCCGGCGGTGGCGATAATATCATCGCACATCACAATATTTCTGCCTTTAACATCACCGATGATTTCCTGTGCGATTGCCTCACTGCCACTCAATCGTTTTTTGTGCACAATTGCCAGTTCGCCGCCTAAGCGTTCCACGTATCTGGAAGCAATCTTCATATTACCGACATCGGGCGACACGATTGTCAGGTTGCTGATTTTCTTGTCTTTGAAATATCTGCTCAATACGAGCTCGCCGCAAAGGTGGTCAACCGGTATATCGAAGAAACCCTGCACCTGAGCCGCGTGCAGGTCGATGGCCAGGACCCTGTCGGCCCCTGCTGTAGTAATAGTGTTTGCCACGAGTTTGGCTGTAATGGGTACCCGTCCTTCATCTTTTCTGTCCTGCCGGGCATATCCAAAGTAGGGAATAACAGCAGTGATGCGGGAGGCGGAGGCCCTTCGCAGACAGTCCAGAAAGATTAAAAGCTCAACCAGATGCTCATCAACAGGCTTGCACGTTGATTGTACAACGAAACAGTCCCGACCTCGTACATCATCCTCAATTCTGATGAGCTTCTCGCCATCTGCGAACCGCTCAATTTTTGCGCCCCCGGGTGGAAGCCCCAGGTATTTACAAACAGCCATGGCTAATCCTACGTTACTGCTGCCGGAGAATAACTTCAGATTGTCATTTAGAAACATCATGCCTTTTCCTTTTTACCGGGTTCCGTTTTATTCCTTTTTTTCTGATTTATTTATGTTTTCCTGAGATACTATTGTTCCTGCACTTATCCGGGTCCCTGCCTTTAACTTGAGCGGCGCAATCAGGACGACACCTGAACCGATGTAGCAATCATCGCCAATATTTGTGCGGTTGACGCTTTCGCCGTCGAAATTGGCTGTTATCAAGCCTGCGCCTATATTGACATTTTGCCCCACAGCCGCGTCACCGATATAGATGTTGTGTCTTGCTCGAACGCCATCAGCAAAAGTCGAATTTTTAACTTCCGTGAAAACGCCTAAGACAACATCGTCTCCAAGGACCGTTCCGTGCCTGAGATAAGCGAAAGGCCCGATACGACAGCCCTTGCCGATTTTAACATCTCCGTGAATATATGTAAACGGCTCAATCACCGTGTCCAGGCCAATTTGTGCTCTTATATCAATCCAGGTATTATCAGGGTCGACTATTGTCACACCACTTTCCATCAATTCCTGTTGAATCCTGCGCTGCATAATCTTGTTCGCTTCGGTAAGCTGCGCTCTGCTGTTTACACCCTTGGCTTCGTCCGGCCGAACCACATTAACAGCTAAAACTTTATGACCTGTCTTAATAATATTGGAGACAACATCTGTCAGGTAATACTCCTTTTTGGCATTGTCCGGCTTGACCTTTTCCAGTGCCTCAAAAAGGACCTTGTTGTTGAGCAGATAGCAGCTTGGATTTATCTCTTTAATGGCCCGCTGTTCACTTGTGCAGTCGCTGTCTTCGGCAATACTCCGGATATTGCCATTTTCGTCTCTGATTATCCGGCCGTATCCTGTTGGGTTGTCAAGAATGGCTGTTGCCAATGTTGCTGTCGGTTGGTTTGCTTCGTGCTTTTCTATCAGTGTTGTTAAGGTTGCGGCCCGGATCAAAGGCCCGTCACCGCATAGCACAAGTGTATCGCCAACAAAATCCTTAAGATGTTCTTTGCAGCACAAAACCGCATGGGCAGTTCCCTTCTGCTGGTCCTGATGGACCCAGACAATATCCTTGGGCCGGCCAAATCTTTCTGTTATCTGTTCATTGCCGAATCCAACCACAACATATATTTTTGCCATGCCCACCTGCCGACACGCGTCGAGCACGTAAGCCAGCATAGGCCGACCGCACACCTCATGCAGCACTTTTGGAAGCAGGGTATTCATCCTTTTGCTGATACCCGCTGCCAGAATTATTGCCGCTTTTTTCGCCATAATATTTCGTATTCCGTTATGTGCATCTCGTTTTACGAGATACGCATGGAGGTTCCCACTTTGCAGTAAAATGCAAAATGGTGTGCCTTCACGATTCAATTCCTACCCGGCCAGGACTCGAACCTGGAACGTGGGCACCAAAAGCCCATGTGTTACCTATTACACCACCGGGTATTAGACCATCAATAATCAATAGCAAGCTGCTTGTCACGGAGACCGTCTTATATCGGCCCGGTTTGGCTACGGGCCCCCATTTTGCACTTCATTGCAAAATGGGAACCACCTGTCGGAGGCTTGAGTCAGCCACGCCGTGAAAACTGCTGACCCCAAAAAACTAAAAATTGCAGACTAAAAATCAGAAAGAGCCTTAATTTACCTGTTTCTAATTTTACACTTTAAACTTTACATTTTTAGTTTTTTTGCTACCCCTTGCGACAGAGCTATTTCAAAAGCGGAACTATAGTCGATTCAAACCAGCTAATCAAGCCCTTTTCCCCCAAAAACAGCTTATCAGTGTAAAAAAATCGTTTTTTCCAAGAAAAAATGGAAATAAATGGATAATTACTCCGAAAATAAGAGTAAAACCCGATATAAAAGACATGCTTTTTATTTGTTACTAAGTCGTAGGCTTGCAAAATGTCGTTTCGTATCGGGGTGATTGATGGAATGTAATGTTGAGGCTCTTATTTGCCGTTTTGGACAAGCATCCTCGGCCTCAAACAGGTTGCCTAATGCCTGGATTCTCGACTAAACTTTTTTGAACCTGTCGATTGTTTTGACCGTATAGCACATACAATCTGGTGGCTAACAATATTGCACATTATGCGTAAAGATATTAGACGAATATCAGGTGGCGAAGAATCAATTAAGCGAGGACATTATTTGAAAGGTGCAACTTTAGGGGCACTTGGTTTCTGCACTCGTTGGGCGGTTGATGCTGACGGAATCGGGCCGGAGTGGCTTGAAGTAGTTGAAATCGACCTGCATCTGAAAAGTTCTCATCGCCGATTGCATGGAACTCGCATCGCACATATCAGCGACATTCATCATAGCAGGACTGTGAGCAGCGGGTATTTGCGTCGTTGCTTTGAGCGGATAAATCTTCTCGACGTCGATGTTGTGGTATTGACGGGAGATTACATCACGTATGATTTTCGAGGCAGGTACAGGGAGAAAGTCGTCGATTTGCTTGGCAGCATCAAGAGCCGATTCGGCGTCTATGCCTGCCTGGGTAATCACGATTATGGTATTCGCAGCCTGGCCGACCACAGGCGCGAGCACTTGCTGCGTCGGCTGATACAGGGCATGGAGGCCAGAGGAATCTCTGTTTTACGGAACGAATCAACCGTTTTGGACATCGATGGCCATCCCCTTTGGCTTGTGGGATTAGGTGACTTGGAGGTCGGTGACTTCCAGCCATACAAGGCATTTGCTGATGTGCCCGCCGAACACGTGACCATCGCGCTGATACACAATCCCCGCGGTGTTGAGCACCTAAGTGAATTTGCAGCCAATGTTGTTATGAGCGGACACACGCATGGAAGAAAAGCGAAGTCTTCAGCCGGTCGACTGCGGAAAACCGGGGACAGGCGTTTTCACGCGGGAATGTATGAGGTTGAAGGCAAGAAGCTGTACGTAAACCGTGGACTTGGCCGGGTGGGCAGAACACGCTTGAATATAAGGCCCGAAATTACGGTCTTTACTCTGTGTTGATTCGATGTCGGCAATCTCAAATCAACTTTTGAATTCTACACTGCGGCTCCTTGCTTTGTATCCTCCGTTATTCTCGAAAAGGCCGGTTGCCTGTGCCGAGTGCTGTGAGCTTAGTTGCTAATCTTCACTTTCGACGGCTGCATAATGGTATTCACCCTCAGCAGGGCCCTCATAGTGCTGCTTTGTCCTATTCGTTTCAGCAGTCGAGGCTGTACCCTGATGTATCGCAACCTCCTCATCGGCTTGTTTACGCATCTGCTCGTATTCCTTGAGCGTCATCATAACTTCGCGTGCCTGGCTGCCCTTGTATTCACCCAGTACACCGGACGCCGCCATCATCTCGATTATCCGAGAGGCCCGGGCGTAGCCGATGTTGAGCCGCCGCTGGAGAAGTGATACGCTTCCTCGCTGCGACTCCAAAACAATCCGGACACCTTCGTCAAAAAGCTCGTCCTTTTGCATATCGGCCACATCAATCCTGTTTAGTTGAGTCAGCTCAGGATGGAATTGCGGCTCGGCAACATCTTTGAGATATTTGATGATTCGCTTCAGCTCCTTCTCGCCAATAAAGGTCCCCTGGGCACGCACCAAATCGCTCGTGCCGGGCTTTAGAAACAGCATGTCCCCTTCGCCGAGCAGTGTTTCCGCTCCGTTTTGGTCAAGAACAATCCGGCTGTCCAGCCTTGCTGCAACCCTAAACCCAATCCTCGTGGGCATATTAGACTTTATCAGGCCGGTAACAACCGTCGCCTGCGGCCGCTGAGTGGCCAGAACAATGTGAATACCGACCGCCCTGCTCTTCTGCGCAAGACGAACGATATAAGCTTCTATATCCTTGGCTGCGGTCATCATCAAGTCCGCCAGCTCATCGATTATTATGACTATATAGCGCAGTCTCTTCGGGATCTTGGCCTCTTCATCGGCAGTGGTTGGATTAAACCGCTTAATAATCTCCTCGGCACCGAGTCTGTTATACTCAGCAACATTTTTTACCCTTGCCTCTGCCAGCAGGGCGTAACGCTCGTCCATCTTGACGGTGGCCCATTCAAGTATCTGGACCGCCCGCTGTGTTTCAGTGACTATCGGGCACATCAGGTGTGGGATAGTGTTAAAGACCGTCATCTCGACCATCTTGGGGTCAATCAAAATCACCTTTACCTCGTCCGGCCGTTTCGTAAGAAGTATTCCGGTAATGATGCTGTTGATGCAGACACTTTTACCTGAACCGGTCGTGCCGGCAATCAGTAAGTGCGGCATAGTCGTCAGGTCTGAAACAAGTGCTTCGCCCGACGAATCCTTACCCAGAAACAGTGGTATCTCCATCCTCTCCGGCCTGCTCCCCGCCAGCTGCATAATGTCCTTGATGCGAACTTTTTCTTTCTCGGTGTTTGGCACTTCAATCCCTATGGTATGCTTTCCCGGCAAAGGAGCTACCACTCGAACCGCACCGACGCCCAGCGCACGGGCCATATCGTTTGAGAGCGTGCTAATCTGGCTGACCTTGACACCCGCCGCGAGTTCCAGCTCGAACATTGTTACTACGGGCCCGGTATCCGCTGCAACTACCCGCGCAAGGATATTGAACTCTGAGAGCAGTTTCTCCAGAGCAGCCGCTTTTGCCTTAACAACTTTCTCCTGCACTGCGGCGAAGGTGTGCTCCGGCTCAGCCAGCAGCTCCAATGGCGGCAGTTTGTAATCATCGTAGCTCGGCGGCACATAGGACTTGCCCGGCTTATCGAACTTAGGTTGTGTCAACTTCAGCTTACCGGTTTCAGGTGCCGAAACGCCTTTACTCTCAAAACGAGGAGGTGGTAATGGTGCGGGGGTCGGGGCCCTTGCACTTAGTTTTTGCCATATCTCGCCTAAAACTTCCGACTGCTGCTTTGCTGCCGACCACGCCGGCACCGTCGCGCCGGCCATCTTTCCGGCCGCAAGACCGAACCATCGAAGAATAACCAGGATAGCACTGTCCGCTAACAGAACAATACCTACAATCCAGGTCGCTGCAATCAGTATGAAGGTGCCCAAAGATGCAAGATGGTTTTGCAAAAATACTACCGTCCCCACGCCAAGCACACCACCGGAACCCGTCGGAAAACCGTACACCCGGTAAGGCCACAGGCAGTAAAAACTGCTCGAAGCCGCGACGGTCAGCAGTGCCACCCCGATTGCCCGAAAAATCGGCTGGCCAATATTGCGATGTGCCAGTTTCGAAACCAGATAGGAAATTGCCGAAGCCAGTAAGACAAACACCCCAGGCCCAAAATAATATAAAAGATAGTACGCACAGAAAGCGCCTATTGAACCGCACCAATTGGATGGCGGGTCATTATGTGGGTATACAAACCTGCTCGGCCAATCGCTGATATCGAAACTTATGCAGCCGCATAAGAGCATCAGCAGCGCCGCAATCCCGACAAATCCGATCGCCGTATTGGATACTTGTTTGTCTTTCATACTACGACTTTCCATAATCTTATCATCCACACATCTGCTCAATCAGCCAAAGCCCGATAAAAACCGCCTTCTGGCTCTGCGCACAGAAAATGCGTTACCCTTCCGGAATTTATATCGGCCAGATTTGCCCCCTTTCTGCAAAAATGCCTGCTGAGGACCATTCCTGGAGATGCAGAGTAGGTGATAGTGAGCGGTACAAACAAGCGTTATTCTCCGCGAGATCTGCGTTCGTGCGGTTTACGGCCTCTAAATATCCATAAATAGAGGTTTGATGTGCCGTTCGTAGATGTTTTCGGTAACATTTTGGGCGATTATGTCCTCATATTGATTTAGTGCATCCAGATAGCGTTGGCCCATTTCTGCAGGAATTTTATACGCCACATGCAGGAGCTGGCGAAAGTTGAGGTCATATCTCTCACAGGATTGATTATGCCTGAGGGCGGAAGCAAAGGCCTCCTCATCCCATTGGTCAACGGTTTCGGGGGCAGGCAGACTGGCCCTGTCGATATCAATGACCGCAGCGTATGGTGCGCAAAGTTCGTCAATTCGTGAAACCGCTTTCGCATAGACTTCTTTGGCAAGGACGAGTCCGTCTCCGCCTGCCATCGCCAGGCCAATGAGCTCTTCCAGCCAGGTAGTGCCTGCGGTTTTAAGATGCAGGCCGGCATCGAATTGCTTTAATGTTCTTGCTATCGGCTCGTAAATTGAAAACTTGTCACTGCCGGAGTGTACACTAAGTTTTAGGTTATCCGGCAGGTTAAATTCTTTGCTTGCAAAGGTGACTACTGCGACGTCCTCTTCGAATTCTTTCGAAAACTTTTCAACGTCACCGACGTAATCGACGCCTTTATTGAATCGGCCTGTAAATTTCGGAGCGATTGTCTGGGCCGGAATGCCTTCATCGGAAATGGCCGCGAGGATAAAAAGCATTTCGACCGGAGTCTGCGGCTCATCTGTTTCATCCATCGAAACTTCGGTGATGAAGTTGCCAGCTCCCTTGGCCGCCTCGATGTGACGGTAAATTTTGCCTGCTTCTTTTATTGCAAGCAGGCACTTACCCGCTATGGCCTGAACCTGCTGCTCGGTAATATCCAAGGTCCTATTGATGCCGGGGATTGCAAGCGAGCCGATGAACTTTTTGTGCTTTTCGATGAAGGTTTGTATGTCGCTTTCTTGTGCTGGATGGCCGATGAAGTCGGCAACATCGAGCGTAAAGAAGTTGCTTGATTCGATGAATGCATCAACATTGTTCAGACCAATATGGTCGGCATCTACAAAATAGGGGTCTGTCCACGACGCCGCCGAGACGGCCTCGTCGGCCTCCCGGCGTGTATCCTGTGGCGTTGTGCCTATAATGGTATGCTCACGGTTGGACTTGTTCCAAACGGGCGTGATGTTGATGCCGAGCTTTTTTGCTTTTATTATAGCGGCGAGCTGGGCCTTTCCCTGCCTGCCGAATCTGTCACCAATTCCAAATGAATACTTTTCCAGCTTCATACGTTACTTTTCCTTTCCATTATTTCGTTTAACCGCTCGAGCGAAGTATAGCTGCCTTTCATTTTGGAACAAGTCGAAATACAAGGACGGGACGGCCGGCATCCGCGAAGTCACCTCGCAGCTTTATCCAGCCTCCATTAGCTGTATTGCCACCGGAGGCATTTATCGTAACACGAGCGGGCAGGCTTTTTCGTTCCATCGGCTCAAGCGTGATTTCCCAGCGGTCCGGTGCAAGTTTATAACCTTGTGGAATGTGTTCGGTGGTTATCGTTCCACGCACCACTCTGTCACTGAAGTTATATGCGAAGAGATTGAGGGTCGTTTCCTTGCCCGGTGGAACAGTATGGGCCTGCCGGTCGAGCTTGGTGGAGTCGTGGTGCATCTGGAGCTGCAGCACCACAGGTGAAACCTTGCCGCCTCGAAAGGCCGAAGAATGCGACGGCGGTTCCAACGGCACCTTTTGGGCGGCATTTTTTGGGAGCAGTACGAAGACAGCAGCAGAATCGATTTTGTCCGGTGTGTTTTTGTCAAGGGGCCGACCAAGATAATCGTAAACGGCTTCTACGGATAAGCTTTTGGGCAGTGACAACGGTGTGGATTTATCAGACCAGATTACAAGCACATCCTGCTGTCGCCCATCCGGGCGTGACTGGAAAGCATAGACGCGCACTGCGGGATTTTCCTCTGGAATCCATCGGCCCAGACACTTTGCTCCGGCCAGAAGTCGGCCGAGCGCTGCGAGGGCCACGTAGCCTGGCCGGGGAGTCTGGTCGTTACGCAAAAGGCCGAACTGTACGCCCCTCTCATTGAAGTTGCCCAGGATAAAGAAAAAGTGCCGGTTAACTCCGGCAAATAAGCTGCTGGCGTAGGAGTGTGCGATGAATTCGGCCTGCCGCAGTTCGTCCGCCTGTGATAGTTCGCTCCAGGGCCCGCCGGTTATAGCAAGAGCCCGGACTCCACATTCGGTAATCCAAATAGGCCGACCACACGCAGCTTCTCTTGCCGGTGCAAACTGCTTCAGATAGTCTTCCGGTTTCTGATACGAGTGTATGTTATATGTTTCGAAATAGGGCCAAGTCTGATTTTCAAGCACGCCCTTGGTGTGCAGCGGTGTCCCGGCCCCTGCGTAGACGTTCCAGCACACGGTCAAATCGGGATTGCCCGCCTTGTAGCCGAGATATGCCGCTTTCTGATGGGTGCACATTTCGTCGATAGTATGGCCGCCGAACATGGTGATATTTGCTTCGTTCCAGGGCTCCCAGGCAAGTACCCGTCCTTTGTACCGCTGTGCCATAGCTTTGCAGAACTTGTACAGGTTACGCAGGTCCCTTGGAAACCGCCTTGACCGATTTTCGCCGTCGAGCTCTTTGTCCGCGGCCCAGCCGGGTATGTCGTGAAATACCTGCAGGACTTTGAGCCCATAGCGCGCCTGGAGGGTGGCGGCGCTGTCGTATGTCGTGTTATCTGGGAGCTTGTCGGGCCCTCTCTGGAATCCGCCCCAGCTTATACGGTCGCGTATCCAGTTTACACCTGCCAGAGCGGCCAGATGGGCGAAGTGTTCCTGTCGGGCCGGTTGGTTGGATGCAAACCAGGACGTGGCTGAGTCGACACACACAGGTGAACCCTGCGGTACCGCCTCGGCCAGCCGTGCCAGGACTGCCGCTGTTGTCCAATCGATGACTTTCCCATCAGCATCCAGAAATTCGATTCGGTACCAGCCGATTTCCAGCCCGCTGATTTTCAGGTTTGATGTCTTTTCGTCGATAGGGCCTTGTTTAATAACCGCCCTGCGGTCATCGAGCAGGCGCCAGCTTGAAGTTCTTTCAGGTATCTTGATATTCACATCTTCGCCGAGCAGGAACACATTGCCGGGATGCTGCGGCTGCGCAGTTGGGATATTTCTGGGAATGGTCTGCAAGGGGCGATTTAAGTCTGCTTGAAGTACTTTCTCTCGGCCTGAACACGCAGGCGTAACCACGGCCAGAAACACAATGTATAATGCCTTGTGAAAGACGAGTAATAGCTTTGAATTTTGCATCATTGTTCTCCGATATTTTTATAAACTTTTTTCGTCTTCTAAGACGCAAGCTGTTGTTCCACTCATAATTTTGCTATCAGATAAACTGAATAAATAATCGCTGCGACGCATCCCCAGCCGGCCAGGAATCCTATCACCGAGCTGCGGGATGGAATAAGTATCTCAAGATTGGTATTTGGAAACAGACTTCGCTTTTCGGGAATAATAGCATCGGAAGGCAGGGTGCACGGAATATCTACCTGCTCACCCAGCCTGACGGGTGTTCGCACCAGCGCGTAGAAGTTGTCGAGTTTTTCCCCGGCGACCGGTTTTGTAAGCAGGCTAACTAAAACGGTAAGCACAAATCCCGCCGACAGGTAGAAAACCATCTGCCAGGGCAAATACAGTGTACCTTCCCACAGCATAAAGTCAGGCAGCTTATCGGCAAGGTGTGCATTAAAATCCCAAAGGACATATTGTCCAAAGGCTATTCTGCCGGTGAAAAGCAGCACGCCAAAACCCGTTAATGTCCCCGCCCAGGCGCCGGCTGCGGTGGTACGTCTCCAGAAAAGTCCAAGCCAGAATGCGATACCCATCATGGCCGATACCTTCCAGAATATCTCAAGACCCTTAACAACGCCGGGCAGCCAGTAGGCAAAGGCTACGCCGCCGGCCACTACCGCCAATGATGTAATCCGGGCAACAAGGACATAATGTTTCTGGGTTTTATCCGGTGCCAAGGGCTTGTAAATATTTTTTGTGAACAAGCCTGATGAGGCAATCATAAAAGAGTCACAGGAGCTCATCACGGAAGCTAAAAGTGCCGCCAGAAATAGACCGAGTACGCCGTGTAATATTTTCGGCAGGAAGTCGGCCGCTATCAGGCCAAAGACCTGGTCGGGGTGTTCCGGTTTTGTCCCCCGGCTGCTGAAATAAGCAATCGCGGCAAGACCTGTTAAGCACCATGCCACGGTGCATATCCGTTTTATAAAGTTGCCGCACATCCAGCCGACCCGTCCTTCGTTCTCGGTTCTGCCCGCGGCGCAATTACCCATTGTATGGGGCTGAGTTACGATACCCACCAGGCCGTTGAGAGATATCATCACTACATAAAAGAATCCAATCTCACCGGGCGCTACCAGAGAAAACATCTCTTTTGCATTTGGTATTGCATCGCGTATCCCGCCAAGGCCGCCGACTGCGTGAAGGATAAAGGGAAGCAGCAAAAACGAGAAAACAATGGTCAGAACACCCTGGATAAAGTCGGTAATAATGGCTGCCGAAAGCCCCCCTGCCATTCCGTATATGACGAACATTATCGTCATCGCGGCAATAGCGATATTGGAGGAGACGTGACCTCCCGTGCTTGCGTCCACGACCGCGCTGGAGCCTTTGAGCATAATACCGATATTGATTGAGAGATTCAGCATCCCTACAATGGCAAATAGCTTCGCTACGCTGGGGTTGAATCTGGCTTCAAAGACATCGGCGGTTGTGATGGCCCTGAAGCGTCTCATTACCGGCGCAATCAACCAGTAAAACGGCGTCGCGAACAGCCAAAGCCACTGGTACCATATACCAGAGAGGCCGTTTGTGAAGCTTTTTGAAGCAACGCTGACAGCCTGGTCGGAATGAGTGCCGGTTCCGAAAGCGTGCATTACCATCATCGCCTTGCCGAACCTTCGGGGCATAAAGAAGTCGGCGATGTTTTTTATTCTTCTCGCCGCCCAGACACCAATACAGGTTATCCCGATAAGGTACAAGCCTAACACAAAAACATCCGCAATATGCAATCCCAGTAATGACATTTACTATTCACTATTTCTTAATGTTACTTTTGATTTGTAATCAGCCATCGAAACCGAATGTTGAATATTGAAAGTGATAAGTGGGGAGATAGTCAACTGAAAAATTAAAAACCCTGCGGCGCGTCCCTCACCACGGGGACAAACAGACAACGTTTATGGTTTTTGCCCTATCAGGATTATCAGCTTCAAGAGTCCAATGGCCAGTGGCTCGATTTACGGATTACGAGCCGCTGTTTTTTTCCTCAGACCCTTCCACGCTCTTTTTTGGCTGCTCCGGATTTATCTCGGTCTTTTGTGGTATTTTTATTTCCACGCCGAGCTGGCCCAGGGTAAGAGCCACATCCGGCTGGTTGCGCTTGAGTTCGAAACTTCGGCTCAAATATTCCCTCGCCCGTACCTTATCGTTTTTGCTTAAATAATAGTAACCGATGAGCTTGTAGCTCTCGGCCGAATTCGGCTCCAGACGAAGTGCCTGTTGGTAACAGGCCAACGCATATACGTCCAGTCCCTCTTTCTGAAATGCCAATGCAAGCCGGCGTGACCCGGCAGCAGAACTGGAAACCTCACCCATATAGGTTATTGCCAGTTGCTTGGCCTTGGCAGTTTCGCCGTTATCTATCAGCATCTTCACCATCGCCGCCTGGGCTTCTCGGTGAACAGGGTCAAAACGCAGAGCGGTATTGTAATGATACTCTGCCGATACCAGTAGGCCTTCGGCTTGATATAGCTGGCCCAGCTCGTAGTGGGCGTCAGGATTTTCAAATCTTCGCTGGATTGCTTTCAGCAGCTTTTGCTTTTTTTCTTCAGCCGGCGTCTGTGTGACCTTGTCGACACGGGGTGTCTGGATCTTTTCATTTTCAGCAGTTGGGTTGCAACCACCAAGCAGGAAAGTGCATACAAATAGTGCAAAGAGAAGAGCACAAGATGCAAGACTCAGGAATTCGGCGGTTTTGGGTTTTGGGTTTTTAGTTTTGAAATTCTTTTTACCGGCCATTTTATTCTCCCTAATTGCAAGTTAACTTATCGCCATTTTAGCGGGCTGCGCAAATCTACACAGAGTCCTTCAGAGCTAACCGGTATGGCAGCTAAATGTTCTGATACCAAAAACTCTATCATGGGGCAAGTAAAATTTTACCCTAATAGAAAATTCCTTTTTCCTTAAGGATAGTCCTGTCATTGTGGATGGTTTCAGGTATCAGGCCGTCAGGAGCATGGTAAGCTGGGAAAGATGCGCCCCGATTACCCTGCTGTCTCGATACTTGACAATACCCCTGATATGACTTATCGTGTGTTGTTGTCACGTATTTCCGAAATTGATGAGGTCTGCAATGGTCGTAGCACGTTTTGCGCCATCACCAACAGGCTATTTGCACGTTGGCGGGGCTCGAACCGCCCTGTTTAACTGGCTCTGGGCCAGGCGGACGGGTGGAAAATTTATTTTGCGTATTGAGGATACGGACCAAAAACGCAATACCCCAACCGCCATTCGGCAGGTTATGGAGGACCTGCGCTGGCTCGGCATCGAATGGGACGAAGGGCCGGAGGTCGGCGGACCGAACGGCCCGTATCTGCAATCCCAGCGGCGGGAAATATACGATAAGTACGTAAAACAACTGCTTGATGGGAAAAAGGCATATTATTGTTTCGATACGCCTGACGAGCTTCAGGCTATGCGCAAGCAGGCCGAGGAACAAAAAAAGAGTTTCGTCTATCCCCGTCCCGACGATTTTCCCGGAGACAGCGATGCCGAAAGGATGCGAGGGCAAGGTCGGCCTGTAACAGTGCGTTTTGCCGTCCCCCGAGATGAGCCTTTTGTGGTTGACGATATCGTGCGTGGCCAGGTCAAATTTGCAGCCGGCGAAATAGGCGATTTTATCATCCAAAAGAGTGATGGATTTCCAACTTACAGCTTTGCCTGCGTCGTCGATGACTATTTGATGAAGGTTACTCATGTCATCCGCGGGCAGGAACATTTGATGAACACGCCCGGCCAGCAGGTACTATGGAAAGCTTTAGGGTTTGGGGAGCTTCCGAAATATGCCCATATGTCTGTCACCGTTAGTGATACAGGCGGAAAGCTTTCCAAACGCGAGCGCCCGAAGGCTCTGCGCAAGGCCATTAAAAATGCAGGGGATGTCGATCTTGAGAAGCTTGCCGAGGCCGGCGGAATTGCCGTTGAAGAAGTAAACAGCTTTCTTAAGGGTAAAACGACACCTGATATGCCCGCCATCGTTGGAATGGCGAAATATCTCGGGATTCATCTGCCGGAGGTTAATATTGTTGATTTCTTTAACAGCGGTTACCTTCCCGAGACTATGGTGAATTTTCTTGCGCTGTTGGGCTGGAATCCCGGCGATAAACGTGAAATTATGTCGCGTGATGAAATAATCGAGTGTTTCGACCTTTCGCGTTTTACAAAGGCCAATAGTCTGTTTGACCGCGACAAGCTCCTTGCTTTCAACACCGAGCACATCCGCAGGGTAGATGGGGAAAAACTACTTCACCACTTAAAGGATTATCTGAAAGTTGTCGAATCGCCGGTGCTTGGCGCCGACGATGAGACCCTGAAGAGAATTATAGAAGTGTGTGCAGGAGCCAGAACGTTGGCTGATATTGAGAAAAAAAGCAGATTCCTCTTTTTGGCCGATGAGCAGATTGAGTACGATGAAAAAGCTATTAAAAAGGTTTTGCTCAAAAGTGACGGCTTAGCTATTTTAGCAATCGTTCGTGATAAACTGTCCGCTATGGAGCAATTTACCGTTGAAAATATTGAGGACATGCTGCGGGGCCTGGCGGAAGAAAAGCAGGTTGGCCTGGGTAAAGTCGCTCAACCCTTGCGTGTAGCCATTTGTGGCACTACAATCAGTCCGCCGATTTTTGACTCGGTGCAGATGTTAGGTAAAGAAAAAACATTGGCAAGGATAGACAAAACACTAAAAGAATTCGGACTATACGGGCAAGTAAGTTAAAGGATTAATATGAAGAATTCAAATTAATCCCAAAAGTTTTTTACGCTTTGTATCTTTTAAAAGTTTAACTTCGCAGTCATAAGAAAGGCAACTCCTGCATGAACAGACATTCTTTTTGTAATTGGCATCACCAACAAGAATAAGTGCGACTTTCTCCTTTTTAAGCATGTGGTAATGATATGCGTCTCGACGTGTCGCAGATGGCAACGATTCAAACATAGTGAAAGATTCACAGTTGGGCAGAATCTTGATTTTTACCTTTCTCTTTTCAGAGAATATTGAAGGAGTAACATTATGGAATCCCCAATATGGTAAGATGCTTTTTATATCAATTGTAAGTATTCCATCAGTAGGCGTTAATAGCCGGTTGTAGGTTTGAATTTTGCCTTTCATCCTTTTTATTAGCTCTGCTGAAAAAGTTTTTGTGTCCTTAATATTGTTGTTTATGGAATCTATAACATCTGAAAAGAAAAACGTTTGAACACGACTATTTTTGTTACCTATCCACCCTCCCATCTGGCCGTCAAGAAGCAATTTCAAAGCCATACATTTTAGGGACATTCTTTTTGAAGGTGAAAAATCTTTGACTTTCTCAAGCCGTATGATAGGATTTGAGTAAAATGTATTAGCTCTAAACTTAAAGATGTCTTTTAGCTCACTAATGGAATCCTCATGGGCTATTAGTGTATTGGCAAAATAGTTACCCCATATGTTCTCGTAACATTCTTGGGTGAGCGGCGTAATCGCCACTAATGGCATTATGCTGGAGGACTCAAGGCCTATAAGGGTATTTTTCATTTGAACTTTAAGAGTTCCGAAAGTGTTATTTCGAGGGCTGTAGCAATTTTTTCAATATTTACCAAAGAAATGTTCCTCGTGCCCCGTTCTACATCGCCGACATATTGGCGGCTCAAGCCAGATAGTTCTGCTAAATCCTCCTGGGTTATCCTTTTGGCTGAACGAAGCTCTTTTATTCGCAGGCCAAATTTTTGGAGAATCGTCATAACAAGAAGATATCGAATGAGTACTATGTGTGTCCACCAACTATAAGTGTCATTACTAATAATTATGAAAGGTGGTTTAGTTATGTTTTGTGTATATGATACTAACGGAAACTCACATAAATTTGATATAATGCAGGATTTGAAGGAATATATTGAAAACAGGCATGCAGAAGAAGGAGGTTTTGATTGGATCTCTGAAATTAAGGACAGCGAAGGAAGTTACTATGGATGTAGCTGGATATTGGAAATTGAAAGAATTTGACAAAATCAAGACATACCGAATTACAATGAAAGAATTACAAATACGTTTTAAGCACAAATAACTCTGAAGAGGTGCTGCTAATAGGAAAATGAGCTAATGTCGTTATTGGTAACCGGTTCTATTGGAATTGATACTGTTAAAACACCTTACGGGGACAGTGAGAATTGTCTCGGTGGTTCTTCTGTCTATTTTAGTATGGCGGCGAGCTTCTTTACGCCGGTCAGGTTCGTAGGTGTTATCGGGCCGGATTGTCCTTTTGATTTGGCTGAAGTCTTTGCCGGCAGGGATATCGATTTGACGGGTTTGGAGGTCAGGAAGCAGAGCAAGACCTTTCGCTGGAAAGGGACCTACTCGGACGATATGAACGACAGGAGGACGGATTACATCGAATTAAATGTCCTTGCCGAGGCGCCGCCGGAGGTGCCTGCCGAATATAAAGACAGCGAATTTGTCTTTCTTGCAAATACCACTCCGGCTCTTCAACTGCAATTATTACAGCAAGTGCAAAATCCTGTCTTTGTAGCTGCCGATACGATGGACTGCTGGATTAAGAATGATATTGATGATTTGAAACAGCTTCTTAAAAAAATCGATTGCTTAATAATCAATGACGGCGAAGCGCGGATGCTGGCGGACGATTATAATCTTATAAAGGCGGCGGAGAAGATTTTGGATATGGGGCCGACTGTCTTGATAATAAAGAAGGGCGAATCCGGCTCGATGATGTGCAGAGCGGGCGGCGAGAGGTTTATGTTGCCGGCCTATCCGGCCGCAGAGGTCAAAGACCCGACCGGTGCCGGGGACAGCTTTGCAGGAGG
>Ga0315552_1000258_pt1 | contig 33506 bp, 24 predicted proteins | sample SalMarSW160170MG_2_FD_203102 | JGI IMG/M metagenome (GOLD analysis project Ga0315552, IMG submission 203102) | Salt marsh sediment microbial communities from the Plum Island Ecosystem LTER, Massachusetts, United States - Salt Marsh Sediment SW1601-70 ...
TATCTTGCAGATATTCTGGTTTGATAGCTTCGACGCGTTTAAGCAGTGCGGGTAGCATGCGGGCTTGTCGCGCTTTGTGATTGATCTCTTCTGGAGAGCCATATTTATCAACGACTTCAAGGAAATCGTTGATAACGCGCATTTCTGGATTCAGGAGCACCGCGTTGATCTCATCCAAACGTGCATGGGGTATTTTTAACAACTGACGTAGATTTTCATCCATAATAGTCTCCTATGACATACAGGCGATAAGTTTTCGTGAATTTGTTAATACGAAGTGGGTCACCGCCAGTAGCAACAGAAATTGCAGTTTGGGATTCTAATATTTGAGACTAGTCGATCTGGCTAAAATTGACATCAATCCAACATCTTCAACAGCTCCTGGTATTCGTCTTCCGGCATTCCAAACCAATTCTCTGGCTGAGGAAAGGAATGGTCAGTTACTTCCTGGACGTACTGCTTGAGCCCATCTAAGATTACCTTACCGGCGTCTGCAAAGACTTTCGCCATGCGAGGCTTAAAACGAGGGTACAAGCCAAACATGTCATGGTAGATAAGGAGTTGTCCGTGGGCATGTGGACCAGAACCTAAACTGATGATGAAACAGTTCTTGGCGCGTTCTGTAATCAATTTACAGAGACGATCAGGGACCATTTCGAGCAATATGGCAAAAGCACCTGCCTCCTCGAGGGCTTTGGCATCCTCAATGATCTTCTTGGCCTGGAGAGCTCCTTTTCCTTGAACGCGGAAACCTCCGAGCGCGCTGACACTTTGGGGCGTCAAACCAAGATGGCCCATGGCAGGGATACCCGCTGCCACAATCCCGGTAATGCGGGCTTCCATTTCTGCACCACCCTCAAGTTTAATCGCATTACAACTCGCTTCAGCCATGAAGCGACCTGCATTTAGAATGGCGGTCTCGGTGCTTGGCTGATAGCTCATATAAGGCATGTCTCCAATCAACCAGACATTTGGAGAACCACGGCGGACAGCTTGCGAATGGCGGATCATATCATCCATGGTCACGGGTAAGGTCGACTCGTAACCGAGCATGGTCATACCCAGGCTGTCACCTACCAGAATCATATCAATACCCGCCTCTTCTTGGAAATAAGCAGTCGGGTAGTCATAGCATGTCAGCATGGTAATCGGTTCGCCATTGGCGACTTTCTTAAACAAGGAAGGCAAAGAAACTTTTTTACGGTCAGTCATTCATTCCTCCAGGTTAGGTGGATATTGTCATGTGAAAAAATGTGAGCCTCATCGGGGGATTTATTACAATCCTCAATCAGTTAATGATACTCCCAACGCTATTGTACGAAAAAATTGTGACAAAAGCAACTAAGTAATGTGAGAAGTTGAAGATGACAAAGATAACTTAATAAAAGGAATGGCCAGGCATTGCAAGTAAAGCTCATGATGTGACAACTTACAGGATGGATGAGGATAAGAGTCAATTGTGTGGATTCGTGAAGTCTGCCACAATAGCAAGTAATGATACCAATGCCGGGATAGCTCATCTCAGTTCCATCGGGATTCGATGGTGCAAGATGCGAAAAACGCTCAAGCGACCAATCCAAGCCTCTGGCTTTGGTGCCCACCTATAATTTGTCCTAAAGGAGATCAATATGTCTGCTGTCCGAGAATTCCCTGGATTACGTCCATTTCGACCTACGCCGCTTAAACGGCGCTACCCTGTCCCCTCAGATATTGAGATCGCTCAGGAAGCTGAACTTAAGACGGTGAAGACCTTGTCAGAAGAGGTCGGTTTACTTCCAGAAGAACTAGAGTTGTATGGGGATTACAAGGCTAAGGTACGCCTGGAAGTGTTGAACCGCTTAGAGGACGTTCCAGATGGCAAGTACATCGACGTGACGGCCATCACCCCCACGCCATTGGGAGAAGGCAAGAGCACAACGATGGTGGGATTGAGCCAGGCTCTTGGGGCACATCTGGGGAAGCGGGTCTTTACCTGCATTCGCCAGCCAAGCCAGGGACCGACTTTTGGCATTAAAGGCGGGGCTGCAGGGGGAGGCTACAGCCAGGTTATTCCTATGGAAGATTTCAACCTGCACCTAACCGGCGACATCCATGCAATTACGGCCGCCAACAACTTGCTGGCAGCCGCGATTGACTCTCGTATTTTCCACGAATCCAGGCAATCCGACCAAGCGCTATTTAACCGTTTGTGCCCGCCGGATAAAGAAGGCAACCGCAGCTTCGCACCCACCATGCGGCGCCGTTTAGAAAAACTGAACATCGATAAGACTGACCCGAATGAGCTGACACCTGAGGAACGTAGCCGTTTTTCCCGTTTGGATATTGACCCCGATAGCATCACATGGCGACGGGTGGTCGATACCAATGACCGTTTCCTGCGAACTATTACGATTGGTCAAGGACCGGAAGAGAAGGGCATGACTCGTCAAACAGGATTCGACATCACCGTGGCCAGCGAGATCATGGCGATTCTGGCATTGACCACGGACCTGGCTGATATGCGCGAGCGTTTCGGTCGCATCGTCATCGGAACTAACAAGGCTGGGGAAGCAGTGACTGCCGAGGATTTGGGCGTTGCCGGAGCCATGACAGTGCTGATGAAAGACGCCATTAAGCCTACCCTCATGCAAACTCTGGAAGGCACCCCGGTGTTCGTGCATGCTGGTCCGTTCGCTAATATCGCACATGGCAACAGCTCGATTGTGGCGGATCGGATTGCCTTGAAGCTGGCAGACTACGTGGTTACAGAATCAGGCTTCGGTGCGGACATCGGCATGGAGAAATTCTTCAATATCAAGTGCCGATATTCAGGCTTGGTCCCCAACGTAGTTGTACTGGTAGCGACCGTACGGGCATTGAAGATGCACGGGGGTGGACCCAAGGTTGTGGCTGGAAAACCTCTTGATCCGGCATATACGGATGAAAACATTGAACTACTGCGAGCTGGTTTACCCAACATGCAGCATCATATTAAAAACGCGCTGGGTTTCGGCATCCCTGTTGTGGTGGCGGTCAACTCATTTGCAACAGATACAGAAGCCGAGGTCGAACTGGTTCGGCAGGCAGCTATTAAAGCAGGTGCTGAAGATGCGGTAGTAGCCCGTCACTGGATGGAAGGGGGTGAGGGAGCGGTAGCCCTGGCTGAAGCTGTGGTCAAAGCAGCTGAAAAGCCTATTAACTTCAAATTCCTATACCCTCTAGAAGCTTCGATTAAAGAGAAGATTGAAACGATCTGCACTCAGATATATGGGGCTGACGGGGTAGATTACTTACCAGAAGCTGAGGCAAAGATCAAGCTCTATACCCGCCTGGGTTTCGATCATCTACCATTGTGTATGGCAAAAACCCACCTGAGCCTCAGTCATGACCCCGCTCTCAAGGGAGTACCCAAAGACTACCGCGTACCTATCCGAGATATCCGCGCCTCGGTTGGAGCTGGTTTCTTGTACCCACTGGTGGGTGAGATGCGCACCATGCCTGGACTGCCAACCCGACCTGTTTATTACGATGTGGACTTCGATCTCGAGACAGGTCGCGTAGTAGGCTTGTTCTAAAAGCGATCGCTTCTACTTTCACAGCCAGCGCGTGTTAGGGAAAGCGCTGGGTTGATCAAGTTAGTAGTTACGCAGTTCAGGGGAAAATCGGGGGTGTTTGGGCAACGCCCGCCCAAACACCCCCATCCTTCCACCAACTGCGTAAGTCCTACAATTAAAACACCCCTCTTTTGAACGGGTGTTTTACGTTTAAATGGGGGTCATTCTTTTAAGCTGGTTGGTTACCAGCATATTCACGAAATCTGGCTTTCACGTCAGTAGGCAGTTTCGTTCTAGGGGAAATCCAGAAGAGCGCCCTAATAAGCGGACGGCAGGTTAAGGCTGGCTCTTGCGGAATATGCTGGTTTCCCTCTTCGATAAGCTTAACCAACATCAATTTCGAACCAATCCTTTACGGTGTGAATCCATCCAGAGTCAAGCCCAGCGAGGCTTTGTTCGCCAATGTTCTTGAGAGATTTGAGGGGGAGTCATACCTGGGTGGGGTAGGTTGAGTTCCTGCTTATCTCAATTTACTTAAAGGACTTTTGGATCAAATGATAACCTGGTCCATCATGTTGGCTACAGCTCGATAGACGGGAGACTGATCTCCCAATTCAACTAGAGGGCGACCGTTGAATTCAAATTCGGTTAAATCGTCATCGGCAGGGACAACACCTAATAGCGGGATATGCAGGGCATCGATTCTCTCTCGGAGGGGGGCAGGTATGTTACCCGAGATTCGATTCAGAACCAGATAAGTGTTCTCTACGCGGATATCGAGTTCTGTGCTGAGGGAAGCGATTCGCCCGGCTGCTACCACGCCGCGTTGAGTCGGATCGGTGACGATGAGTAGATGGTTGACATCCCGGGTAGTGCGTCGACTGAGATGCTCCATGCCAGCTTCGTTGTCTATCACGATATATCGGTAGTTCTTACTGATAGCATCGATGACTTCGCGCAAATTGTGATTTACTGCGCAATAACAACCGGGCCCCTCGGAGCGCCCCATGGCGATCAGGTCGAAACGGCTTCCTTCTGACACGGAAGAACGAATCTGGTAATCGAGATAATCACGTTTGGCGACACCTCCGGGAAGGGTGCCCATTGCAGCACCACCGGCGACAAAGGAAGCCTGCACTTTTTCGAGCATCTCTTCGCGGATATCGCCCACAGTCCATTCCAGCTCTAAACCCAGGACCATATTGAGGTTGCTGCTGGGATCGGCATCTATAGCAAGAGTGACCCCGGTTTGGTTTTGAGCCAGATATTTGATAACCATAGCAGCTATGGTGGTTTTCCCAACGCCACCTTTACCTGCCAATGCAATCGTGGTAGTCATATCACTTTCTCCACTTTACCAACTGGGTGTTATTTCCAATCGATAAGTCTATTTGTAAAAGAGATCTTCTCTAAGTTTATCCCATTTGAGGGGCAATTTGAGCGTCCAGTACGGCGACCATTTTTTCGGCCGCCTGACGCAAGGCCGGGACATAATCATAGACTGCCATGCCGAGCCTGTCAGCTTCCTGGACACCCGCGTCCCCAGGTAAAATTCCTAAAAGCGGAAGGCTGGTTGCCTCGGACCTCAGGAATGAGGCTTCTTCTTCATTTTGAACCTTGTTGCCGACTAGCCACAAGCGCCTCAAGCCGATGTCTTCTGCCAACGATTTGATCTGGGCAGCGGTGCCCAAGCTCCGGCGAGTGGGCTCGACCACGATTATCATGGCGTCTACGAAATCGACAGTGGCCCGCCCTAGGTGTTCGACGCCAGCATACATATCCAGGATCAAGACATCGTCTTTTCGAAATAACAAGTGAGTAAAAAGCGTCTTTAATAAGGCACTTTCAGGGCAGATACAACCTGACCCGCCCATGTCCACTGCACCCATCTCGAGTAATCTCACGCCTCGATGGGTAACGCTAAACCTTTCAGGGATATCATCCACACGGGGATTTAGGGTGAAAAAACCTCCGATAGTGCCTGGTTTTGCACCGGTTCGCTCATAGATCAGATCTTCCATCTCTGCAATGGGATGGAGTTTTGAACGTAGTTCAGAGGGGAAGCCCAAAGCACCAGCCAGACATGGTGATGGATCTGCGTCGACTGCAAGTACGTTCCGACCCGCCTGGGTGTAAATCTGGGCGAACAACGCCGCTAAGGTTGTTTTACCAACGCCCCCTTTACCGCTAATGGCTAATTTCATTTGTTTACCATCCATCCCGACTTATGTGTCCGACTTACTGGATCAGGTTGCCTACTGGTTGAAGAGATTAAATCGGTTCTCTTATTGGATTTCAACCGCCAGGCAGGTGAGGGTCTCGATCACTCCGGGGATAGGTTGGATGTCAGAATCCAATATCTTTCCAAGATGGTTTAAATCTTCTGCCTCGACGACTGCCACAGCGTCGTAAGGCCCGAAGGTCATGTTTGCCTCGATGACACCACCTACACGCCGTAAATTGCGAACAACTTCGCGTATTCCTCCAGTTCGAATCTTTACAAGGATATATGCTTTCATATTCTATTCCTTAATGGTTTCTTTTTGCCGTAAAAATATCGCCCAGTATACAATGGCGACCAGCAGAGAGCCGCCAATGATGTTTCCGATCGTGACCGGTAACAGGTTGTTGACCAGGAAATTACCCCAGGTCAAAGCGGGTAAGCTCAATCCGTTGGTAGTAATGAAGGCGGGATCAAAGTCTTTGATGAACAAGCTAATGGGGACAAAGTACATATTGGCGACACTGTGTTCGAATCCAGCTGCCACAAAAGCGGAAATCGGAAAGATTATGGCGGCAATTTTATCCACCGTACTGCGAGCGCTAAAAGTCAACCATATTGCCAGGCATACCAGAGCATTGCATAGTACACCAAGCGCGATCGCCTGGACGAAGCCCAATTGGACTTTACTGTTAGCGATACCCAGGGCAGTAACGCCGATAGAGCCACCACCCAAAGCATATTGCTTGCTTACATAAACCATCAACGCAGTTCCTACCGCTCCGACGAAATTACCTATATATACTATGACCCAGTTCCGCAGCAATGCACGAGTTGTGACTTTTCCGCTAGCCCATGCCATGACGATCAGGTTATTTCCTGTGAACAGCTCTGCACCGCCAACGATCACCAGAATAAGACCAAGGCAAAAAACCAGACCAACCAGCAATTTTGCTACACCGAAGGGCCAGGCGGTTGTGGTACCCGCAGCAACTGTGGTAGCGAACACCGCTCCTAGAGCGATAAAGGCACCAGCCAATATCGCTAACGCAAACATGGCTAACGCCCCAGCCTCAGCCTTGCGAACACCAATATATTCTGCGCGATTAGCCATTTCTTGGGGCAGGAGGGCATCTATTCTAAGTTCTGTGGACATGCGTTTTTTTCACTCCTAAAGTGGAAGTCCATAGGAAATCATCATACCGCCATGGTGTGGACTTGCAATGGACGGCAGATTGAGAAAAAAATTCTCGCATAAAAATCATCTACCTCCTTGGGCGATCAAGCGGCGTGTGAGGGTACTTCCGATAATTGCGCAGGCATCTGTGGGCAGGCAGTGGCTTACCGATGCATCGAAGAGCAGCTGACAAGAGGCGGGAAAATCTTCGTCGCCTAACCAATAGACAACCAGGATAGAGACCTTCGGCAATACCTGGAAGGCATAAGCCGCATCACCTATGGACATTGTGGTTGCGCGAAGTTCACTTTGACCGCCCAGGTTTTGCGCAGCGCGTTCGAAAGACTGCAAATCATTTTGGAAAGCTTTGGAAAGCTTTTGACCAGTGTACCCTTGGAAAGCTTGATTGTAAAACCTGCCATCCGGCAATTCAGAGAAAGAAATCCAATAACCAGCAGTCGATATCCCGTCGCAGGTATTGAAGTAGTAAAGAAGCAGGGCTTGAAGGTAAGCCGGTAATTCTTCTATCGTTTGAGTACCGAAGGCAATTAATTCAGGATAGGTCACTATAATCTCCTGGCCCCAAAGGGGTAGAAGAAATTCGCCGGTTCCTGGCTGCTTGAGACGAAAATTGGCACCAGTGCGCATCGCTAGAGAAGATGGATCAGATTTCATTAACTGAACACGAAGCTGATCAATGCGTTCAGATAAACCATCGAGGTATTTCTCAGAGTCCATTTTTTCGGGAGTGTACAGCAGTGATCCCATCGTTCTCCAATCATAATAAAGGTAACTCGAGATCAAAACCCACGTAATGGACAAAAATCATATTTTTTACTGCCATTGCGCCATAGTTTAACGGACAAGGGGTTTCGTGGGCATTTTCTTTCCACGAAACCCCTGGAAATCGCCCTTTAAGTGGGGATGTTTACAAAACCGGCAGTAGGTATTCATAGGCGCTCAAGGCGGCTTTGGCGCCATCGCCCACCGCCACCAATACCTGTTCAGCGAAGCTGTCAGTGACATCGCCAGCTGCGAAAATGCCAGGGAGACTGGTGCGAGCATAACAATCGACCTTGATACGGTTTTTTTGATCCAAATCGACCAGTCCAGCTACCATTTGGGAGTTAGGCAATAGGCCCATCTCGACAAAAGTGCCTTCGGCGTCGATCTTGGTTTCCTTGCCTTGAGGATCTTTTACAATGATACGTTCAGCAAACCCATTGCCCTGTACCTCTACTACCCTGTAACCGGTCAGGACGGTGACATTATTGGCGCCTGATAGTTTCTTGCCTAACGGCGAGGCAAGCGCCTCGGTGCTGGCGCCTACCAGGTGAACATGTTTAGCCACTGTGGCCAGTTCAGCTGCCGAGCGCAAAGCCAGATCGCCTTCGCCGATAACGACTGTCTTTTTATCAATAAAGAGTGGCGCGTAGCTTAGGGCAGAATAGCAAAGCCCTCGCATGATGAATTCTTTTTCACCCGGCACGGCCAGGCGTTTCTGTTTTGCACCGGTTGCGATAATAACAGCTCTGGTAGGCAATTCTCCACCGCCCTTGGTATGGACTACAAAACTGTCACCCTGTCGGGTTACTTTTTCAACCGGTTCCATATGGCGAGCAAATTTCAGGTATTCCAGTTCGCTGCGGAATTTATTGACGACCTCGAGTCCTCGAATAACTTGATAATCTTCGATCCAAGGTAGAGCTAAGCGATAATTGGTTTTGCCACCCAGGTCCTTCGAGACCAGCAAGACGTTGAGACGTTTACGAATGGCATAGATGGTTGCGGTGAGCCCTGCAGGACCTCCGCCAACAACGATTAAGTCATACATAATTCACCTCGTCGGGTTTCTTTGGGCTATTCTTATAAGCCAGAGAGAGAAAAAAGCGATCCGTGCTCATTTTATGCTTACATCATCTTACACGGTAAATCCTATGGGTGTGTGGACTAGCCTGATGATTAGTCCGAAGGCGCTTCGAGGATGTAGCCTTGCTCCATCATATTCTTAGTAAGATCGCGAGAGCGTTTAATAATGGCTCGAGCCTTGCCAAGAATTTCTTCGGAGCTCATTTCGATTCGAGCGACACCTTGTTCTTGGGCTTTCATGGCGACTGCTACGGCCTCATGGGGAAAAACCTCCCAATCATCCATGTTTGGAAGGATGTGTTCTTCATCGAGCTGGTCATCAATATGATCAGCCAAGGCTTTAGCAGCGGCAAAGCACATCTCGTCGGTAATGGTACGAGCCCGAACATCGAGTGTGCCACGGAAGATTCCAGGGAATCCCAGAGAATTATTAACCTGGTTAGGAAAGTCTGATCGACCGGTGGCGATCACACGGGCTCCAGCCTCTTTCGCCTCCCAAGGCCAGATTTCTGGAACGGGGTTAGCGCAAGCGAAGAGGATGGCATCTTTGTTCATTGACTCAACCCACTCTGGAAGGATAACGCCAGGACCAGAGCGTGAGAGGGCAATGACCACATCAGCTCCTTTCATAGCCTCGAGGATACCACCCTGGCGACCTTCCTGGTTGGTGGTCTGGCACAGGCTCCATTTGTCGACGTATTCTGCCTTGCGCAGTTCGAGATCTTTGCGATGCATGCCAAGAATGCCTTTGCTATCCACCATCATGCATTTGGCTGGTTCTGCTCCCCACCCAAAGATCAAGCGCGAACAAGCCACGTTGGCAGCTCCAGTGCCAATAAAGCTGATGCGGACTTCGCTCATCTTTTTTCCAACTACTTTTAGAGCGTTAATCAGACCGGCCAATGTCACCGTGGCAGTACCCTGCTGGTCGTCATGCCATATGGGAATCTCCGCTTTTTCGCGCAAGGTATCTAGGATGCGGAAGCATTTGGGTTGGGATATATCTTCTAAGTTAACCCCGCCAAAACCTGGCTGCAGCATCAGAACGGTATTTATAATTTGGTCGGGATCTTTGGTATCCAACATGATCGGAACGCCGTCCACGCCTCCGAGATATTTATAGAGCAGCGCCTTTCCTTCCATAACCGGGAGACCGGCTTTTGGTCCGATATCGCCCAAACCTAAAACGCGGGTACCGTCACTGACAACTGCCACAGTGTTCCATTTGTTGGTATATTCATAAACCTTTTCGGGGTCTTCAGCGATGGCGCGGCAAGGCGCGGCTACCCCAGGGGTATACCAGATAGCAAAGTCATTGAAACTTCGAACGGCGCATTTTAGGGTCGTCTCGATTTTTCCCCGATAAAAAGGATGCAGTTTCATGGCGTCTGCTGAAGGTTTTTTGGCTTTAGCAAGAAGCTCTTCGATGTTGATGGGTTGTTGTGCTTTCAACATAATTGCTCTCCTAAACGCAGGAAGTGACCGAATTTAGTCACTTCCTAATAATCACTGCTGTAAATATGAGTCAGCATAAATTACTTTATTCAGCAATATTTGGACGGTCTTCCAAATTTCCATTTGTTCGGGGTCGCTGGTATCGACGTCCTCAATGGAGGGTTCCTCCATAGCTGCAATGTGGTCAGCAATTTTGAGGTAAAGGCGATTCAATGGAGTGCTATCATCGCGATTTTCGATGACAGCTATGGTTTCCTTCAACTTGTTATCGAATGGGTCGGCAATCATCATTTTCAGACCCACAGCCATCAGCATGGCGCAGTAGACGCGGTTGATAAGGGGGCGGTTTTCGTGAGGAACCGCATTAGAAACGTTGGAGAGGCCGACAGAAATCGCGGGAGGTGGATCCCAGGCGTATTCTAATGTGCGGACAGCCTCGATCAGATGGGGGCAGTATTCCTGACAACCGGAGACAGTCAGCACCAGAGGATCGATGATGAGATTCTCCATAGGATAGTCAATCTCGAGCATGCGTGGGATCAACGTTTCCAAAGCGATGTTTACCCGGTCATCAGCTCCGACCGGGATGCCACTCTTGCCCATGGTCAAGGCAATCAAGCGTGTGTCGTATTCCTTTGCGAGAAGAGGCACCTTTTCCAATCGCTCTGGTTCGGCGGAAGTGGAGTTAATGATTGCCTGGGCTTTAGTGACCTTTTTTAAGCCAGCTTCGATGCCATTCAAGTTGGTACTGTCGAAACTGAGGGGGACATCTACAACCGCTTCGACGGTCTCAACCATCCAGGGGAAAATTTCTTCCCAGTCCTTTTTGCGCGGCCCTAGATTTAGGTCGAGGGCCTGGGCGCCAGCTTCAACCTGGCTGGCAGCCAAATCTTGAAAGAACTTAGCGTCCTTTTCTTTGAGAGCGGCCTTGACTTTATCAGAGATGATGTGGATATTTTCGCCAATTATGTACATCGTAACAAACCTCCCGTTCAATCTTGTTTATTCGCCATCTCTGCCTCGATGCTGGGAAAACGTGAAAGGTCTGTGTGAGGTAGAAACAGCGCTGACATAAACGCTTCATAAAATGTGTTATCGGCTGATAATTCGATATAAGTCATGCGGGAAGCGATATCTTTGACGTGTGCGCGTGCTTGTTTATTTAATAGGGCATAATAAGCGCCGCGAACGGCTGTATTGCCGAGGAATTTATATCTTTCCCAAGGCATGTCGGGGAGCAAACCGATATCTATAGCTTTTTCAACGTTGATATATTTGCCAAACGAACCTCCAATTAGAACCTGCTCCACCCAATCTAATGGAATCCCGACACTATCTGCCAGGACAGTAAATCCGGCGTAGATGGCAGCTTTGGCACGCAGCAGGTTATCTACATCCACATGGGTAATGGCAATATCGCGGCCGTTTCCACTCTGCTCACTCCAGGCAATAACATATTCCCCCCCGTGTTCGCCCTGGCGGATGCGGGTTGTGTTTAGAGCGGTGTTGAAGTTCCCGCCTTTGTCAACAACGCCGGTAAGAAACATCTCAGCAAGTAAAGAGATCAGCCCGCTGCCACACAGACCGCGAGGTTTAACCTTGCCAATTACCCGGAAGGTAGGCTCAAAAGTTGTGTTGTTTATCCAGACTTCTTCAATTGCTCCTTTGGTAGCGCGCATGCCAAATTGCACACCTGCACCCTCGAAAGCAGGTCCAGCTGAACAAGCGCAAGTAGCCAGCCATTCGCTTGACCCTAGCACAATTTCCCCGTTGGTGCCCACATCCATAAAGAGGGTCACCTGGTCGTTATCATCCATACCTGAGGAGAGCACTCCCGCGGTGATATCTGCGCCGACGTAACTGGCCACACCTGGTAGACAATCTACCGTTGCTGCCGGAGTTATGTTCAATCCAACCGTATCAGCTGTCAGGGTGGGTACCTGGTTCACTCCTGTCACAAAGGGCATCAGCCGGATGTTTTCGGCGGGAACACCCAAAAGGAGGTGGATCATAGTGCTATTTCCCACGATCGTGGCTTTAACAATCTGGCTTGGGGTAACCGGCGGATCTGATTTTATGCGTTTACAGGCCAGATCAAGCAACTTATTAATCGTTTCTAATACCAGGGAACGCATTTGCTCGTCGCCGCTATTCTTACTGGCGTAGATGATGCGAGATACTACATCCTCTCCTCGAGAAATCTGCTGGTTATATTCAGCAACCTGGGCGCGTACCTCCCCAGAGATCAGATCTACCAACCAAATCGTGACTGTGGTGGTGCCGATGTCTATTGCAGCTCCCCACAATGGATCTGTGGGTTGCTCGTGACCTGCACGTATATCAATTAACCGTGGTGGGCAGTCTGGACAATCCCAAGAATGGGAATCGAAGATCGCGGTCACTTTCCAATCGCCCTGGCGTAATACATTGGCGATGCGCTTCAGCAACGAGAGGGGAATTTGAGGATTCTCGATGCTGGTTTGCTGTCGGATGGCGGTTTGCAAGCGGCTCCAGTCATCGGTTTGGTCACTCATGTCGGGAGGCGACATGCTGAGAATATGGCGTTGAATATCTTGATCGAGCTGAAAGTTGTACCCCACCGGTACGGTTACCTCGGCAACTGTGCGATCGCTGGTGAGCAATCTCTCAATTTTTTCTTGGGGCGGTACGGAGACGGAAATATCCCCTTCGATAACCGATTGGCAGGCGAGAGCGTAACCGCTGGCGATATCTTCTTGGGAAAGACGCAGGGTGCTACGACGGCGTACTGTCCCAGAAGTCACCTGGAGGGCGCAACGTCCACAGCGCCCTTGACCACCACAGGGCTGCAAGAGTTCCACGCCGGCAAGATGGGCAGCCTCAGAAAGCAGAATACCCGTTTGAACACTGATAGGTTCGGATACGGTATCGAATTTTACGAGATGTTCTGCCATAGGTGGTGACTTGAGGGTGGGAGAACCAGAAACTCGCCAGATAATATATCGCTGAGACTTTCAGAAGGCTCTTGGTTAAACTATGCAGGATGGGGCGCGAACCTTAGCGATGATAATTATACTGGTAAGGAAAGCACTTGCTTCATGAAAGTTGGTAAGTCTATAGCCTCGCGTGGTCCGACTCGAATCTCCCAACCGGGAAGCTCTTCCTCGAGCTCGCCGGAAAGCACCGCAACGTGACCTGGCAGGACCAGGCGCTTGCGGGTGACTTTGTCTGCTACATTAAATGTTTTAACCGCCTTGGCAATCCGTTCGGAATCGAATTTACCTGCTGCCCAGGCTGTCAAAACGCTCATACCTTCCGCGTCGGTGACCAACAACCAGGCTGGGAGGCCCGATCCTTCGACTTCGTTGGCAACACTAAAGTATGTAATGCTGAAGTTCGTGGTAACCAAGACCGGGTCTTCCGGGCCTGGCTTGTTGATCTCGTAGAGATCAGGTTGAACTTGAATCGGCTTTTGGGGATCGGTAAAAATGTTCTGGCGCAAGACCAAAAGCGGGTAAATTGTTGCGGGATTGAAATGATCGAGGACAATGAAGCTGCTATATTTTCCGATCGCTTGTGCAGCAAATATCACCTCTTTAGCCGGGTCGCTTGCATCACCAGGGAAACTGATGATGGGATAACCTAAAGGCCGGAATGTTTTTTTGAGTGCCAGGCGCCTGATGATGGTATTAGCAGTTAGAGTACCATGCAAGCTACGCTGCTCCGGTGAAAGCACGATGTCCTCGACACCCGCATTTTTCACTTTGGTGGCAAGGTCAACCATTTCGTCTAAAGAGCCAGCTTGCACCGCTAAAACAGCGCCGTGTTCTTTAGCCAGCGCGGCCATGACTTTCCAGTTAACGGCATTGGCATGGCAGAGCAGTATAGTCTCTCCTTCGCCGATCTCGGTAAACCCGGCTTTGAGCGTATCGGGGTCACCAATCAAGATGAGGGGGCGGTGGCTAACCTGGCGCACAGCCGCAAGTGCTGCTGTGAAATCACCGCCAGAAGCTTGCACGGCAAACCCGCTCATATTGAGACCGATGCCAACGTAATCCACTTCGTAACTGTCGGCGGCGCTTACTTTCGCTTTAATGGTATCGAGGGGTTCATTGTCATATACCCTCAAAAAAAAGCCAGGGCGGTTATAGAAGGTCTTTTCATGGCGGAAGAGTACCACCTCGCTTCCAGCTTTCAGCTCGAATCCATTCGATTTGAGGGTGATCGGGCGAACCGGGGGGGTAGCTGCTTCCGACAGCTTGGCTTGGGCTTCCTCACTGACATGCGGGCAAGCAGCCAGCTCAACTTGCTTGGCAGCCAGCTTCATGGCAAATGCCAGGCAGGTGGGAAAGCCGCAGTCTTTACAGTTGGTCTGGGGTAGCATCTTATAAATCTGAATGCCAGATAGTGCCATAATCGCTTCTCCGTGATATCCATTAACCCATACGGGATCTGGTAAGTTCCCGTATGGGTTTTTTTCGGTTAATCTTCATGCTGTCTGGAGGACAGCCATTAGGTCGTTTATCGCTGCGCGCGTGCGCATTACGCTCTCTGGATGGCGCAATACCAAGATATCGGCACCGGATTCCACCAGCATTACGGCTGTGAGCGTTTCCCATGTAATGGCGCGATCTTTCCAATCACCCCAGGCTGAGGGAACCCCTTCACCGACTTTCGATTCCTTCGCTTTCCAGCATTCTTCGCCGGGTGTGACTAACATTGGGAATTGGGTCATACTGTCACCTTGCAAAGCGGCTAAGCGTAGCCGTTCCATTACCGAGTAGCCATACTCGAATCCATATCCCAATGCACCTGTAGTCGGATCCATGATAATACGATCCAGGGGTAGACCCATATCACTGATCAAAATATTCAATTGTTTGGCTAGATTCACGTCCATGGCTGTACGGGCGTCCACCAAATGGCCGTTGGCCATGGCAGCCGCCACGATGGTGCGATAATTCTTATCTTCGCAGATACCCAATAAAAGACGCTCACCTTTGAAAGTCTCTGCGATCGGCACCAGAAGGGTGTTATCGACGTCGGCCTGGCCCGGACCAAAGACGACCAGAGGCAAGCCACTAGCTCCAAGAACCGATTTGACCGCGCTTACAGCTTTCTGGGGCGTTATCTGGTCACCAGCCTCATCAGTCACTGTCAGTTTAAGCAACAATAGATCTGCACCAGCTTTCTCAGCTGCTTGAGCCCAGCTGGCTGGATCATTTACCGCCTCACCCAAAGATTCAAGGAGCAATGGCGACCAATCATCAGGCTTGCGGTTCTTTATCTCAATAGCGATCACAGGAGGATGAGGCAGGCTGCCTTCGAAGTGCATGTAGGGCATGGCGGTTTCACCGCCCACAATCACTTTCTTGGTACGGGTTCCACCTTCTTCAGAGGTTGCGCCAAGGGTGATCTCACGGACTGCCCCGGACCACTTTTCTTTTACGATCTCGGTCTTGGTGTGAACATCGATCCAGGGGCGGTCTGGTTTAAGCTCAACCACTTTCTCTATGAGCGGCTCAGGAGTTGGGGGTGGGGCTTCCACCGGCGGGGGAGTGACCATTCCAGGCACGGTGGGGACAACCGGGATTTGAAGTTCACTCAAATCGACGCCGCCCAACTCGGCCAGGGCAGCCATGAGCGCTCGCCGCAAAATGATGACAGCTCTTTCAGCTCGATCGGCCTCGGCCCCATCGCTTGGGGGCACTTTGGCAGCGGGAACGGCAGCTTTTTCTGGAGGCGCAGCCGCACCTTGCGAGGCTACTGGCTCTGCAACCGGATGGACCGGTGTTTTAGTTTCTGGTGGGGATGGTTTTACACCTTCGCTCACTTCCTTGGTTAAAGCAACCTCAACTACTGCTTCAGCCTGGGCAATGACCTGCTCTTCTTCTGGTTCAGCTTCAGCCTCGAGCTCAACTTCAAGGGCTTCTTCAGCCCCAGGCTCAGCTTGCATGGGACCCATCTCCAAAGCTGGATGGTTGTTCTCCTTAAGCAATTTTTCCAGCTGGGCGACATCACTCACAGCGCGTTCATCCGCGATGCGGTCAATCAAGTCGGGGATGCCTTCCCGCTCTGCTACGGCCTGAAGCTCTGCCGACATCGTTTCCTTAAGAATGCTGCTCATCCAGACCACTCGTTTAAAACCACCATCGGCAGAGATGAACTTAGGACTGAGCAAGTAGAACTTACCAACACCCATCACACCGGGGGTTTGAACGCCACCACCAGCCATGCCGGCCAGGGTACTGAAGGTCATACCGGCAGGGGTCATACTGGTATCTTCGCGACTGACGACCATCACACCATTGACCTCAGGGATCAGCATGACAATGCATTCGAAGCAGCCGCAGGCGGTCATGGGATTTTCCATGATCGAGTACATAGAGACTTTATCGACGACCCCGTGCGATCCAATTTTTGCGTAGTCAATCGTACCGGTCCAATAACCTTTGGTGGCATCGATAAGTTTGCCCAATTTGATCGGTTGGTTCGGGCCAGTGGGATTGATGTTGTAAGATGCTTTACAATCCAACCAGTTATAAGCTCCACACAGCCCAAGCCTTTCGGGGCTGACGATGCAGACATGGTTAGGAGCAAAGGATTGACACAACGTGCAGGAATAGAATTCATCGACAGCAGTGTCGGTGAGATCGGCAAGGCGCTTGTTGCGAAAATCGTACGCCTGGCGGGCTTTCGCCAGCCAATCCTTGATCTCATCGGGATCGGTAAAAATGGTGACCTCAACCTTGTCAACGATAGCGCCAAAATCAGCATGGAAACGGGCGTGTAAGATCTTGCCGAAGTGTTCAAGATTAAAGCCTTTGTCAACCGCGTTTTTGGAAATGCGGATCCAGGCGATATCGCGCTGACCGATATGCTGGATGCCGGAAGCGCCGTTGACGAAATAGTGGATTTGGCGTTCCAGCACCGGTTCAAAATCCGCTTGCATTTGCCGTCCGGCAACCTTTACCACGAATCCGACGTCCATGTGACCTTGCTCGGGAATGTCATCAAAGCCAGGGCCGACGACTTCCACTTTTCCATCCACAACCTCATCTAAAGGCACCATGTGCAGAAACTCGAAGCAGCGCGAGTATTTGCCCCCGAACTCAACGCGCATATCGGCTTTACGGACTACCTCGCCCTCGAAGGCCGAGCCATAAGGTACCGGGACAGGCACTTCAGCCAGACGCACTTTGACACCCCGCACCTCGATGCATTTTTGCACCAAGCGCTCCGCGCGTTCGAGATCGTCTTCACCTTCAATCTCGTTAAAAGGCATGGAGACAACATGCTCATAGGTGGTCACACCGGTAGGCAGAATCTCGGGAACGACTGTATCGGTAATCACAGGGAAGCCGAAATTAATCGCACCGGCTGCTGCGGCGTATTTTAGATCATCAATCTCGCCGAGCGCCAGCACGAAGGCGAAGACGCGCCCTTTGTTGTAGAGCAAAATATCGCGAGCTTGACCAGGCTTAAGACCTCCAAATGTGAGCGCTGAGCGAGTGGCAAACCCAAGGGCGTAAATAGCGCTGATGGTATCGGTGCCAAAGGGTATGGTGTAGGTATCGTAACCGAGTTCAACACCTTCTTCCATTAATTGATGGATGATGCTACGTCCATTTACGTTTCCGGAAAGGAAAGTCAAAATGTTCCTTTTTTGGAGTTCGCGTACGATTTGTACGGCAACTTCGTTGGATTTGGCCGCGCCTACAATGGCAGCAAACCCCGGCATACGCCCATCTACCAGCTGGATGCCCCAGGACCGCAATTGGATGTCGTCAATGGGACCATTTAAATGCCCATCCTGAGCGCCACCCATTTCGGAGTAGGATGTGCCACCAGCTAGTTCAAGTCCTGGCATTGGTTCGGGCTGCAACCCATAGATAAAGCGGACCGCTTCAATGACCTCAGCAGCAATTAAAGTCGCCATACCGCTATCGAGAGTCTCACCTAGATAAGGTGTCCAGTTATTGGCGGATGGCGAAGGATGCAGCATCATGCGGGCATGTTTCATCGCCGGCTCTAATTGCCCAAGGGTTTCAACTTTCTTCCCGGTCATGCCGAGAATGACGGGTAAGAAATAAGCAGTGTTCGGAAAGGCTACCGGGGCATCGGTTCCTTTCTCCTTGATTGCTTCATTAAGCATGAACTCTGCTTCTGTGACGAGAGCGTTTGCGCCGCGAATGGCACGCGTTGCAATGTATCGAGACATTTATCAATCTCCTCTCAGTCTGCCGCGACGCCGTACAGGGCAGCCTGGCGTTCTTCTAATGGGAGCTGCTCAAGTGCAAGCATGCGGGCATCACCGCTGCGCCCAAACTGTTCTGGGTTATATTCGGCAAGCCCAAGCGCAGCACGTTTTTTATCGATATGCTCGAGGGTTTTAGCGATCATTTCGTCCGGATCTTTAATAAACTCCATCTTGCCACCATACAGGTTCTCCCAACCTTCGCTCAAGTATTTGAGGACGATATCGCTGTCAGCGACGCGATCTGGCATACCGCTAATGGGCGATGAGCCTCCAAAAATGACGTAAGCACCGGATGCTACACAGTAAGTACCGATAGAAAGCGCTTTTTCACTCATCCATTCAGGTGCCAAACCGACTGCTGGTATCTGATCGATGTCATCCCCTAAACCACCTTCCTCGACCATTTGGGTAAGCACGGTGAGAATGCGGGTATTATCAACACAGGAACCCATATGCAGAACGGGCGGGATACCAACGGTTTCGCACACTTCTCGCAATCCAGGTCCAACCTGCTCCAATCCGGCTTGTCCCAGCAAGAGACCCAACTTGGCACTGGCGATGGCACCGCAGCCTGTCTCGACTATCAAGACGTCCTGTTTTAAAAGTTCCTTAGCGATGTGATTGAATAGGTAATCCTGCTGGCTGCGCGGGTTGTTACAACCCACAATAGCCGCCACGCCACGAATGCGGCCGGCCATGATGGCATCGTTAAGGGGCCGGAAGGAGGCACGGTAGGAGCCTCCCAACATGTAATTGATGTATTCATGTGAGAAGCCGGGAATCAAATCCTCCCGAATGTCTGGTATGTGCGTAGTTCCCCGGTTCTTATAGTTATCGATAGCGGTGCGCAGGATCTGTTTGGCGACGGTGAGTGCTCGATGTTCGTCGAATTCGATATGAACAGATCCCTTTATCTTCACTTTTGGAGAAGTGGTGATGATTTTAGTATGAAAATTCGTAGCCAATCCTACCAATGCCTGCATAATGCATTGCACATCCACGACCATGGCTTCAACCGCGCCGGTGAGTATGGCCAGCTCCTGGTGGAGGAAATTGCCCGCAGCCGGGATTCCTTGCCGCATCAGGATTTCATTAGCCGTGCAGCAAATACCCGAGAGATTGACTCCTTTTGCACCGGCAGCTTTAGCATATTCGATAATTTCTGGATCTTGGGTGGCGGCCACGATCATCTGGCTTAGGGTGGGCTCATGACCGTGTACAATCACGTTGACCATGTCATCCTTGAGGACACCCAAGTTAGCCTGGCCCAGAATCGGGGCAGGCGTGCCAAAAAGGATGTCCGAGACATCTGTCGCGATCATGCTGCCACCCCAGCCATCAGCAAGGGCGGTACGGATAGCATGATGCAGGATATGTTCTGCGTCCTGGTCATCACCGATATGGGTACGATGCAGAGATTCGACGACCTCACGATCGACGCCACGCGGAATGACGCCTTTTTCTTCCCAGAGTTTCTGGCGCTTCTCTGGCGCCCGGGTGATTGAAACGATTTCTCCGGTTTGCTGACCAAATTGCGAAATGTACAAATCGGCTAAGTCATTGGCAATTTCGCTGGGCGAGCGCCCTTCAATCGGGATATCGTAATAAGAGGCAACCGTGCGCAATTTGGCTACATCTTTGATCATATACCCTTCGGCTTCACCGTTTGCGACCGCTTTCAAGATTAAGGCCATATCGCGACCATGATCAGAGTGGGCAGCAGCACCGCCCGCGATGGCACGAATAAGATTACGAGCCTGGATGGTATCGATGGTAGCTCCACAGACGCCGGTCTGACCATCTTTGGTCAAGCGGCAGGGACCCATACCACAGATCTTACAGCACATGCCAGCCCCTCCGATATTGCAGGGAACCATATCATCTGCCCGGCTAAAGGCAGTGCTGAGGCCCAATTCATCAGCGCGAATGAGCATCTCCTGAGCAGCTGGGTCTGAGGTACGTTCTTCAACGCTTCTTTTCTTTGCCATTATTTAGCTCTCCTGATCCATTGACTTGATAACACCAAATCCTGGGCAAGGCCATAAGGGCCGCCCCAGGTAACTAACATTTTGGGAGAAGCTCACCGACTCTCTGGCCTCTTCAAATACTGCTGTATGGCGGAAGAAGGCCTGGTTTCCGTTACCTTTCACTGAAGTTTGGGATGTGCTGGTTTCCGTAGGCACCGATAAATCGCCGATGTAACCAGCCTCATCGAGTTTTGTGGTGATATTGTCAGCGAGGACTTTCTCGGAGTCATAATCCACTTCAACTGACCGAAAACTGCTACTGGCATAGACATTTTCAACGCCGGGGAGTTCTAACAGAATGCGCCTCACCTCAATGACATGATGGTCAGCGTACATTCTGGGGAGATCAAGGATTATCTTTTCCATGGGCAAATTTCCTCTTTGGTAGATTTCACCTGAATGGAGACATACCAACACTGGCGGGAAGTCAATTTCTCGCCATGTCTTGATATGTTAAAAGTATGAGATTCAAACGAGTGATGATGGTATTCTTTGAGGTAAGTCTCTCGAGAAAAAGCCTCCTTCTGTTTGTGCTTCTGACTATAAAGAACTTTGTGCTCCATGAAATCGTTATCGATTAATGATGCATGATATTTATTCAATTGGGGTAAATAGCTATTGTGGGTATGGAATTATAGCTATTTCACTAGGTATAGTATAAATTGGGGGTTAGCTTGTTTTTAGTACCAGCTGTCACGAATAGTATGGATATATGTCACAAGCATAAAGTTTGGGGGAAAATGGGTACTAAAAGGCAGATCAATCACGAAACCAATGGCTTCCTCGACGCTGATTGGTCCTATGAGCGGGATTACGATAAGGTGAGCAATCTACTTTCATTTTGTGAATGCCAGCAGCCACGCCCATGCGATTCATTTTCACAGCACCCCATCAGCCAAGATGGAGGGGATTCCGGGATGGTGGCGCACCTGTGAAGATATGGCGAGCAAGTTGGGAGGTCTTCTATATCCTGGATCAATCTAGGCGGTTTTGCAGCTGGTTTAGCAATTATGCACTTCACCGCATCCCTGGCGACAGCTCAATTCACAAAAAACACCCCGAGACAAAATCCTCGGGGTAGAGAGATAGGGAGGGGATGGCCAAACAGAGCTAGTTTCAGGCTGGGGGCGAAGGATTCGAACCTCCACATACGGATTCAGAGTCCGCTGTCCTACCATTAGACGAGCCCCCAATGCTCAGGGGTTGTATTTTACCATCGAGAGGTTCATTCGTCAAATTTACGCTTGTTCGGCCAGCTTTTCGAGGGTCTCGATGGCTTTTTGGACGCGGGCTAGCACTTTGTCTTTACCGATGATGGTCATGCTCTCAAAAAGAGGTGGGCTGACCCGCTGACCGGTAACAGCCAGGCGTAAGATGCCAAAAAGTTGCCCGGCTTTCAAGCTGAGTTCGTCGGCGAGGGCGCGCATGGGAGGTTCTGCGGTTGCCGGAGTGATCTCGGCCAAGGCTGCCAGCACCTGATAAGCGCGACGCGCGGCAATAACCGATTCAGCCGCACTCATTTTCTTACCGAGCAGCTCTTCAGGATGGGGATGCACATCCTCCTGGAAGAAAAACCCGGCGATCTGCGGAGCTTCTTCTAGCGTGCCAATGCGTTCTTGAATTATAGGGGTGATTCGCTTTAATTTGACGTCGTCCACCTGGTATCCAGCAGCTTCAAAGAAGGGTTTTAGGCGCCTGGTCAGATCATCAATAGATAAGCTACGAATGTGAAGACCGTTGAAGTGATCGAGCTTGGATATGTTTATGGCTGCAGGGGAAGGGTTCAGACGATCAAGGCTGAACTTCTCGATCAGGTTGTCCATCGAAAAGAATTCGGTGTGATCGTCGTAGCTCCATCCCATCAGAGCGATCCAATTGACGACTGCTTCAGGCAGATAACCCATCTTGCATAAGTCGGTGAGATAGATCGAAAAACCATCCCTCATCATTTCGGCGGCATCACGTTTGCTCATCTTGCCTTTCCCGCTCGGTTTTAGAAATATAGAGAGGTGCACCCATTCAGGCTCTTGCCAGCCAAAGGCGCGAATGATATGAACATGCAGGGGGAAAGTGGGCAACCATTCTGAACCGCGTATCACGTGTGTGATTTTCATCAAGTGGTCATCAACAATGGCGGCGAGGTGATAGAGCGCCAGGCCGTCGGATTTTATGAGAATGTAGTCGTCAAGATTGCGGTTCTCGACCGTGATTTCACCTCGCAGGCGATCGCGTACGGTGATAGTGCCTTCCTTGGGCATTTTAAAGCGAACGACGTGGCTTTCACCGGCAGCGGCTCGCTGTGCAGCTTCTTCTGGAGCAAGCAGGCGACAGGTGCCATCGTAGCGCGGCGGTTCTTTGCGGTGCTGCTGTCCCAGGCGCATACGCGCCAGGCGTTCGGTTGTGCAAAAACAATAGTAAGCGTGACCCCTTTTAATTAATTGCTGAGCATAGCGCTGGTAGATATCTTTGCGTTCGGATTGATGGTAGGGAGCGTACGGACCGCCCAGGTCCGGCCCCTCATCCCATTGAAGACCCAACCAGTGCAAACTATCAACCAGCTCCTGTTCGGATTTAGGATTATAGCGTTTGCGATCCGTATCCTCGATGCGTAGAATAAATTGCCCCCCAGTCTGGCGCGCCAGCAGGTAATCGTATAGAGCCGTTCGCCCGCTACCCAAGTGTGTGCGACCGGTTGGGGAAGGCGCAAAACGAACACGAGCGGGTTTGGGAGAGTTTGTCATTCGATCTCCTGATTTCTTCTTAGAAAGGAATTATCCCATGAATAAATACGAATGCATCAGGATAGAGCGTGAATCTCCTAAGCAAGGGGTTTGCCAGATTCTAGAATTCTAGAGTTTTGTGGCGGATGATGACGGATTCCACCAATCCGATGCCCAGAAGCAAAGAGAGCATGGCACTACCACCATAACTTATGAACGGCAGTGGCAAGCCGGTGGCGGGGATTACTTTTAGATTTACCCCAATGTTGACCATGGCCTGAAAAGCGATCAAGATCGCCACCCCATAACAAATTAAGGCACCAAAAGTATCACGCGCTAGACGGGCTGCGCGTAAACATCGATATACTACGAACAGCAATAGGAGCATAACCACAAGCGTGCCTATAAACCCAAATTCTTCAGCCATAGCCGCAAAAATAAAGTCGGAGTGGCGCACTTTGAGAAAGCGCAACTGCACCTGAGAGCCATGGTCATATCCCTTGCCGAACCAACCTCCCGAGCCAATACTGATGAGAGCCTGCTGAATGTTATAAATTTCTCCATGGCGTGCATTGGGATCAGGGAATAGGAAGTTGAGAATCCGTTGTTTTTGATATAACTGGAGAAAGGGATAGCTAACAACCGGTGCGATCAATCCTGCCCCAAAGAGCATGAGGAGGTGTTTGATTTCCAATCCGCTGGCCCAGAGCAGGCCGAACCAAATCACCAGGATCACCAGTGTGGTACTCAGATTTGGTTGCAAGAAAATCCAAACCGCGATTCCAAGGGTGTATATGAAACTGCGAAAGATCCATTTCATTTGATGGATCTGATCCAGGTGCCGGGTAAAAAAGTCTGCCAACCCCAGAATCATGACGATTTTTGCCAGTTCGGATGGTTGGATATTGATTATGCTGGTTTCAAACCAGCGCGCCGAGCCAAATATGGCGGCGCCAACGATCGAAAGAATGGCTAACAAAGCCATCATACCAATATAAAGCGGTTTGCTCAACGCTGACCAGAGGTGATAGTCGATGGCGGCCGTGACGAGTAAGACGATAAAGCCTAATACCACGAAGTATAGCTGGCGCGTGTCGTGTTCAGCAAGCTCAATGTTGCCAGCGATAGCAGATCGGATCATGGCAATGCCAAAAATACTCAGGACAGCAACAGCCCCGAGAAGCCAGAAGTCGAAATAACGCCAGGAGGAGGTGGCTTTATCCATATCTCTGAGAGAGGCGACGTTTGCCGACAGGATTGAGGGGGATATCAGCGATTAATCGTTGCTGGCGACCATCCTGGGTCATTTCAATACGGACGGCAGAGGGGTCAATTTCAATATGACGCGAGATCGCTTCAATCAAATCATCCTTCAAGAGTTCTAATTTGTGAGGATTAAGATCCGTACGGTCATGGATCAAGACTAATTGAAGGCGTTCTTTGGCCTGGCGAGCGCTTTTCTTCTCACGCCCAAAAAGCTGGTTCAAGAATTTGCTCATTTTTAGGATCCTCCCGGGCGGATCAACCGCGATAGCCTTCCGAAGAAACCTGCCTGCTCGAAGAGATCTAAGAAGGGGACGGTTTCACCGCGCAATCGCAAGGCGATATTGCGAAATGCTTGCCCAGCTCGGCTTTTACCATCCAGGGCGATGGGGATACCACGATTGGTGCTTAAGATGACATTTTCATCCTCGGGGATGATCCCCAACAGTTCGATGGCCAATAATTCTAGCACGTCATCCGGAGAGAACATGTCTTCGCGTTTGACCATGGCCGGTTTGATACGATTGATCACCAGGCGTGCAGGGCCTTTCTCTTCTGCTTCGATCAAGCCGATAATGCGGTCTGCGTCACGCACGGCGGAGACCTCTGGGTTAGTAATCACAATCACCTGGTCTGCGGGAGCAATGGCGTTGCGGAAGCCTCGTTCAATACCGGCAGGCGAGTCGATTAAAACCCAATCACACTCTTGGCGTAAATCATCACACAGTCGCACCATGTCGCTGGGTGAGATAGCACTTTTATCGCGGGTCTGGGCGGCCGGGATTAGATAAAGATCGGAGAGGCGCTTGTCTCGAATCATAGCCTGACGTAATCGGCAACGCCCCTCCACCACATCGATTAGATCGTAAACAATGCGGTTTTCCAATCCCAGGACGACATCCAGGTTACGCAGCCCTATGTCTGCATCGACGCAAACAACTTTAAGACCACCGGCAGCCAAAGCGGCACCCAAATTAGCAGTGGCAGTGGTTTTCCCCACGCCACCTTTACCAGAGGTGAGGGTAATTACTATCGCGGCCATTTCTTTTCCCTTGCTGTGTTCATATCGAGTCGCGTTTCTGGTAGCAGTCGGTAAATTCAATGATCAAAAGGAGACCGTTAGTTCCCACCCGGTTCCCAGGGTTCGGCAATCACCTGACCATCCAATAAACGGGCTATCTCCGGGAAGGGTTTTCCTCGTCGCTTAGGGGTGGTGGCAATTTGACCAGCGATGCGTAATTGGGTGGGAGAAAGGTCTAGCGCACAGATGATAGCGTCTTCATTCCCTTCTGCGCCGGCGTGCACCATGCCGCGCAAGCGACCCCAAACCAGAACATCTCCTCCGGCGATCACTTCAGCGCCAGGGTTCACGTCACCAATGACGATGACGTGGCCGGTATGTTGCAGGCTAAAACCAGAACGCAAGGTTCGGCGCACCAATACAGCTTGTTCGCCGGTCAATGCGGTATGTAAAACATTGGAGGCGCGCTCCGGCTTGGGTTTTGAAATGCGCGTAGCTAATCCGAGAGTCTGGGCGGTTTGTTCTGTTATAGGAGAATTGCTGAGCACTGCCCATAAGGATAGCCCATCTTCAGAGAGGTCATCACGTAGATGACCAAGTTCAGCAGCCCTTAAGATGCGATTGCCAACATCAAGGATCATGCGAGCGCCCTGCAAGAAATCGCCCTGCCGTTGGAGATGCTCCAGCAAGGCATTGCGGACATCTGGCCATTCTCCTTCCCCCAAGGTGACCAACAAGCCCTCTCGAATACCTTTAATCTGTACTTTGGGATGCATCATTAAATTATAGCATGATACCCCAGGGTGAGTGCCCGGTCGTGGGGTATGGTATGAGGCTTTGGTCCACTCACTTCACATTCAGGAAGATGCCAACCTGAGGCCTTATGCAGTTGGAGGACTTCCCGAGGTTTGGCTGACAGCCCTCAATTAAATACTGCAACTGCGTAAGCCCTAAACCACTTCGATTAAGGATTGCCTTGAACCGTGTCAGCAGCCTTGAGTTCGAAATAGGCTTCCAACACTTGCCTGACTATTGGAGCAGCGACACTGGCACCTTCACCCCCATTGTAAACAAAGGCCACTACCGCGATTTCAGGGTCTTCATAAGGTGCATATGCCACCGTCCAGGCGTGAGTCGGCCAGTTACCATACGTGCAGAGGTTCTTCTCGTTAGCATATTTATCGCAATATTCTGCTGTGCCGGTTTTGCCAGCTGCAGAGATCGTTACGTTCTTGAATTCCTTCGCCAGGGTTCCTTCGAGTACAGCCAGGTGCATGCCTTCCTGGACTTTCTCAATCACCCAGGGGGCAACCGTTTTCTTCTCGCCGGTTATCTTGTTTTCACAACCCCCGGGACTGTTGGGATCAGCGAAGACATCTATCATAGGATCTTGGGTGATGTCCCAAAGCTGATCGGGCAGGAAGGATTTGATGACATTGCCTTCGCCGTCGGTAATTTCGCTTAAGATGGTGGGACGCATCATAACACCATCATTGGCGATGATGGAGGCTGAAAGCAACACCTGGAGGGGCGTAGCGACGACATAGCCCTGACCTACACTGGAAATATAGGTGTCCCCTGTGGACCAGTTCTCTCCCCGGTTGATGCGTTTCCAGGTAGGGTCTGGAATGAGGCCATTTTCTACCAGGGGTAGTTCGATATCCGGGTAAGAGCCATAACCCAACGCACGTGCATAGGTTCCCAGGCGGCAGATACCGAGACCATCGGGTATCTCGTCTTGATAACCACCTCCCAGCTTATAGAAGCACACATTACTGGAGTTGGAGAGGCAATGGACAAAATCAAGTTGACCAAATCCAGCCGGGTTTTGATCGAAAATCCAATCTACAAAAGGACGCGGTTGACCAACATCATTGGCGAAATATTTTTCGGTGACAATAAGTTGGCCGGGGGTCTTAATCATTTGGTCGGGAGTGACGACCCCTTCATTGAGAGCGCCAACCGCGGTGACCAGTTTGAAAACAGAACCAGCGGGGAGTTCATCGCCGACCGCGTGGTTAAGTAAGGGATTACGGGGATCCTGGCTGAGCTGCTCGTAATAATACTGGGGAATGAGGCGCGCCATGCGATTGTTTTCGTAGGAGGGATAAGAAACCATAGCCAGGATTTCACCAGTTTTGGGATTTATGGCAATGACAACGCCGCTGGTGGAGCGAATGGTCCCAAGATAGGTGTTCCAGAAGTTCATTTCACGGGTCAAGATGGCTTCTGCTGCCATCTGGAGCCTGGTATCCAAAGTGAGTTTGAGGTTAAAACCTGGAACAGGGGTTTGGGGAGGGGAGATATCACGCAATACCTTACCGGCAACGTCCACTTCAACTAAACGACGACCGTTGTGACCTCCCAGAAAACTCTGAAAATAGCGTTCTACCCCGGCATAGCCAACTTTATCGCGGTTAGGGACAAAACCGCGGTCGACGAAATATTGCTCTTCAGTGGATGAAATTGGGCCGAGAAAACCAACAATGGCGGCAGTGAGCGAGTTGGTGGGATAGTCTCTGACTGATTCGACCTCGATATCCACTCCAGGCCAGTCTACGGACTTTTCTTTGATGACCATAGCCAGTTCCTTGTCGATATCACAGACGATCCGGACCGGATCATAAGGAGCTGTGGTGACACCATATTCGACGATCTGGGCAATGCCATGGTCAGATCTACAAGGTACATACGGGTTATCTTGAGACAGTTCACCCCGATTTATGGGCACTCCGGTGAGCTCGGAGAGTTGTCGGAAGATTTCTTGGACAGCTCCGGGATCGTCTGGCAGATAAGCGGCGGTAATGACAACGTTATAAGAAGGTATGTTGCGGGCCAGAACGTAACCATTGCGGTCGAAGATAATCCCACGCTGGGAAGCGATGTTGATCTCACTAATGCGGTTCTCTTCAGCCAAGGATACCCATTCAGGGGCTTGCAAGATTTGCAGGCTGAACAGGCGGAAAAGGTAGATAAGGAAAATTAGTATTATGACGGCACCGAAAAAGACGATGCGCCAGGGTGAAATATTGTTTCTTAGATTTGGATTACCATTCATGTTTGCATCTCGACCGAGGCTTAATCATACCGCATAATTAGATTTCGATCTCTTCGGGGTAAATCCAGCTAGCCAGGTCGCCGATCAGGGCGTACATAGGAATGGCCAGTAAAAGATTGAGAAGGGCGCTGGGTAGCGTGATAAGGTTGAAAGATGCCCCCAAGGGAATGGTCGTACCAGTTATGCGCAAAGTGACGATTGTGAGCAGTTGGATTATCAATGTGCCCAGGAAGGTGACGGTGAGCATCACCAGCAGGGGCCATTGCCAGATCCTGCCTCGAAGCACACGGGTCAGCCCGGTCACCAGCAGGTAAGCGAGCAACACCGTGGCCAGAGGTAAAGCGGTGACAATGCTGAGTAGAAAGGCAGCAATGACGGTCCAATGCCAGGAGGTGGTCACGCGTGGCTGGACTCCCCAGGCGATAAGGGCCAGCAAGATCAAGTCGGCTGAACCGTGTAAGAGGGGCACCTGGGCGACGATGGCTGACTGCAGGATCACCAGCAAGCCTAAAATTGGAAATGCGATAAAGACTGCCATCAGAAGAGCACTAAAAAACAGATCGCCAACGAGGCACAACCTGCCAACATAGATTTACCGCGAAAGAAGGACATGGTATTCGAGCAGCGTTTCAGGGAGCGACCGGGGTGGCGATCAGGGGGGTGATATCCACCGGCCTGAAGTTGGTGATGACCAGGGCGATCTTCAACTGAGAGAAATCTACTACAGGTTGTACAGAAGCGCTTTGGAAGAGTTCAAAGGGTTTCTGGCGAACGCTGGTGACCTGCCCGATCAGGATATTGGGGGGATAATCGCCACCCAGTCCTGAAGTAAGGATCAGGTCCCCGCTTTTGATGAGGGCGTCCTGGGGGATCATATCAAGCGATACCTCTCCCGTGATCGAGCCGGAAAGGGCGGCTTCAACTCCCGAAGGTTGCAGGAGGACATTGACGGAAGTGCCTGGATCTGTGATCAGCTGGACGCTGGCGCCATTAGCGGTAACTGCCGCAATTCGTCCTACAAGACCTTTCTGGGAAACCACCGGCATGCCACGACGTAAGCCATCGTCCGAACCACGATTGATGATGACGTATCTAAGGAAAGGGTTGGGGTCACGGCCGATGACGGAAGCGGTCAAATATTGGTTTTCTGGGTGAGTCCTGGCGAAATCCAGCAGGGCAGACAGCACGGCTAACTCCGAATTCTGCTGCTGGAGTTCGATAATTTGGGTTTGAAGACGGGAAATTTCAGCCTGCAGCTCAGCGTTCTGCTGGATCAAACGACCCATGTCGCGCGGAGCGGTGATGAAATCCTGGATAGCCTGGTAACGGGTGGCGAGCCAGGTTTGAACGCCGATGAAAGGGGAAAGGGCCAGGCGGGAGAGGGGAGTCAAATAACCACCCAGGGCCAACAGGAGGATTCCAACCACCAAGAGGGTGAGTATGACGGTCTGAAAAGAACGTATTGAGTTCATCAAAAAAGGGGATCAGTCGTGGCGGGTGCTGCCGCGCTCTAACCCGACCAGGAGATGCCGGAGATTGTCATAATCTTCTAGAATCATACCGGCGCCACGGACGACGCAGGTCATGGGATCTTCCGCCACCCATGCCCGGATGTGCAGTTCATCCGACAGCCGTTTGTCGAGATTACGCAAGAGAGAACCGCCTCCGGCGAGACATACCCCGGTTTCCATGAGGTCCGCAATAATCTCGGGGGGGACTTCGTCCATGGCATCCTTGATGGTGTCGATGATGGTCTGTACGGAGCCAGCGATAGCTTCACGGATTTCCACCGAGGAGACTTCTACGGCATCAGGTAAGCCGGTGATCAAGTTGCGACCGCGCAACACCATGGTCAACTCTTCCTGCAGGTGATAGGCAGAACCAATGGCGATTTTAGCCTGTTCGGCCATACGTTCACCGACCAGTAAGTTGTATTTGTTGCGCAGATACTGGACGATATCCAGATCCATTTCATCGCCGGCAACCCGCAAGGAACGAGAGATGACGACCCCGCCCATTGACAGGACCGCGACCTCGGTCGTGCCACCCCCTATATCTACGACCATGCTTCCACGGATCTCTGCAATAGGCAAGCCAGCCCCAAGGGCTGCTGAGAGAGGTTCCTCGATTAAGCCCACTTCGCGGGCACCGGCAGACATGGCTGCATCGTAGACGGCACGCTTCTCTACTTCGGTGACCCCGGAGGGAATACCGATGATCACACGGGGGCGCGGCACAGGCACAAGGCTCTGTTGGTGGGCTTTGCCAATGAAATACTCCAACATGGCCTCGGTGATCTCGAATTCGGAGATGACCCCATCGCGCAAGGGACGGATGGCGATAATATTCGCCGGTGTGCGACCGACCATCTCCTTGGCCTCCAGGCCGATTGCTCTTGGCTCACGGGTGCGTTTCTCGATGGCAACCCAAGATGGTTCGTTGATGACAATTCCTTTGCCCCGCACACTGACGAGTGTATTGGCAGTACCGAGATCAATACCGATGTCGAGCGAAAAGAACCCCAGAAGCCAGTTGAGGGGATTGAAAGCCAAATTGGGCTCCTTGTAGGTATTTTGTGGGCGTTTAGATTAGCACGAGGATTATAAAATCACCCAAAATGCCGTACTACGGTACTAGACACACCTGCAAAACCAGCGTGATTATACCATTGAACCTAATTCACTAAAGAAAGGGGTGATTTGGCTCTCTGAGATTTGCCGTGATGGGTTAGATATGTGGGGGTATTGGGCGGGCGCAGCCCGCCCAATACCCCCACATCTAACCTTTACCACGGGGATTCCCAAGAATCCGGTGATTTGTATGAAAAAAGCTTACAAAAGAGTCATCTATGTGAGACTGGAAGTCAAGGTATAATACGTTTCCCTAAAAAATCATCAGGCATGCGAGGGGAGGTGTTTGGCCTCGAAAACGGTTTGGGAAAAGGCAGCGCAAGGCCCGGGCAATCGAGTTCTCAGGGGGCAGGGATTTCCTGATAGAGCAGGAAAGAGGAGAATTTTATCAGCCCCGGGTTACGAGGATGAGGGTTCCTCACCGCCAGGTGAGGTTAACCGGAATTACCGCAGGTTGCCAACCTGGGGTCCGGGAAAATCGAGAGATCAGCGGAAGCCCTCTGGGTTGGCCATAACCCACAATCTTTTCCCTCCAGAGATGAACCTTGCGATAAAAACTTCAGGCAACTGAAAAACAAAGGCGTGAGGAGTGGCAATCCATGCTGTTTTGGGGTGCAGGTAACCTGCCGAATTAGGGCAAGGAGCAGCGCCAAAACAGGATACATAAGCTTAATTTGGAGGGATCCCCATGTGTGGAATCGTTGGTTATGTCGGACCGCGCGACGCCACGCCGATAATCCTGAGCGGGTTGAAACGGCTGGAGTATCGCGGCTATGATTCGGCCGGCCTGGCCGTGCTGGAGAATGGACACATCGAGCTGCGCCGTGACGCTGGTAAACTCGAGCGCCTGGCGACCTTGGTGGAACAGAGTCCCTTGCACGGGCATGTGGGCATAGGCCATACCCGCTGGGCAACCCACGGCGAACCGAGCGCCCGCAATGCCCATCCCCACTTAGGGGGGACCGGCGAGGTGGTCCTGGTTCACAATGGCATCGTGGAAAATTTTCTGGAGCTACGGGAAGAATTAAACGCCGAGGGGGTGGAATTCAGATCAGACACCGACACGGAAGTAATCGTACAACTGGTAGATCGCTATCTCTCGATGGAGATGGGCTTGGTGGAGGCATCCCGGCGGGCATTGAGCCATATCAAAGGTGCCCATGGGGTCGTGATCCTATCGTCGCGAGAGCCCGACAAGATCGTGGCGGCTCGCATCGGCAATGCCGGGGGTGTGGTGGTGGGAGTGGGTGAGGGGGAGATGTTCGTGGCCTCCGATATGCCGGCCATCCTGGAACACACCCGCAAGATGGTCTTCCTCGAGTCGCAGCAAATGGCGGTGGTGAGGCGCACAGGCGTCGAAGTGCAAAGCCTGGCCGGGGAGCAGCTGGATTACGAAATCCATAATGTGGCCTGGGATCCGGTTTCGGCTGAAAAGGGCGAATACCGGCATTTCATGGAAAAGGAGATCCACGAGCAAGTGCGCTCGTTGACCGACACGATTGCCGGGCGGGTGGATTTCGATGAAGGGCGTATCCGCCTGCCGCAGCTCAACCTGACCCCGGAGTTGGCGCAAAGGATTCGGAAGATCTTCATCACCGCCTGCGGGACCGCCGGCCACGCCGGTATGGTGGGGAAGGTGTTGATCGAAAGCATCACCCGTATCCCGGTGGAAGTGGATATCGCTTCGGAGTTCCGCTACCGGGACCCGATCGTGGATGAAGACATGTTGGTGCTGGCGATCAGCCAGTCGGGCGAGACCGCCGACACCCTGGCAGCCATGGACCTGGCGCGGCGCAAAGGGGCCCTGCTGTGGTCGATCGTCAACGTGATCGGCTCGCAGGCGATGCGCATATCTGACGGGTACATCTCCATGCAGACCGGCCCCGAGATCGGGGTGGCCTCTACTAAAGCGTACACTGCGCCGCTGGTGGACCTGTATATGCTGGCAGTGCTGCTGGGGGACATGCGGGGGACCCTGGAGGCGGCTGAACGGCGGCGGCTGGTGGCCGACCTGCGGCTGGTGCCTGACCTGGTGGGACGTTGCCTGGACCGGGAGGCCGAGGTAGAGGTAGTGGCAGCTTCCATGAAGGAGGTCTCGCACTGCCTGTACCTGGGAAGAGGCATCAACATGCCCACGGCCTACGAGGGGGCGCTGAAGCTCAAGGAAATCTCTTACATCCACGCCGAAGGCTACCCGGCGGGCGAGATGAAGCACGGCCCAATCGCCCTGATCGACCAGGACATGCCGGTGGTGGTGATCGCCCCGCGCGACCCCTGGTACGAGAAGATGTTC